>Ga0265298_10008192_pt1 | contig 12583 bp, 17 predicted proteins | sample AusTroGonzalo_MG_3_FD_193486 | JGI IMG/M metagenome (GOLD analysis project Ga0265298, IMG submission 193486) | Bovine rumen microbial communities from tropical cattle in Woodstock, Queensland, Australia - Gonzalo_01 | ecosystem: Host-associated > Mammals > Digestive system > Stomach > Rumen ... | reverse complement strand
CAGTGAAAGACATCATCGAAAGAGAGAAGCCCGTCTGCGTGCTGATTGCTGGTGATGTGTTTGAGAACGACATCTTGTTCAATCCATATAGAGAGCTTGCTAAGCTGAAAGTGCCGGTAATCTGCTGCTTTGGAAATCATGAGTTTGCATACAGGTCTGTGAAAGAAGTGCATGACTTGTATTCTAAGAAGTATAAGCCTGACAAGTATGACGTCCACTACTTAGACATAGTAGGTCATAGAGAGATTGAATTCAACGGTGAGAAAGTCAACATTGTCGGGAATGTGCTGTGGTATGATGGGTCATTGAAAGATGTTCCAGCACAGAAAGATGAGATCATCCCGCAATGGCTTGACAGAACTATAAGAGATTTCGACTTCAAAGAAGAGAACAGAAAATGCATAGAGCAGATCAAGATGAACTTCATCAAAGGAGAGAAGAACATTCTTCTAACACACTGCGTTCCGTCTAGACTTCTGAACCTCTATTCACTTGAAAGACAGAGCTTGTACAATATGTATTCAGGGTGCAGTCTTCTTGAGTCTTTTAGAGAAGAGGGGAAGTATTGGTTCGACTGGGTAATATGCGGGCATACTCATAGGTACACTACTTTAGACTATCATGACCAGAGATGTGTCAATGTGGGGAATGACTACTTCCATCGTACTGGAGAGATAAAGTACTTTACTATAGAGGACATCTGATGGACATTGGGAAGATCACAAAGAGAATCGATGAAAGCTTTGGCATAGACATAAAAGACATCTATGGCAGGAGAGTCTATCCTGGAGACTTAGTGTACTATGTAGACGGCTTCAATTATAAGATGAAAGTAGGCATTGTGTCTAAGCTTACTGACAAAAGCTGCAAGATCTTGGGAAGCAACAGGCTGTTTGGAAATGGTGACTTGTGCATAGTAAGTGGGAATGAGAATGCCTCACTTCAGTATAAGAAGAAGTATGAAGATGAGCTCAAGAAGTTCAATGAGAAGTTGGCTGAACGAAAGAAGACGAAAAGAAAGTCTATTGTGTTCATTGGACGAGATGGAGACGGAAATTCATTTCTTGGGCAGCAGATGCTTGAGTTCACTACATCGAAAGAGATGAAAGAGAAGATGAGCTTCTTTAGTGGCCTTTATAGCAGAATGAGGTTCTTATGCCAAAGCAAAGATGGTGAAGTCTACTTTTCAGATGACATATTCTGCAAAGACCTCTTCTTTCAGCCACTCTCAAGGCAGATGCTTCAAAGTCCATGCCAGAAGATGCTATATCTTAGCTCAAGTGCTGAGATGAAAGAGAGCTTTAGTGAGACAATTGAGGAAGCAAAAGAAAAGATCATTAAAAATGCAGATAGAGTGTCATACCGTTTTGCATGGGATATAAAGAAAGACATTGTGCTAGTCTCAAGAAAAGAAGACGTCAAGTTAAAGAGCGATAAGAAGCAGATATTCTTCGATGACGACTTTCTGTTTACAGACCCTAGATATAATGATGAACTGGTCACTCCTGGGTATTTTATATCATTCCTGTATTCATGGCTATCTATATTGTGTGCAAATCTATTTGATGTGAAGTATTGGACGTCTCTTATGAACTGTGACTATGATGGTGTAGGTCATTTCTTCCAGGGAAAGATAGACGGATATGAAAGAATGTATGAACTATATCTTCTTCTAAAAGATGAACTTCAACAAATATCGTCAGAAAAAGTTAAAATACAATTATGAAGAGAAGTGACATTCATACAATAGATGATGCTTACTTTAGCATAATCTCTGAGTCGAAGCCAAGATGGCTTGTAGATGATGCAAAAGTCATTACTAGAAGCAATCCAACTGTAATGCAGATAAAGGAAGCCCTACTTTCATTGGTGAAGATGGATGATTGGAATGCTTTCGTCGATTCACAGCAAGTTGGTGAATGTGCTTTGATTGCACAGAGTGTGTCTAGGATGTTTCCGAAGATGGGATTCTATTCAGTCACTATAAACTTCAGCGAGAAAGCAATCTCACAGATGGAGCTACAAGATGACCCTGATATGTTTACCTGCTCTCACTACTTAAACATGTTCAAAGGGCAGTACTTCGACTTTGGGAAAGCGACGAATAGGTATGAAGGTGTATATGTACTGGACGGCATAGATGATATGTACTCCTGTGTATATTCGGAAGATGCAGCTTCTCATCTAGTAGATCCAATGAAGCAAGATCCGAGAATGCAGGGAGTGTACTTAAGATGAAGGAAGAGAAAGATATGAAAGAGAAAGTGATAGTAGTTGGAAAGCAAGAGCTAGAGCGTTCGATTGACATGCTTACAGGAGAGAATGTAGACTTTATGATAGTCGACAAGAATCTGTTTTCGATAAGCAAGATTTCTACAATTCTGAAGCCGGTCATTGAAAATGATCCACTATTTTTGAATAAGAAGATGACGATTGAGTTCGCTTATGCAGACAGGATACTGCCAATGGATGTGAAGATCGTGGCTAATTTCAATAGTGTGTCATCTTTGGAGTTCGTCAAGACTTCGAAGATGCTGAACGAGTCTCAGCTTCTTATGATCGCAGACAAAGTGATGAGCACTTTCAAAGAGAACTACTCATACTGCGAAGAGAAGCTGACGAAGATGATCGATGACATGACTCTCAATGAGACGATCGTCTTTCTGACGAAGGCATTGAACAAAGATGACTGTGAAGAAGTGAAGAATGACTTCATCACCAAGTTTGAGACTTGGAAGCAGAGAATGACGACTGAAAATGAAGAGCTGAAGAGTCTAATGGACAAGTTGTTCTCTTATTTAATGACTATGAAAGTGTGGAAGAAGTCTCAGCTGTAAGCTATGAACAGAGATTTTAAAGTTGGAATTACGAATTTCGGTGAACCGGGAGAAGACTTCTCTTGGGTGAATCATCTGAATGCGGTGAAGTTCGCAGTCGTCGTCTCTAAGTCAGCGAATAGAGAGTTTGAAGACATTCTATTAGACAATAGAGACAAGATCATCTATCATGCTGTATGCACTGGGCTGAATGGGACTATTCTGGAGAAAGACGTCCCATCAGTCAAAGAGAAGTTTGAGCATCTAAATAGACTTGCCAACTTCGGATTTCCGATAAGTCAGATGGTGCTGAGAATCGACCCTCTGTTTCCTGCTCAGTGGATAAAGATGATAGACAAGACTATGGAGATTGACTACATTCAGAAGCTAAGCAGCATACTTCAGATGGCAGAGCAGATTGGAATTAGAAGAGTGAGGTACTCTTATCTCAATGTGTATGACTTCGTCTTAGCTGACTTATGGAAGATCTCTCATGACTTCACAATCCAGCCAGGATGGAAGCCACTGTATAGCCAAGAGATACAGCTAGACAAGATAAATGGCAATTTTGAGTTTGAGGCATGCGCAGAGTACTTCGTCCCACCACATCATCAAGTCCCATGCATCTCTGACAAAGACTTGAAGGCATTGAAGATAGACTTGACTCATGCTTTGACATTCAAAGGCATCTCTAAAGCAAGTGATCCTGCTTGTAGATGCCCAATGAACAAGCTTGAGCTTTTCACAAGAGGTGACTTCAAATGCGCATACGACTGCATCTACTGCTATTGGAAGTCGATGAAGAAGACTAATATAGCCAAATGAATGTAGAGAATCTCCATAAGAAGGTAAAGCTGAAAGACACTCCCATTGGTGGGTATTTCAGAAGTCTGATAGATTCATCTCAATATTATGGGAAGTACCGTCTTCTGAACCGCTATCTTTTCAGGACCGACTCGCTTAGAGATATGATTGAAAGCAAGAACTTATGCTATTCATTCGATGACAGTGACTGCATCAAAGATGGGAAGATAAACTACATGAATAGGCATGTAAGAAGATATGTAGATGAGAACTCTTATCTGTATGTTGGAAATGCTTATTTTGAGAAGTACGGGTTCTGTCCGGTGTTTCTCTCTTTTAAGATAAGAAGCATAGACTGGAATAGCAAGAATGACTTATGCATAGACATATCTGGATATTCAATCAACATTGGAGATGAGAGAGACCAGTTCTACTTCAATGACAAGACGACGAAAAGTCTTGGGAAGATGAAAGAGTCATATGAAGACTTGCCTCTTAAGTTCGCTTCCACTGATCTTAAGAGCAGGCTTGATGAAATATGCAAGATGACTGAAAGAAGAAATAGAGAGACTTGCTGATATGCAGAATTTTGAGAACATAGAAGACAAAGAGAGATATTTCATACAGCCATTCATAGAGCGGAGACTATGCCAAGATTGAAGTAGAGTCTATGAACGGCATGGTGAAGATGAGGTTCTTTGGTAGAGATGGGAAGAGGAAGAAGTGCTCAATAGGCAGAATCAAGAAAGACTTAAAGAAGTGTTATGAAGAGTCTCGTTTCAATGGCTTTCCAATAGTGCTGAAGGGATTCTTCGTAGTAGACAAGAAGAATGAAGAGAGCCTGATACTGTATGACATCTTCCTGAAAGATGAGTATGAAGACAAGATCCAAAGCAAGAAGTATGAGCTTAGGTTTGAGAACCTTAATGCAAGGTTCATAAGTCAGAAAGTGAAGAGCATTAAGTCTCTGTTCTCTCATAAGTTCACTCCTTTCAACTTGAATGTCTTCATCAAGCTTTTCGTAAAGACATTGCAGACAGAAAAGATCGTATATAGAAAGAATACACCAAGAAACAGGTCAGAGAATGAAGTAGTGATAGATAGCATATGGGAAGACTTGGAGGGTAAAGTAGTTGGAGCGATAAAGGGAGAGTCTGTCAAGAAAGAGTTTGATGAAAAGCAGAATCTTACAACAGAGACTCCATTTGAGTTCCTTAAGTCATTCAATGTAAAGCTTAATGATGAAATAGTTGAAATAGAGCTTGACCGTCTTTCAGAGAACGAGCGAGTAGAGATGCTCACAACATCAGACAGCTACATTGGGAAGAGATGCAAGTTCAAGAAGTATGAAATCGTTGGAAATGCAGGATTTGTTTTTGAAAAATGCATTTGAGAGTTAAATTAAACAATATAGGTTTATTTAAAGAATACGATAATGAGTGAAAAGCAGATTATAAACTGTGTCAATTGTGTTGGTGACAATTGTGCATGTGGTTTCTATAGGATGAGCTTTCCAGCAATGACTTTGAAGACATTGATGGGCCGGATCATTTAGGTTTAAGTTTCTTGAGAGTGAGACACCTATTTTAGATGCTAGATTTTATGCATCAATTGGACCAATAAGATGCATAAGAGTGCAAAGATGGTTCACGAAAGGGCATGCTGATATTATTAAGAACTTTTTTAAGCCGTTGTGTGAAAAGTTAGGTATTTGGCTTGTTTATGAGATCGACGATGTGCTTCTTTATGACGAGATTCCAAAGTACAATCTAGCAAGAGAGCATTTCAGTCCTGCTCTTCTTGGGAATTCAGTGCAAGAGATTTTCGACTGCTGTGATCTTATCACTGTCACTACGCAAGAGCTGAAAGACATATATGTAGAGAAGCTGCATCAGCCGGAAGACAAAGTAGTAGTTATTCCAAATTATCTTCCGAGATGGTGGATAGGCGAGTCATTCGATGTAGACAAGCAGCTTAAGCAGTGGGATGAGCAGCATACTAGGCCTCATATCGCATTTGCTTGCTCGACGAACCACTTCGATGTGAACAATGCGAATGGTGGTGTAGATGACTTCACGGAGCTTATTCCCTGGATTAAGAAGAATCTTCAGAAGTACTTCTTCATCTTCGTTGGGGGAGTGCCACAGCAGCTTCAAGAAGAAGCGAAAGCCGGGAAAGTTATGGTGCAGCCTGCATCTGACATCTTCAACTATCCGAGAGAGATGAGATATAGGAAGATCGATCTTCTAGTAGCACCTCTTATAGACAATAGGTTCAATAGATGCAAGAGCAACATCAAGTGGCTTGAGATGTCAGCTCTTGGCATACCGATGATAGGCCAGAACATCTGCACTTACAATAAGTACACAGACCAAGTGTTCAGCAATTCGGATGACATAGACGATTGGATTGACAAGCTCTTCTTCCGCAATGACTCGAAAGACTTCATGGCTAATATGATTGTAAAGAACAGGAAGATCATAGACGGCATCTCGAAGAATGACGGCTATTGGCTGGAAAAGAATATTGTCCACTACTACAATCTCTATACTTTGCAGCAGAAGACTATCAACATTGAGTTGTAAGCGTGATAAATATTTCTGTGCATTAAGACTACACAGTGTTTATCCGTTTTACTCCTTTGCGGTTGGGTGTGTGTTTTAATGCATTTTTTATGCACAAAAGGAATTTTCTATGTGGTGGCCATTTAATAGAAAGAAGAAGAATGACAATGACTATGTAGATGAAGAGGGCAATATCACAGAGTCTGCTATAGCTTACAATAAGTATGATGAGAGATTCCTTAAGTTGAAAAGTGAAGACTGTGCTATAGTCTTGCACGATGATGACAAAGTAGAGATAGTCTTCACTAAAGCATATGATGTAGCTAATCAGACAATAACACCAAATGAAGAGACATTGATGGCTCTTGCTTGTTTTATGAAGCAGCCAGGGTTTCTCGAGATGATACGAGATGAATTCAGAAAGATAGCTATGACAAGGATAGCTACACTTACAGACAACTTAGATGAGAAGGATAAGAAGTAGATGAAGCTTGTTTCTTACAGTCCAAAAGATGTGACGAATGTCGCTGCATTCATGAACAAGTATCTTGATGACTTCAAAGATGAGAAGTTCATAATGTTTGCATTCAATGATGTAGTAGAGAAGATGAAAGACAAAGAAGATGTCATTCATAAGTATGAAGAGCTTCTTGTGAAGCTTGATCTTCCTTATGCATTCTTTCCATACTATGCTCACTTCAATAAGATTCTTCCAAATCTGATAAACAGGCCTTCTCCTAGGATAACAGTGAAGATGAAAGATGGGTATGTGTTCGATGTTGTGCAAGAGCCCGCATTTGGTATGTTGATATTGAATATTGAGAAGCTAAACAGCATTGGCTTCAAGTTCAATGAAGAGTATAAGATGTCATTCTACATTCAAGACTTGATATTGAAGTGCAGTCTGCAGAATCTCTACATCTCCCAGACTTACTTCATCGATGTGCATAAGAGCTACGAGATGTTTGACAGTGACTTCAGACATGGCTTTATGATGGACTCGGCTTCATTCATTGAAGAGAAGAAGAAGTTCTTTGAGCATAGCACTGGAATCAAGAATGAGCAGATCAATGACTATGTGAAAGCTCTTAAAGAGAGATACACAGTGATTGAGCCTGAAGTAGTAGAATGAGGGAACGAAATGAAGCCAATTGGTAAGACTTATCTAATTAAGTGTGACTTCGACAGTGGCATCCGAAAGCAAGATGGGATATACGTCATAGATAATGTGAATGTGAATGACGATGTGTTTTGGAAGGGCTACATTACTGCTTATGGCAATGGGTTCACTGATGAAGAGACGAAAGACCTCCTTCCAATAGGCACTAAAGTAGTCATGGAGTATGGAAAGAAAGCTAAGATGAAGATCGTCATTGGAAAGAGCGTCTTCTATGTAAGAGATGTAGATGAAGTTATTGGAGTAGTTGAAGATGACTGATGTAGAATATGGATATAGAAGCTACGGCTCTATGAAGATAGTCGGTGACAAAGTCTTCATCAGGAAGTTAAGAAGAGATGACATGAAGTGCATTGATGGGATCTTCGTCCCTGATTCGAAGTCATACCAGAACTCTAAGATGGGTGTCGGCGAGATCATTGGCTTAGGCGATGAAGCGAAAGAGAAGCTCAACTTGAAAGAGGGAGACTACATTCTCTATGACTACTATTCAGCTCATGGTGACTGGAAAGACCGTGTGATTACCAATGGAGAGAATGTCATCTTGCAGCTGACGGAGAAAGAAGCAAACGACTTTTTAAATGGCACTCTGGTTGTTTAAATTCTAATTCAAAGGAGTTTGATTGAATGAAACAAGAAGAATTTGAACTGAAAGTCTTCAAATGCAGAGATGTGAAGACTCCGACGAAGTCATGGGATGCAGCAGGCTGGGACTTCTACATTCCGGAGAATCTCTCTATTTTCGACTTCGCTGAGTCATACAAAGCATATCTTGATGACAGCGTCGTTTATGAGAAGACTTTAGTGTACTATGTGCCACTTGTGTTCTATTTGAAGTCAAGCAGGACAGTTGGTGAGTTCAAAGCGCAGCTTGTGCTGAAGTGGAATGACATTACCAATGAATGGGCGTTCAATGTAGTCGACTATGAAGACAAGACGAACAATGTTCTGATTGGGTTCAATGAAGTAGACAACAAGATGATAAAGTGGATGACGGAAGACGGCACTGTGGTGTCTAAGATTGAGATGCTTCCTCATTCAAGCATCAACATTCCATCGGGAATCCATGTCAATCTTCCAGACGGCATATTTCTCCAAGCAGCGAACAAGTCAGGGATTGGCTCCAAGCGTAGACTGTCTTATCTTGCTGAAATCATCGACACGGACTATGAAGGAGAAGTCCATTTGAATCTAATCAATCTCTCGGACTTGAATGTCATCATCAAAGCTGGAGAGAAGATAATACAGATGATTGCTATCCATCAGCCAGTGATGAAAGTAGCGAAAGAGTATAGTTCACTTGAAGAGCTTTACAAGGGCAAGAAGTCAGAACGTGGTGCAGGCGGGTTTGGATCATCGGGAGTCTAAGATCATGGAGTTTGATGACCTAATTAAGAGCGTCAAAGCCACTTTAGTCAAAGCTGCAGCGGAAGGAAAGAGGAAGGGCATCGCTGCGGGTGTGAAGAAAGCGGTTGAAGTAGTAAATAGAAAAATAGATGAGTTTAAAGAGTCACTCTTAGCTGAACTGAATGGCATCATTGACGAGGCTGATTCTGTTGAGGATGACTCCACAAAAGAAAAATAAGGAAATAAGAAAATGAGTGAAGAGAACAATGAAGGGACGAAGCCTGTGAAGAAAAGTTGGTTCAACAGGATCTGGGCTGCTGTCACAGGTATTGTGATTGGTGTAGCTGGCATGTTCGGCATCAACCAGTCTAAAGTAGCTGAAATCAAGAACGAAGCTTCAAAAGCTATTGAAGAAGTGAAAGCTACTGTAGATGCAATCCAGAACAAGAACTACATTGAGGCAATCGAGTCTGGCAAGAATGCCATCTCTACGCTTCAGACTATCACTGGTGAAGTCAAAGAAGTAGCTGATGCAGCGAAAGACACCGTCGAGTACTATAAGACGACTGTGCTAGAGCTGAAGAGCGCTGTAGATGCTAAAGACTGGACGAAGGCTGTCGAGATCGCGAATGGCTTGACTGCTAAGATTCTAGAGGCAGTTCCTGAAGACAAGCTAGAAGGCCCACTGAAGAGCGTCTATGACTTCGCTAAGAAGATTGTCGCAGAAATCAATGACAAGAAGTACGACCCAGCCATCGAGCTTGTAGGGAAGATGGTAGTGCTTTTCGATAAGAAGACGTCTGCTGCTACTGCTGAGGCTGCGGCTGATGCTGCTACGGAAGCTGTCCCGCAGAAGTGACATCATTGAATTCGTAGTCTAAAATCAAGAGAGGCTAATGAAAATTGGCCTCTTTTCATTTATTTTAAGAAAATGAAGAACTTTGCATTCGATCTATCAAAGAAGTACTACTATATCGTAGACACTTCATACATTGTGTTCTGTGCCGCTTCATCTGCATTCAAAGACTATGTCTATCAGAACGACATTCCGAAGTCAGATCTTTCAGCTGACTTGGATCCTACATTAGACCAAGAGTTCAATCTGATACTAAGAGAGAAGTTCATCGCTAAGATTGAAAGTACGGTGAAGAAGTACTCGCCATTCATGTTCGACAGATCTAACTTCATATTCACTTTAGACTGCCCCAGAAAAGAGATTTGGAGGAGAGAGATATATCCTGAATACAAATTGTCACGAGACATGATAGATCATTCTAAAGATGAGTTCAATATCGGGAAAGTGTTCAAGTACATGTATGATGTCATCATTCCAGGATACTGTGCTGAAAATGGCGCAGTCACAGTGAAGTCGGTATGCGCTGAATCGGACGACATCATCGCTGTACTGACGAAGAAGCTTCTGTCTGAAGACAAAGACAATTTCATCATCATTCTGTCTAGTGATAGAGACATGGTGCAGCTGTATGATGACAGAGTCGTCATTTTGACAATACAGAATGAGATGAGAGATCCTAAGAAAGAGCTTCAGACATTGGCAAAGACAGAGATAAGAGAAGAAGTAAGTGCTGGAGACTTTCTTCTATTCAAGATTCTAATCGGTGACAGTTCAGACAACATTCCATCAGTGAAGACGAGACTTGGGCCTAAGACTGCATTGAAGTATGTGCTAGACAAAAGTAGAAAGAACCTGAAAGAGCTTCTAAATGAAGACATTAGCATATTGAATGGCTTTAAGAGAAACAAGCAGCTAATATCAATGTCATCTATTCCAGACTATGTGAAGAAGTCCATAGAAGATGACATCATCGAGTCTTTTAAGAATAAATGCAAGAAAGAGACTTGCATCACTGAAGTAGATGGTCTAGATGAACTACTTAGAGACATCTGATGAAAGAGCTTATTTCAATTGAAAACTTAGACATTGCACCTAACAATCGGAAAGTCTAATCTTTCTGTGAAAGAAAGCAAGAAAAGACGCGGCAAGAAGAATGAGAAAGACAAAGTAAGACGAAAGACAGAGCTTGACAAAGTAGCTGGGTCTAACATCATATTTGGGTTAGACAATGGGGCGACACGGGACTGTCTCTTGCATAGTGCCATACTCTGAAAATGACATTGACATATACTTCGACAAGACTTTCGCCAATCTTGAAGATGACTATCAGAAAGACAGCCAGAAGATAGCGAGGATAGACTGGAAGAAGCTTAAAGATTGGTTTTCTGGAATTTTAAAAAAATCTATTAGGCATTATATTAAAAAATATGGTTTTAGTAAGACGGATGTAAAAGTCTCGGTCATACTTGAAAGGCCGATGATAAACTCCGATAGGTTTAAGCAAAGTAAGAATGCAGCAAGAGCTTTCGAAGCTACATTGGTAGTCTTGGAGATGCTTGATTTGAAAGACAATTACATAGTCATAGACTCGAAGAAGTGGCAGCACTACTTCTTTCGGAAATGACACAGTGAACTTGAATTTGAAAGAAGAGTCTCAGAAAGAAGGGATAAAGTACTTGAATATGCTAAATGCTAAGAAGTATCTGAAGATCTGCGAGCTGATAAGAAAGCATGGTGATGCAGACAGTCTTCTAATTTCAAGATATGCATTCGAAAAACTAGTCTAACTAAGCCATGAACGAGCATTTAGAGTCTTACAACATCATTAGCTATCTAAAGATCATTGATCTGTCTCTACTCAATCTATTAGACTACATTGAGATAAATGAAACGAAGCTTTTAGTCCTTAGTGACAATAAGTTAGTGCTAAACTTGAACTCTACTGGCAAAAAACTCTTAGAGGGATTTATTATAAACAACATAAACAACGAGACTAGCTATGGTAAGCACAACATTCTTGTGAACACATGCAAGCCGATGAACAATTGGAGAAGCTCTTCTGAGAAAGTTAAGAATATGAAGGTGGTGCTTAGTGATGAGTCTGTCTTCATTGATGAGATAAAGCTTAATAATCTAGTAGACTCGGTGTTCAAGAAGCTTCCGTCATTGACTGCGACTCTTCTTAAGAAGAACTCATTCAATGAAGTGTCTAAGACTGAAGTAGCTATACAGAAAGACTTGAAGATGATAGAGTTTGCAGAGATAGACTTGATAGACATGCAGACGATATTGAATAAGATACTTTCAGTGTTTGGAATAGTCAGCAAAGACTTCAACAACTACTACAATCTAATATGTGATGGAAATAGCGAATATGTTCACAATTCTAATGATGTAAGAGAAGAGCTTTACAACAAAGTTCGTTTAGAGTTAATGAAAAAAGGGATCATCTAAATAATGAAGAAAATCAATTTGTCAATCAATCTTCCAGTTGAGACTGTCTTGAGCATCATCGATGTAAATGACAAGAGAGTTGAAGTAGACATGAAAGAAGCACTTAAGAGGTTCAAAGGGAAGTCGGATGAGACTATGCAGTCGATGAATACAGTAGTCACTGCACAGTATAAAGACTTAGACTTGAAGCTGTTTGAGAAAGCTTACTATGATCATTGTACGTTCACAATCTACAACATTGATAGAAAGAAGATCGAAAGAACGAATGAACTGAAGTTCTTCAATGTAAGGATAGAGTTCAGCACTGGCAAAGTCAAGACTTTCACTGTTCCTTCATATGTGAAGTTCTACTCTTCTCAAAGAGGAATATTCATTCCAGTAGAGTACATTAAGAACAGAGACATTCTAATTGACTATACAGGAAACATTGCGAAGATTGATGATGCAGCTTTAAATGAATCATTCAAGATGACTGACTTCTACAACATCGCCACTACGTATGAAGTAGAAGAATCACCTGAATTAAATGAATATTCGAAGATACTCAATGAATGCAACTTCTATC
>Ga0265298_10008191_pt1 | contig 12583 bp, 15 predicted proteins | sample AusTroGonzalo_MG_3_FD_193486 | JGI IMG/M metagenome (GOLD analysis project Ga0265298, IMG submission 193486) | Bovine rumen microbial communities from tropical cattle in Woodstock, Queensland, Australia - Gonzalo_01 | ecosystem: Host-associated > Mammals > Digestive system > Stomach > Rumen ... | reverse complement strand
CGAGGTGCTCCCCAATGCCACCAACGATGCTGTCGTCTGGGTGGATAAGATGGAAGATCTGGCAGGTCTCAGCGAGGCCGACCTTGCCCAGTGTCAGAAAGATGCAGAGAGTCGTGGCGGTAAGGCCCCTTATGCCATCGTCATCGTCAACACCACGCAGCAGGCCATCCTCGCCAGTCTGGACAACCGCGAGCTGCGCAAGAAGGTGTTCGAGGCCTCCGAGCATCGTGCTGACGGCACAGGCAAGTACAACACCTTCCCCCTCGTCAGCGAGATTGCCAAGCTGCGTGCTGAGAAAGCCGAGATCATGGGTTATTCTAATTACGCCTCCTATTCACTGGAGAATACGATGGCCAAGACCCCAGTGAATGTCTACGATTTCCTGATGAACCTGATTAAGGCTTATGTACCCAAGGCTGATGCCGAGACAAAGGCCATTGAGGACTTTGCCCGCAAGACCGAGGGACCCGAATTCCAGTTGCAGGCCTACGACTATTTCTACTATTCCGCCAAGATGAAGAAGGAACTGCTCAACGTGAGCGACGACGAGGTGAAGCCTTACTTCAATGTCGACAGTGTGCTCCTCAATGGTGTGTTCTATGCTGCCAACCGTGCCTATGGCCTCACCTTCAAGCAGCGCGATGACATCCCCCTCTACCATCCTGATATGAAGGCCTTCGAGGTGATTGATAAGGACGGCAAGTCAAAGGCGCTCTTCTATTGCGACTACTACCGTCGTCCTACCAAGCGCGGTGGTGCGTGGATGGATGGTTTCCAGAAACAGAGCCGTCAGCGCAACGAGATGCCTATTATCTTCAATGTGTGCAACAATGCCAAGGCCCCTGAGGGCAAGCCGTCGCTGATTACGTGGGACGAAGTGACCACCATGTTCCATGAGTTTGGCCACGCCCTGCACGGCATCCTCTCCAACTGTCAGTACAACCGTCTGAGCGGTACCAGCGTGGCTCGCGACTTTGTGGAGATGCCGTCGCAGTTCAACGAGTCGTTTGCTGCCATCCCTGAGATTTTCGACCACTACGCCCGTCATTATGAGACAGGTGAGCCCATGCCTGCCGATCTGAAGGAGCGCATGCTCAAGAGCATCAACTTCCAACCGTGCTATGCGCTGGGTGAGAACCTTGCTGCCACCTGTGTAGACCTCGCTTGGCACATGCTCGCCTCGAAGGATATCCCCACCGCCGACAAGGCTATGGAATTCGAGACAGAAGCGTTGCGTAAGGTGGGACTTGTGAATCCTTTTATTCCGATTCCGCCCCGTTATCATACCAGCTACTTCAACCACGTGTGGGGTGGGGGGTACGCAGCCGGCTATTACAGCTATCTCTGGACAGAGGTGCTGGCCGTCAATATCGCTGATGTCTTCGCCAAGCGTGGTGCTCTTGATCCTGCCACAGGTCAGGACTTCCGCGATAAGATCCTGAGCCGAGGCAATACTGGCGACCTCATGCAGATGTTTACCGACTTCACAGGCATGGCGCAGCCTGATGCTTCGAGTCTGCTCAAAGCCCGCGGCCTTTAATCGTGACAAATTAAAAGTATATGTCTAAGATTGAAAGTTATAAATTGCTCGTTGAGCAGATCAAGGCGCTGATTGAGGGTGAGCGCGATGTGGTGGCCGTCATGGCAAATGTGGCGGCTGCCATCCACGAGGCAATGGGCTTCTGGTGGACAGGCTTCTATCGTGTTATGCCTAAGGCTGGCTCCGATGAAAAGGAGCTGGTCTTAGGCCCGTTTCAGGGGCCTGTGGCCTGTATGCACATCCCCTTCGGACGTGGTGTGTGTGGCACTGCCTGGGAGCGCCGCGAGACCATCGTTGTACCCGATGTGGAGCAGTTCCCAGGCCATATTGCCTGCAGTAGCCTCTCGCGCTCGGAGATAGTTGTGCCTGTATTATCGCAGACTGGCGAAGTATTTGCTGTGCTCGACATCGACAGCAAGGAACTCTCGACCTTCGACGATATCGACCGTCAATACCTCGAAACAGTCTGCTCATTGATTGCACCAATTTTTTAGATTCCAAAAGATATGAAGACAAAACATGTACAGTACGAGACGCAGGGCACATGCTCGAAGCTGATCGACGTGACCGCTGATGAGAACGATATTATCCAGCAGGTCTTTTTCCTCGGAGGATGCAATGGTAACCTGCAGGGTGTCAGCCAGTTGGTCAGGGGCCAGCGCATCGACGATGTGATTCATAAGCTCGATGGCATCCGCTGTGGCACCAAAGGGACTTCCTGTCCAGACCAGCTCTGCCGCGCTCTCGAGAAACTCAAGAAAGCACCTCTGAAATAACGTAATAAAAGAAGCAATGAAAAAAGAATTATTATGTGTTTGTTTTGCCTTAGCATCCATGTCCGGATGGGCGCAGGATATTATGGGCAAGTGGATTACAGAGGCAGGTGATGCCCAAGTGGAGATATATCAGCAGGGTGACAAGGTAAACGGTAAGATCGTCTGGCTGCAACAAGGACCAGAAACGAAGGACAGGCACAACCCTGACGACAAACTCAAAACGCGCAAACTAATGGGCGTGAACATTCTGAGTGGCCTTTCCAAATCAAAGGAGAAATGGGAAGGCGGCAGAATCTACAACCCTAAGAACGGCAAGACCTACAAATGCGCCATCTGGCTCGATGGCAGCAACTTGAAGGTTCGTGGCTATCTTGGCGTCTTCTACGAAACCCAGACCTGGAAGCGGAAATAATAAAATCAATATAAAAAAGCCACATCCCAAAGGGTGTGGCTTTAAAATTATATGCTTAACTGATTTAGAACGGAATCTTGTAGCCAATGGTCAGCATGATGACGCCGTTCTTGCTCTTATAACTATCAATATCGTTGATATTGGTCAGACCAAGGTTGTAGCGGGCATCAATGACGAAGTCAGAGATTTCATACGACAAGCCAAGGGGTATTGAGAAATCAACTTTCTTCATACCATCTGTACTCGTAAGCTCAGCAGAAGCCCAAGAGCCGCTTCCAATTAACTCATCGAATTTTGTCTTTCTTGAGAGCAGGAATCCGGGCTGAACACCAGCCTTGATGGCCAAACCAGGAGCAACATAGACATTGGCCAGAATGGGGACGTTTAAATACGTCAGGTTTGTGGTCATATCTTTTGTAGCCGAGGTGTCGTCAAACTTAGCACCCTGCAAAGATACCAAAGCACCAGCAGTAACGGCAAACATGTCATTGATGTTATAACCGAATTCAGCACCAGCAACGAGACCAAGCTTCATCTTAGCACCCGTAACATCGCCTGTCAGAGTGGCAAGTGTACCACCAACCATCGGCTTGATAAACATCTGTTGTGCATTTGCACTCAAAGTAGCTACCATCAGAGCAGCAATCATCATTAATTTCTTCATAATTTCAGTTTTAAATAAATACTATAAAAATAAAAGTTTATTATAACTTCGCTACAAAGATACGGAAAAATAAAATATTTGATACTATTTGTAGGCAGAATTGTACAATGACAGCATTATTTTAACGTTTTTTTTGTTTTAGAACGGAATCTTGTAGCCAATGGTCAGCATGATGACGCTGTTGCGAACCTTATAGTCGACAATATTGGCAATGCCTCCCTTGGCAATATTCGAAAGACCGATGTTGTAGCGGAGGTCGATCACGGCTTCTTCTATCTCGTAGGACAGACCGACGGGGATGGAGAAGTCTGTATTGTTGTAGAAATCCTTGAGATCGTCGTCCTCCTGTTTGGCTCTCATCAGGAAACCGAACTGGGCACCTGCCTTCAGGGCAAAGCCGGGGAGTATGTAGAAATTGGCCAGAATGGGGACATTGAGGTAGTCGAGACTTTTATTGTATTTCTCACCGGTGGCGGTTTCCGTTGCTTCTATACTGATTTTTCCGCCTTGCTGGGTATAGAGTGCACCGGCTGTCAGTGCGAACAGATTGTTGAAGTGGTATCCGAATTCTGCACCGGCTGTGAAGCCGACCTTCATCTTCAGGTCTTTTTCCACGTCGCCAGTCATCGTTGTTACTGTTCCACCAGCCATGGGCTTAATGAAGAAACTTTGTGCGCTTACATTCAGCGAAGCTACCATCAGAGCAGCTATCATCATAATCTTTTTCATACGCTTGTTGTTTAATTTAGTGATTATCATTTTATTCTGTCGTTCGTTATGGAGGGTTATTTGCGCACGATGACGCTGCCACTGGCCTGATGGGTGGCGAGGATGAGCACCTCAGCTATCTGTACGTGGGCAGGGGCGTTAGCGGCATAGACGGCTACATCGGCGATGTCATCGCCCGTAAGAGGCTTGATGCCTTGATAGAGTTTGGCTGCACGGGCCGTATCGCCATGGAAGCGGATGTTGCTGAAGTTGGTCTCGACGAGGCCGGGCTTGAGGTTGGTGACGCGGACGGCGGTATCGGCCACATCGATGCGGAGTCCGTCGGAGAGGGCCTTCACAGCCGCCTTCGTGGCGCAGTAGACATTGCCACCGGCATAGGCGGCATCGCCTGCTACACTTCCTATATTAATAATGTGTCCGCTGTTGCGCTCAATCATGCGGGGCACAATGAGGCGTGTCATCGTCAGCAGACCTTTGACATTGGTGTCGATCATGGTCTCCCAGTCGTCGAGGTCGCCCTCATATTCGGGCTCAAGTCCCAGGGCGAGTCCGGCATTGTTGACGAGTACATCGATCTGCTGCCATTCCTCAGGCAGACGTTCGATGGCCTTGCGGGCAGCCTCGCGGTCTCTGACGTCGAAGGCGAGGATGAGCACTTCAGTACCCTTGGTTTCCAGTTCCTTACGGATGGCTTCCAATTTCATAACGTTACGGCCCGTCAGGATGAGTCGGTCACCATTGGTAGCGAATTTGTGCGCACAGCCGAGGCCGATACCGCTCGTGGCGCCTGTAATTAATACGGTCTTGTTCATATTTCTATGTGGTTTGTTTAAGTCTTTTTTCTTTTATGGCTGCAAAGTTACGAATTTTTTTTGAGAGATGATGCGTAATTCGTGGATTTTTATTAATTTTGCAACCGACTAAGGATTTCAACCAGTTATGACAAGAGAAGAATTTGATGGATATCGGAAGAAATACGACAGGCAGTTAGAACAGATTAGGCTGGCTGCCCATGAGTTGCATCATAGCGTGAATCAGATTTACGGGGATGACCTTCCCTATGGCTTTCACTTGGATATGGTTGCGGAGGGTGTGATCAGCTATGGTCATCTGGTATGTGCCTGTGAGGAGGACGTGGTGCCGTTGTTTTTCGGCAGTTACTATCACGACAGTATCGAGGATGCGCGGATGAGCTATAATGATGTGTTGCGTGCTGCCCGTAAGTGGATGACGGAGGAACAGGCACTGATGGCGACGGAAATCGTGTTTGCGCTTACTAACGATAAGGGACGTACGCGTGCTGAGCGGGCAGGGGAGAAGTATTATCAAGGCATCCGTGCGACGCCTTACGCGCCGTTTGTGAAACTCTGTGACCGTCTGGCCAATGTGACTTACTCTTGTTCGGTGGACAATGGTAAGAACGGTAGTAGGATGCGTGAGGTGTATAAAGGCGAGATGGGGAAATTCCTGCCTGCCCTCATTTCTGATACCAACGATCAGCGGAGACAGATTCCCTTTGAGGCTATCACGGCGCTGGCAGAGATTCTGATTGATGAAGTAGACCGTGACGAAATCCGTCGTCAGTGGAATTGCTAAATGAAAAAAAGTAAGCGGAAATGTGATTTTTCTGGCAAAATATTTGCAGGTTTCGCGGAAAAATGATAATTTTGCAGCCGAAAACGATAAAAAAGAGAATTATGTCAATGTTGAATGCATACTTTTACGGTTATTACTTTTACTTTGCAAGCAATTGTGAAGCGGGAAGTTGCGTATAATTCAACTTATGACAAAGAAGATAAAAATCAAGGTCCCGCTTCACACAAGTGAAAGCGGGACCTGTTTTTAAGTGAAAAGTGAATAGAATATGAAGAGAATTGCCATTCAGGGACTGATCGGGTCGTTCCACGATATCGCGGCGCACCTGTATTTCGAGGGGGAACAGATACAGTTGATCTGCTGTTCAACTTTCGAACAGGTGTTCCAGCACATTAAGCAGGACCCCACAGCCATCGGCATGCTGGCTATCGAGAACACGATTGCGGGCTCGTTACTGCACAACTACGAGTTGTTGCGCGATTCTGGCACGACAGTGGTTGGTGAGCATAAGTTGCATATCACGCACTGTATCTGCTGTTTGCCTGACGACGATTGGGACACTATCACCGAAGTGCACTCACACCCTGTGGCCCTGATGCAGTGTCGTGAGTTTCTGGCCCAGCATCCGCAGTTGAAGAATGTGGAAGCTGAAGATACAGCTGGGTCGGCGAAGATGATTGCCGAGGGACAGAAGAAGGGTTGGGCGGCCATCTGTCATGCGGAGGCTGCAAGACTTTACGGTCTGAAGGTGCTCGAAGACCATATCGAGGACAACAAACACAACTTCACAAGGTTTCTTGTAGTGTCGAATCCCAACAAGGCTGATCTGCTGAGACCCTTGACGGAGACGAACAAGTCGAGCATCGTTTTCTCGTTGCCTCACGAGGAGGGTTCGCTGAGTCACGTGCTGGCGATTCTCTCGTTCTATAAGATCAACCTGACGAAGATTCAGTCGCTGCCGATTATCGGAAAGGAGTGGGAATATCTATTCTATGTCGACGTGATGTACGACGACCTCACCCGATACCGTCAGTCGATTGATGCCATCATCCCTCTGACAAAGGATTTAAAGATTTTAGGCGAATATAAAGACGGAAAGCAAACGAATTAATTATAGGAATTATGATACAACCAGCAGATAGACTCAGTTTAGTACAAGAATATTATTTCAGTAGAAAACTAAAGGAGGTGGCACAACTTAATGCCGAGGGCAAAGATATCATTAGTCTGGCTATTGGCAGTCCTGATATGCCGCCTTCGGATCAGACCATCGAGAAATTGTGTGAGGTGGCGCATCTGCCAAATGCCCACGGCTATCAGATGACAGCGGGTATCCCCGAGATGCGCGAGGCGATGGCTGGATTTTACAAGCGCTGGTATGATGTAGATCTCGACTATAAAACGGAGATTTTGCCGCTGATCGGTTCGAAGGAGGGTATCCTGCATGTGACGCTCGCTTTCGTAAATCCTGGCGACGAGGTGCTGGTGCCCAATCCTGGCTATCCCACCTACACGTCGCTCTCGAAGATTTTAGGTGCGAAGATCGTGAACTATAATCTGCGTGAGGACAACGGTTGGCAGCCTGACTTCGAGGAGCTGGAGCAGATGGATCTGTCGAAGGTGAAGCTGATGTGGACGAACTATCCCAATATGCCGACAGGTGGCAGGGCACAGCGCCAGACTTATGAGCGACTGGTGGCATTTGCCAAGGCGCATGACATCGTGGTAGTGAATGACAACCCATACTCCTTCATCCTGAGCGAGGAGCATCTGAGCATCCTCCAGGTACCCGGTGCGAAGGATTGTTGTATCGAGTTTAATTCAATGTCGAAGAGCCATAATATGCCAGGTTGGCGTGTGGGTATGTGTATCACAAATGCGACGTTTATCTCCTGGATTATGAAGATTAAGTCGAATGTCGACTCGGGTACCTTCCGCGGTATCCAGCTTGCTGTTGCTGAGGCGCTTCGAAACGATGAGACTTGGCATCGCGAATTTAATATTAAGACCTACGCCCGTCGTCGTCAGTGGGCTGAGAAGATCATGGATGTGTTAGGCTGTACCTACGATCAGAACCAGGTGGGTATGTTTCTTTGGGGAAAGATTCCTGAGAAATATGCCGATGTGGAGGATCTGACGGAGAAGGTGCTGCAAGAGGCCCGTGTCTTCATTACGCCTGGCTTTATCTTCGGCTCGAACGGAAAGAGATATATCCGCATCTCCCTCTGTGCCAAGGAAGAGAAAATTCAAGAAGCATTAGAAAGAATTAAAAACGCAATATAATTATGGAATTAGATTTAGCACCATTGAATTTACCGAGTGACAATGAACGTCCTTTTGTGATTGCAGGCCCTTGCTCTGCAGAAACAGAGGAACAAGTGATAACGACTGCCCGTGAACTGGCCATGAAAGGCTGTCACAACTTCCGGGCCGGTGTATGGAAGCCCCGTACGAAACCAGGTGGCTTTGAAGGTCACGGAGAGCCTGCCCTCGCATGGCTCGCTGAGGTGAAGAAAGAGACAAAGATGCTCGTATCCACTGAGGTGGCTACCCCGAACCATGTGGAGCTCTGTCTGAAGTATGGAATCGATATCCTGTGGATTGGTGCCCGTACCTCGGCTAACCCCTTCGCTATGCAGGCGATTGCTGATGCTCTGAAGGGGGCTGATGTACCCGTGTTTGTGAAGAACCCTGTGAACCCCGACCTCGAGCTCTGGATTGGTGCATTGGAGCGCATCAACCAGGCAGGTATCAAGCGTCTGGGTGCCATCCATCGCGGTTTCTCCAGCTACGAGCAGAAGATCTACCGTAATGCTCCGATGTGGCAGATCCCCATTGAGCTGCGTCGTAGGATTCCTGAGTTACCGATTATCAGTGACCCGAGTCATATCGGCGGTCGCAGGGAACTGGTGGCCCCGCTCTGTCAGCAGGCCATGGACCTGGGCTTTGACGGTTTGATTGTGGAGAGCCATTGCGATCCTGACAAGGCTTGGAGCGATGCTAAGCAGCAGGTGACACCCGATGTGCTCGACTATATTCTGAGTCTGTTGGTGATTCGCGATGAGAACACCACAACGGAGGGCATCTCACAGTTGCGTAAGCAGATTGACGAACTCGACAACCAATTGATGGATCTGCTGTCTAAGCGTATGCGTGTGTGCCGCGAGATTGGTCAGTATAAGAAAGAACATAATATGACGGTGCTGCAGGCTAATCGTTACAACGAGATTCTGAACAAGCGTGGTGCTCAGGGTGCCCTCTGTGGCATGGATCCGGAGTTCGTGGCCCACGTTTTCGAGAATATCCACGAGGAGAGTGTCAGACAACAAATTGAGATTATCAACAAATGAAAATATTAGTAATGGGAGCAGGGAAGATGGGTAGTTTCTTCATCGACCTGCTGAGTTTTGAGCATGAGGTAGCGGTGTTTGAGCGAGATCCCAAACGCATGCGCTTTACCTATAACTGTCAGCGGTTTACCAGCTTCGAGGAGATTCAGGAATTCAAGCCCGAGCTGCTGATCAATGCCGTGACGCTGAAATATACCATTCCTGTGTTCAAGGAGGTGATTCCCTATCTGCCCAAAGAGTGTATCATCAGCGACATCGCTTCGGTGAAGACAGACCTGAAGGAGTTCTATGAGTCGACAGGCATGCGTTATGTCTCTACGCACCCGATGTTCGGTCCAACGTTTGCCAATCTGCAACAGCTTTCTGAGGAAAATGCCATCATCATCTGCGAGGGTGACTATATGGGGCGCATCTTCTTCAAGGACCTCTATCAGAAGCTGGGGCTTAATATCTACGAGTACACCTTTGAAGAGCACGATAAGACGGTGGCCTACTCGCTGTCGATTCCTTTTGTCTCAACGTTCGTCTTTGCGGCCGTGATGAAGCATCAGGATGCGCCAGGTACCACCTTTAAGCGTCACATGCGCATTGCCAAAGGTGTGCTGAACGAGGATGACTACCTGTTACAGGAAATCCTCTTCAATCCTTATACCCACGATCAGGTGAGCCAGATTCGTACGGAGTTGAAAGAACTCTTGGAAATCATCGACAGCAAGGATGCTGCGGGTATGAAGGGCTATTTGACGAAGATTCGCAATAATGTCAAAAGAGATATAGAGATTAAGAGGTAAAATGGATATTGTTTGATGTTGCAGATTTCGGGCGTTTTTCTTTGTGATTTCGGAATAATTGCGTAAATTTGCAGCATCAAACCATTTAAACGATTATAACTATGGGTATTATTTATTCACTTCTGCTTGGTTGTTTGGCTGGCTTCTGCGCTGGCAAGTTGATGAAAGGTGGCGGCTTTGGCATCATCATGAATATCGTTCTGGGTCTCTTCGGTGGTGCCTTCGGCGGCTGGCTGTTTGATATGCTCGGCATCGAGTGGGGTGGCATTTTAGGACAGCTCGGAACCGCTATCATTGGTGCTGTTGCAATCCTTTGGATTGCCTCGTTCTTCAAGAAGTAGCCGATGGCTGCAGGAAAGTGGATTGGTGGATTTATCGGATGGATGGCTGGCGGCCCGCTTGGGGCGCTGGCAGGCTATCTGGTTGGGTCATTGTTCGATTCGGTGCTCGACGGGGTGAACTCTCCGAGCAACTCCGGTACATGGGGCGCTGGCTCTGAGCGCGATACGGGCAATTGGCAACAGAAATCCTATCAGGATTATAATCAGGCTTACCAACAGGCCTATCGTCAGCGTCAGCAGCAAGGACAGCGTAATAGTTTCCTTTTCTCACTGCTGGTGCTTTCTTCGTATATCATCAAAGCCGATGGTAAGGCGATGCACTCGGAGATGGAGTTGGTGCGCCAGATGCTCCGTCAGAACTTTGGTGAGAATGCGGTTTCACAGGGTAATGAGATCCTGAACAAACTCTTCGACGAGCAGAAGCGCGAGGGTTGGACACAGTTTAAGTCGACCGTTCGTCAGTGCTGTGGACAGATTAACCAGCAGATGGACTATTCGCAGCGCCTGCAGCTCTTGAACTATCTTGTGATGGTGGCCAAGGCTGATGGCAGTGTGCCTCAGAGTGAGATTACCGCTTTGAAGGAATGCGCCCAGTGGATGGGCCTCCGTAGCAGTGAGGTCGATTCGATGCTGCATTTAGAGGGTAACACGCTTGAGGATGCCTACAAGGTCTTGGGTGTCAGTCCAAATGCATCTGACGATGAGGTGAAGAAGGCCTATCGTAAGTTGGCGCTAGAGCATCATCCTGATAAAGTGGCGGCCTTAGGTGAGGATGTTCGCAAGGCGGCTGAGAAGAAGTTCCAGGAGATTAATGCGGCGAAAGACCGAATCTGGAAAGCCCGCGGACTTTAATAGTGAATAACGAATAGTAATAGTGAAGAAGGAGGCGATTGTTGTTCCGGAGGGATGTAAGGAGGTGCTGCTGCATGCCTGTTGCGCTCCTTGTTCTTCGGCTATTGTCGAGTGGTTGGTACAACATAATATCCGCCCGACCATTTTTTATTATAATCCCAATATTTTTCCGCGTGAAGAATACGAGATTCGCAAGCAAGAGAGCAAACGGCATGCGGAAAGTCTGGGGCTTACGTGGATTGATGGCGACTACAATCATACGCAGTGGCAGCAGGATGTCTGCGGCCTTGAAGGCGAGCCTGAGCGCGGACGTCGTTGCGAACTTTGTTTTACCCTTCGTTTGACGGTTGCTGCCCGTAAGGCTCAGGAACTTGGTATTCATTATTTCACTACCACGCTGGCCTCTTCACGTTGGAAGAGTCTGGAACAAATTGAACGCGCTGGCCATTTGGCAGAGCAGACTGTAAAAGAAACCACCTTTTGGGCCCAGAATTGGCGCAAAGGTGGTCTCTATGAACGTCGTAATCAACTGTTGAAAGAATTCAACTTCTACAACCAACAATATTGTGGTTGTGAATACTCCCAACGTTCCAAATTATGATTTTCTGACTCTGAGGGTTTGTACGATACGGCTCAGTTGATTTGGGATACGTATCTGTTGCGGACACTTTGAGAGACATTCCTCACAATCCTGACAAGCGCGTGCCCATTTCTCAGCCTCGGGCAATGCCTTGCGGTAACCCTCGATAAACTTCTGCTGGCGCTCGGCATAGTCAGCGGCAGAGGGCTCTGGCAAGGGGAGAATGTGCTCCCTGACGGCATCGTTGTAATAGGTGAAGTTGCCAGGGATGTTTACACCATAGGGACACGGCATACAGTATTCGCAGGCAGTACAGGGAATGGTGGGTACGCCCGACATTTCATCGGCAATTTTTGCCAGCAGTGCGTTCTCTGACTCTGTGCAGATCTCCAATGGTGAAAAAGTCTTTACATTTTCTTCAAGATGATCCATGCGGTTCATGCCACTGAGAACGGTCAGAATGTTGGGGTAGGAGCCTACCCATCGGAAAGCCCAACGGGCCGTGCTGTCATCGGGATGTACGGCTTTCAGTTGACTGGTCAGTTCCTCTGCCATTCTTCCAAAAGCACCACCACGCAACGGCTCCATCACGACACACTGGATACCCAGTTTCTCGCATTTCCCATAGAGGTATTCTGCATCAGCATCCGAACGTCTGCCACCACGCATGGAGGCATGACGCCAATCGAGGAAGTTCATCTGAATCTGTACGAAGTCCCAATGGTACTCGTTGTTGTGATCCAACAGCCAATCGAAATCGCGAACATCACCATGATAGGAGAACCCCAGATGTTTGATGCGTCCTGCCTCACGCTCCTTAAGCAGGAATTCGAGGATACCGTTGTCGAGGAATCTGCCTTTCAGTGTGTTCATGCCACCACCAATGCCATGCAGCAGATAGTAATCGATGTGATCTACCTTCAGGCGTTCCATCGACTGCTATACATTCGTT
>Ga0265298_10008189_pt1 | contig 12584 bp, 10 predicted proteins | sample AusTroGonzalo_MG_3_FD_193486 | JGI IMG/M metagenome (GOLD analysis project Ga0265298, IMG submission 193486) | Bovine rumen microbial communities from tropical cattle in Woodstock, Queensland, Australia - Gonzalo_01 | ecosystem: Host-associated > Mammals > Digestive system > Stomach > Rumen ... | reverse complement strand
GCAGGCCATCGGCGATAACGTCGGGCGCGGCCTCGGGATGATGGGTGCGCTTTCGGTGGTCCGCTTCCGTACGAGTTTCAAGGACCCGCGAGATATCATGTTCATATTCGCGGCGCTAGGTGCGGGTATCGGCTGTGGCGTTTATGCCTGGGGTGCCGCTGTCGGCGGTACGATAGCCTTCTGTTGTGTCGCTTTCCTCCTTTCCCGTACGGGTCTCGGTACCAAGCACTTCTTTGACGGTATGCTCCGCTTCGCCCTTCCGAACGAAGGTGATGCCCGCGCCCAGGTCGAACATATCATGAAGACGAGCCTCAAGACTTTCATCCTCATTACCATGCGCGAAGTCGATGGCGGCGCCCGTCTGGATGTCGCCTACCAGATTCGCCTGCGTGCAACGAAGCCTGCTGCCGAAATCCTGAACGACCTTTCAAAGATCGAGGGAATTTCGGATGTCCAGTTCATGATGCAAGACGCGACGACGGAAATGTAAGGGGAGGATACGATGCACAAACTTGAAGATCTTCTCGACAATTTCTGGAACACCCACAAGAATAACGCGGGTGTCGCCTACGTCTATACTCACAAGCTGTCTTTGGCTTGGGCTTTCTGCGTTATTTTTGCCATCGTCCTCGGCTTGGTTTACCAGGGCAAGGTGGCCATGTTCCGCGGCATTGCCGATGCGAACGAAACCATTATCAGCGTGCCCTCCGCGACCGAAATCGTGAAGGTCCACGTGGTTCCCGGCCAGGAACTCCAGGTGGGCGACACGATTGTCGAAATCAACCGCCCGGACCTGACTCTCCGCATTTCCGAGGTGACCCGCGAAATTGACGCCCTCGAAGGCCGCAGCAACCTGAGCTCCGCCGAAATCGACCAGAAGGTGGCCGAAGTCAAGGCGAACCTGGAAACCCGCCGCCTTACGCTCAATGCCGAAATCCGCAACCTTGAGTCGGAATACCAGAAGAACAAGGAAATTTCCGCCAAGCTCAAGAGCCTCTCGAACTCGAAGTCCAGCAGCGATGGCAACGACGCCATGGCCATGCAGATCAAGAGCCTCAAGAACGAACTCGCCCTTGCCACCAAGAGCGCGAACGAACAGATTGCACTCCTCCGCGGTAGCGGCAGGTTGCAGAAGACCAGCGGCAAGAGCGAAGTCGAGAACCTGAAGAAGGAACTTGCCGAACTCCAGAAGCAGCAGGAAGACCTCGTCCAGATTGCCAAGGAAAACTGGGTTGTCGGTGACGTGAACGTGCGCGACGGCGAAAAGGTATCCAGCTTTGCCCCGATCGTGACGCTGACTCACAAGCGCCCGACGATTATCCGCGGCTACATCAACGAACAGATTTACCAGAACATGGACGTGGGCGAGACCGTGAAGGTGACCACGCTTGCCGGTACGGGCAAGGCGGTGGTTGGCGAAGTTGTCGGCCTTTCTAGCCGTATCGTTCCGTTCCCGACCCGTATGTGGAAGATGCCGGAATTGCCGGTGTACGGCCGTGAAGTGACTATCAAGATTCCCGAAGAGAATCCGTTCCTTTTGGGCGAAATGGTGACCATTGCGGAAATGGGCGTTATTAATCATCTCAAGAAAGACGGTAAGAAATAATGAAGCGCTTTGTTGCACTCCCTATCATGTTGTCGGCGGCTCTGTATGCAGGTCCGCTGACGTGGGACCGTCTTGTCCAGTCGGCGCAGAACGACCCCCGTTTCGAGGCCGCCCAGAAGCGCTCCGAGGCAACTTCTTCTCCCAGGAACACGAAACTCTGGGACAAGATGGAACTGCGTTACCAGTTGGATGGCTTTAGTTTTGCCAAGCACGACTTTGAACTCCGCATGAGTCCCAAGACGTTCGGCGAGGGTTCTGCCGACCGCGAACGCTACGAGGCCGTGAAGGCTTACGAGAAGGCCCGCTTTGGCGTGGAACGTTCGCTGTTGCTGTACGACCGTTACGAACGCGGCGTGCGCTACGTGATGCGCAAGAAAATCAACGAAATCAACAAGCAGTTGCTACAGGTAAACAACGACCGTGTCGAGGTGCTGCACCTCAAGTCCGGGTCGGCTTCCTTCAATCCCGAAGACCTGATGGCGACGCTCGAGAAGGGCGCGAGCATCCGTGCGGATTTGCTTTCGGATAGCACTGCGCTGCGCGATGCGGAACTCAAGATGAAGATCTGGGTGCCCGATTTCGATGTCGTTGACCTGGATTCCTCGTTCCTGCCGACGATGGAGGAACTGGAACAGAACCTTTCTAACGGCGTAGAAGTGAACGAGAACTTCCCGCTGGTGGCTATGGCACGCGGCAAGCGCGACAGCGAAGTGGCGCAGGCCAAGCAGGACGTTGCCAAGGGCCGCGATTACATTTCGCATATCGGTGTCGGCTATGCGTTGCAGGTCGAATCCCGCCTGGAGAAGTACAAGGAACTGGAGCCGAGTGACGTGTATGGCACTGGTACCTACTCTGATTATCGTTCCGATTTCGAAAAGAAGACGGGGTGCACGGGCGTGATGGGATGTACGAAAACGGCAAACTTGCTCGTTGCGGACAAGGACAACCGTAAGACGGCCGACAAGTTCTTCGTGAATCTCGCTTTCCGCCTGCCGTTCTTCGACAGCGGCAAGGATGCAGACCTCAAGCTCCAGGTGGCCAAACTCGATGCCGAGAGCGATTACCTGGGCGACGTGCGCGATATCAACCAGAAGGTGGCCCGCCTGACCGAGGAAGTGCTTGCCATGATTGGCCAGTGGAAAGTGCAGAAGGAATATGTGCAGCAGGTGAACGCGAGCGGATTCATGGAACAGTTCGCGATTAATGCCGGCTCCGATCCGCTCTTGCTCCTGCGCGCCAAGGAAAGCTCGCTCGAAAGCGACATGAAGGCTGTCAAGCTGGAATACGATATTTTCGTGCGCTATTTGGAACTGCTCAACTATGCGGGTATCCTTGCCCGCGAGGGTAGCGCGAACCATCTCCGTGAGGCTTTGAAGTAATATGGCAGAAGCCCGTGGATTTAGCCTTCTCGAACGTTTCGAGCTGAAGTACCATATCCCCGTCGCGTGGGCGGACCGGATTGGTGCCTTCCTTGCTCCGTATTGCGAAGAAGACTACTATTCCAAGATTACTCCGGGTGGCTTCTACTGGATTACGAACCTGTATCTGGATAGCCCCAAGTGGACGTTCCTCGGCTGGAAAAAGAAGCAGCTCCTGGACCGTTTCAACATGCGTATTCGCACCTACGGCGAGCATCCGGCACAGGACGGCACGTTCCATTTCGAGGTCAAGCGCAAGATCCGTAGCATCTGCTACAAGAGCCGCGCGACCATCAAGGGAATCAATCCCGGCGAAGTTTGGCACATGAAACCCGACGAATGGCCCTGCAAGACGGACAAGGACCGCAAGTACCTCAAGGATTTCCTTTACAAGACGGAACTCCACGGGGCCCATCCGCGCCTTTTGACGCAGTACAAGCGTCGCGCCTGGTTCGGGCTTCGCGAGGAATATTCCCGCGTCACTATCGACACGGGCATGCGATTCCGCGAAGAGAATGGGTTTGACTATACGGTGGACCCGCACTACATGCATTCGACCGGTCTTCCGAGGTTTTTCCAGCCGGGAATGGATGCAGTGCTCGAATTAAAGTGTCCTTGCTCACAGGTTCCTTACTGGATGTTCGACCTGATAAGATTTTTGAACCTCAAGCACTCCGCATTTTCTAAATTCGGTAATGCGGCGGCTGAATGGAAACGGGTTTACGAGAACCCGCGCAGGTTCAAGAGCCCCTACTGGACGAAACTGGCTGGGAATTTCTAGAGTTTTTATTATAGAGTTCGACTTGAACAAAGGATGGCCCCTATGAACATGAAAAAGTGGCTTTTGACTGGCGCCTGTGTTGCTTTGCTCGGTGCATTTACTGCCTGTACCGAAAAAGAGGACGGAAAAAATCCTGTTGGTCCCGAAGTGAGTTCGGATTCCAACGGTGGTAGCAGTGGCGGTGTTGTCGATCCCCAGAGTTCCGACGACAATCCGGCTAATTCTGGCAATAGCAGCGGCGATCCGGTTGCTAGCAGTTCGGATCCAGGTCCTTCTCCTGCTTCGAGTAGCAGTATTGATGAGCCTATTGATCCTACGGGCGAACCGCAGATGGGCTGTTCCGAAATCATGTACAATGCTGCGGATGGTTCCGCCCTGGAATGGGTCGAAATCTATATCGTCGGCGGCATGGACATGGACAACATGCAGAATTTTGACCTCCACCTGAGCGGTGCCGTTGATTACATATTCCCCGGAGAGCCCTTGAAGAAGGGTGAATACATCGTGGTGACGAACGATCCTACTGAGTTCATGGCGACTTATCCTACGTTTGCCGGTCGTCTGTTTGGCCCGTGGGATGGTGGAAAGGATGTCAAGTTGGTCAATGAAGGCGATGTCGTGAACGTGAAGGTTAGCGGCGAGGGCGACGTGAGCTGCGCCTTCGGCAACGAACCTCCTTGGCCGAGCCTTGCCGATGGTAAGGGCCGTACCCTCGTGCATGTGGGCGGCAATGCTGCCCAGCCGAACTCTTGGGCGGCTAGCAAGCTTGATAAGGGTAATCCCGGTGTCGGTAACGACGAATGGGTGACTCCCGCCGCGGTGCGCATCAACGAAATCATGCCGACCATCGGTGAAAATAACGCATGGATTGAACTGTACAATACGGGCAACACGGAAGTGGATGTGGCCGGCTGGACGATAGAAGTCAAGCGTCGCAAGCAGACGCTGACGATCAAGTCCGGAGAAGTTTCGACGGTAATCCCGGCGAAGGGCTACGTCGTGCTCGACGCTGTCAACAACTTCGACGAAGAATTGGTGGTGAGCGATCAGGGCGGTGAATTCTACCTGCGTGGGTCGCTGGAAGGCGAAGAATCCAGTATCTGGGTGCCTGCCGGTACGGGTACAAGTGGCGTAATTGACTTGAGTGACGGCTCTACGGCCCAAGGCCCGCTTGCTTCCGCTACACCTGGCGCAAAGAATTCTGCCCTCAAGATGGGTTCCGTGTATATCAACGAAATTCACTACCACCCGGATGAATCGAGCGCGATTCCGTTCGAATTCATGGAACTGGTGAACGGTAGTGACAATGCCGTCACCCTTTACAGCTCCGATGTCCAGAAGGGTTGGAAGGTTGAAGGTATCAACTTGGAATTCGGCAATGTTTCGATTCCGGCCAAGGGCATGATTCTCCTGATTCCTGCGGAGCTCGATCCGGCGGTTGCTGCTGCCACGGGTATCACCAACTGGGGCCCGAACCTGGTCCGTAGTAGTTTCAGCATTCCGGAAGCGGTGCAAATCGTGACTTATTCCGGTAAGCTTTCTAACCGCAGCGAAACGATCGCTGTCAAGGAGCCTTTTGCCAAGGTCGAAAGCAAGTCTGCCCCGAATGGCTATGCTTACTTCTACATCTGGCACGACGCCACGCTCTATTCCGATAAGTGGCCCGCATTGAAGGAAGCTGACGGTCTCGGATTCAGCCTGCAGCGTGTCGACACGAAGACGATGGGTTACGAAGCGAGCGCCTGGAAATCCGGCGAACCGACCCCCGGTAAGTAAGGCCTGAATCGTACAAGATAATTTCCCCGAGGCTCATTAGGGCCTTGGGGATTTTTTTATTCTCCATTTGTAGTCGTTTTTCTCCATTTTATCGGAAAAGCCGCGCAACCATAGATGCCAAAAAAAGGGAATTTGCTATTTTATTTTTTGCTATGAGATTGCATTTTACATTTCCTGTTTTTGTATCTGTAGCGGCTGTGGCGGCGCCCCTTTCGCTTCAGGACGCCCTTAACATGGCAAAATCGGGCAATTCGCAGATCAAGGCCGAAAGGGCCAAGGTCGAAATGGCAGAAAGCGGCAAAAACGAGGCCCGCTCGCGCTTTATGCCTACGGTCACCCTGTCTGCGGGTGTCACAAAGATTAACGACCCCATCAATATCAATCTGAACGAAATCCGCTCGGGCATCATCTCGGTGCATGGAGCCGAGGCGTACCAGGAATACTACAAGACGGGCTACGATGCGGCCTACCAGCGTGCTACCGGGGCGGGAATGCCCGAAGACATGGCTATACCCATATCGAAGGGCGTCGGCGATTCCGTGGGAATGCTTGCCAAGATGAAGACGGAATCTGCCCTCGATTCCGCATTGCCGGATTTCAAGAAAAAAGTCCAGGACGACGTGTTCTTCAATGCGCGCCTGTCCGTCGTGTGGCCGATATTCACCGGGCTAAAGATTTATTCCGCCTACGATGCCGCCAAGGAAAACGTGAATGCGCGCAAGGCTGAATTCGACATGGCCCAGAACGCCATCCTCATGGATGTCGCGACCAGGTATTTCTCGTTGAGGCTAGCCGAAGAGCTGACGCTGCTCCGCGAGACGACGAAACGCAATTTGGAAGGCCATCTGGAACGTTCCAAGAAACTTGAAGAGGGCGGACAGATTAGCAAGGCGGAGCGCCTCCGCGCCGAGGTCGCCTTGGCCGAGGCCCAGAATGCGCTGGAAGACGCCATGCGCGACCAGACGCTGGCTCGTCTCGCTTTGGCTAGCCTTCTGCATACGGATACAAGCATTACCGCGACGACTCCGGTCGAGTCGCCCGAGGAATACCGCTCCATCGAAGAACTCAAGGCGATGGCGAGGGAAAAGCATCCCGGTCTCAGGCAGTTGCGTACCGAACGCAAGCGTAGCCAGGCTGCTGTCAGTGCCGCCCGCGCCGATTACTTCCCGACAGTGGCCTTGTTCGGCTACAAGGAACTTTATACGAAAGACCTGACCATGCTGGAACCCGAATGGGCCGTGGGCGCGAAGGCTCAGTGGGAATTGTTCAAGGGTGGCGAAACTCATTCCAAGGTGAGCAGCGCGAAGGCGCTGGATCGTTCGCTGGCCAGCATGGAAGAGCAGACTCTGGATAACATAAACCTGCTTGTCGAAAAGCGCTGGCGCGAGATGGAACATGCCAAGAGCCGTCTGGTGAGTTTGCAGAAGACGCGCGAACTGGCCGACGAGGCCCTGCGCAGCCAGAACAAGGCTTATGAAGCCGGGCTTGCGACGGGCTTGGATGTCGTGGATGCCGAGCTGGCCCTGTCGCGTTTGCAGGTGGCCGACCTGAAGGCCCATTACGACGCCGTGATCGCATGGCTCGGTTTGTTGGAATCTTGTGGCGAGGTAGAGAATGCGGGAACCCTGTTGACGAAGTCCAAGCCGGTCGCACCGGTACAGCCGGTTGCGTCTCCTGTGGACTCCGCTGCGACGGCGGCTCCTGCCGCGGCTGTGTCCGTGCCGGCGACAGCCGGTACAGCCGGAACACCTGTTGATTCCGCTGCGGCCCCGGCCACTGCGGAAACCCCGGCCACAGCCGAGGCGCCTGCTGCCGCAGACGCCCCCGCCGCGGGTACACCGGCATCGGCGGAAGGATCTTCTGAAAAGGGAAGCGCGGGAGCGGTTCCCGAGAACAAGGAGAACAAACAATGATCAATGCTTTGAAATTCTTTGGCAAGATGGTTATCGTGCTGGCGCTGGGTGCGCTGGTCGTGCTGGGCGTTGTCCAGCTCAAGAAGTTTGCCACCGAACCCCGCGAGCAGTTCTTGCAGGGGCAGATGGAAGCTCGACGCGTTCTTGTTTCGGGAAAGATTCCCGGACGTGTCGAGACGTTGTTTGTGCGCGAGGGCGACTATGTCGTCAAGGATTCCCTCGTGGCCATCATCAGCAGCCCCGAAATAGAGGCTAAGAAAATCCAGGCTGAAGGTGCTCTCGGTGCCGCGAAGGCGCAGGCGAACAAGGCACGCAACGGCGCCCGCAGCGAGGATATTGCGGCTCTCAAGGCGATGGCCGACCGGGCCCAGGATGCCGCCACGCTCGCGAAAAATACGTATGACCGCGTCCAGAAACTTTTTGACGAGGGAGTGCTCCCGCTGCAGAAACGCGACGAGGCTGAAACCCAGATGAAGGCGAGCCAGTCTGCCGCGGATGCCGCGAAAGCGCAGTACGACCAGGCAGTGGCCGGCGCCCGCAGCGAAGATAAGGCTGCGGCAAATGCCCTCGTGATGCAGGCCCGTGGTGCCACCGCCGAGGTGGACGCCTACTTGGAAGAGACAAAAATCCGCAGTCCCATTAGCGGCGAGGTCTCGCTTAAGCTTGCCGAGGAAGGCGAGGTTGTCGGGTCGGGCATGCCAGTCGTTGCCGTGACAGACCTGGACGACGCATGGGCGGTGTTCCACCTGCGCGAAGATTTCCTGAAGAGCGTTTCCAAGGGCAAGCGCTTCACGCTGTTTGTTCCCGCGCTCGACAGCAATATCGAGATGGAAGTGAGCTACATCGCTTCCGTGGGTGACTACGCCACGTGGCGCAGCAGCAAGGAAAGCGGCGGTTTCGACCTCAAGACGTTCGAGGTGCGCTTGCGCCCCACGCAGAAGGTTGAGAATCTTCGTCCGGGCATGAGCGTGCTCCTCTCGGCAGATGCCATAAAGTAACACGGGCTTGCCATGGTTTTGAATGGCCTGTTAAAAACTATACGGAAGATTTATTTCGGCCACAACATCGTGTTGTGGATGATTCTCGTGGTGTTGCCTATCGGCGTGTCGCTCTTTACGATGGGCATGTTCTCTTCGCAGATTGTGCAGCATGTGCCTATCGGGATTGTCATCCAGGACAACAGCCAGTTGGCCGACAAGCTCGAGGCGAAATTGCGGTCGAGCCCCGTTCTTGATATCAAGATGGTTTGCCCTGATATGGGTGAGTGCGAACATGCGGTTGTCCGTGGCGACATCCAGGGATTTATCGTGCTCCCTAATGACCTGGAACGCAGGACCCTCCGCCTGGAAGCTCCCGTGATTCCCGTGTATTCCAGCGGTCAGAACTACCTTACCAACATGTTCACGACCAAGGAAATTCGTGCCGTGCTTTCGGCTGCGGGGAGTGAACTGTTTACCGCCCAGATGGTAGACCCCGTGAAGGTGCAAATCCATTCCGTAGGCAATCTGAAAAGCAATTACCAGGGATTTCTGGTGCTCGGGCTCGTGACGGCGATTTTCCACCTCGCGGCGATGATCGTGGGAGTTTTTGTGCTGTCGTTCCCGCTTCGCGACCACCGCGTAAAGGAAATGCTCGGCTATGCGGGAGGCTCAAGGTTTACGCTCTGGTTTGCAAGCGTGTTTCCGATGAATATCATCCTCTGGCTCGAAACGGTCGGCTGCTACGCCTATTGCCACCGCCTGCTTGCTCCGTTGACTCTTGACGAGTTCGTCATTACCGCTGCGGCGCAATTGTTCATGATTCTTGCGTGTTCCGGTGCGGGTGTCGTATTTGTCGGGCTGACAGGTGTGATGAGAATGGCGACCGGCGCAGCGGGCGTTATCGGGAGTCCGGCATTCGCGTTTGCGGGGCAGACGTTCCCCGTGATGGCGATGCCCTTTGCTGTACGCTGCTTTGCGTTTGTCTTGCCGCTTACCCATGTGCTTATGATCCAGTCGACGATGCTTCTCGGTGACGTGAACATGGAGCCTGCCTGGGAAAGCATGAAGATCCTTATCGGGATGGCCCTGTTCTGGAACATCCTGGGCGCGTTCCTCATGTCGATGCGGTGGAAACAGTTCGCTCGCAGGGAGACGGAGTACGAGAATAAAATGCGTACGGATTCGGAGGCTTCTGCATGATCCGTCGCCTTTGGAAAGTGGCTTTTGCCGAATGGAAACTGATATACACGGACCCTGCCGCGGTGCTCCTGCTTGTGGTGGCTGGGCTCATTTATGCGTTCTACTACCCGGTACCGTACGTTTACCAGACGGTGTCGAAGGTGCCCGTGGCGGTTGTCGATCTTGACAATACGGCCATGTCCCGCGAACTTGTCCGAATGGCTTCTGCTGCCCAGCAAATCGAGGTGAAGGCGATTTACCCCGAAATGAAACAGGCCGAAGCGGCGATGGCCCGCGACGAGATCTACGGATTCATGGTCATTCCCGAGAATATGGAGAAGGACATTCGCGGCAAGCACCAGGCAACGGTGAATATTTTTACGCACGGCGCCTATGTGATGTTCCATGGTGCCATCGGGACGGCGTTCTCCACCTGCGCGCTGACGGTCGGTGCGACAAACAAGGTGAAACAGATCGCGATGTCCAAACAGGTCCCGTCGGCAAAGGCTATCGCCATGCGCGACCCGTTCCCGATAAGCATCCAGACGCTGTACAACAGTACTGGTGGCTATGCGAACTACGTGGTGCCCAGCGTGTTGGTGGTTATCTTGCAGCAGTCTCTTATCATCGGCATCTGCGTGTTGGGTGGTTCCCGCGCTCACAGGCGTTTCCGCAAGAAGCTTCGTGACAGCCCTGTCGAGAACGAGTCCCTGCCTTACCGCTATTTCGGGCGCTCGCTGGCTTATTTTGTCCATTATTGCTCGTTTATCCTGTTCTATCACTGCATTGTCTACAACATCTTCGATTTCCCGCGTCGTGGCGAACTTTTGCCCATGGTGGTTTTCTCGGTGGTGTTCCTCGCGTCCGTCATCAACTTCGGTATGGTCATATCGCAGGTGTTCTTGCGCCGTGAGTCAAGCATGCAGCTCTTTTTGTACATGTCCATTCCGGTGCTGTTCCTTGCGAATTTCAGCTGGCCCGCTTACCTGATGCCGAGCTGGATGACCGCGATTTCGTACATCCTGCCGAGCACTTTTGCCGTGCCGGCCTGGCTCTCTATTGAGCAGATGGGGGCGGACATTTATGACGTGGCTCCCAAGCTGTACCAGCTCGCTATTCAAGCCGTAGTGTATTTGGTGCTAGGACTTGTTTTGACCCGCGCCCGTGACAAGGCGAAGATTGATATCGGCGATATGTGATTTGAGAGATTGGAGGCTGTAGTGGATTAGGATCACGCACTTCGTGCGTCTATAACAGATGGCGAAGCCATGATATTTTACTCTAGCCCCTAGACTCTAGATCCTAACCCCTTTTTTTGTATATTATGTCCTGAGGTAAGTATATGTACTTTGACCCTTTATATATGATGATTCTTCTGGTGACGCTTGCCTTGTCTGGCGGTGTTTCCATGCTGGTCAAGTCCCGTTTTGCTGCGGGCCAGAAAGTGAACATTTCCAGCGGCCTCACCGGAGCCGACGTGGCGAAGGCCATCCTTATGGATGCGGGTATCACCGATGTGAAGGTGCTTGTGCATCACGGATTTCTTTCGGACCATTACAATCCGCTGAACAAGACGCTCAATCTTTCGAAAGATGTTTATTATGGCCGTAATGCGAGTGCTGCGGGAGTCGCCGCGCACGAAGTGGGCCATGCCATCCAGCATGCTCAGGGGTACTTCCCGATGTGGCTGCGTTCTGCCATTGTGCCGGTTGCCAATATCGGCAGCAATCTTGGACCGTGGCTCGTGATTATCGGCGTCTTGCTGATGGGTGCCGGCCGTGCGCTGGGTTATTCGCTTGCGCTGGTGGGCGTAATCCTCTTTGCCGCCGCGACGCTCTTTACGCTCGTGACCGTGCCTGTGGAATTTGACGCCTCTTCCCGCGCCAAGAAGGCGCTCGCCCGCATGGACGTGGTGGCGCAGGGCCGCGAATACAATACGGTTTCCGGAGTGCTTTTTGCCGCGGGCCTCACTTACGTGGCCGCCGCGATATCTTCCATCTTGCAGTTGCTCTACTGGGCGTACCGTGCCGGCCTTATTGGCGGGCGCAGGGACTAGGAGGTTCTTATGGCCGTCAGGACGTTAACTGTCGAATGTCCCATGTGCAAGGGCGAACTCGTTGTCGATGCCGACACGGGCGAGGTGCTCTCTCACAAGGAATACAAGAAGGAAGTCAAGTCTTTCGATGAATTTCTCAAGAGCCAGAAGAACCGTGCTGCCGAGCTGGATGCGCTCTTTGCCGCAGGCAAGGAGAAGGACAAGCAGCGTGCTTCCATCGCCGAAAAGAAGTTCGAGGCCGCAAAGCAGAACAAGGACCTGAAGGATCCTCCGCCCAGCATAAATTGGGATTGATTTCTTACGTTTCGTCCGCCGGTTGTTCTCCGGCATAATACGCTTGGGCCTTCTTGATGAAGGCCTCTATTTCTTCTTCCGTCATGGGCGTTTCCGCCGACGGACTGTCTTCAGGCGGGACTTCGCTTGTTTCCGGGGCCTGTTCGGCAACCGGTTCAGCAGTTGTTTCTTCCGCACTTTCCTCAAGCGCATCTTCTACCGGTTCATCGGCGGCATCGCTTGCGGATGCTTCGACAGGGAAATCGGCGGGTGCTTCTTCAGGCATTTCGGAAGGTGTTGCAGACTCGTCTGCAGCGGTAGTGGTTTCGTCGGTTACAGCTTCTGCGGCTGCCCCGGTATTTGCTGTGGGCTGTTCTGCCACAGCATCGGTGGATGCTTGCTGCGCGGACTCTGTAACGGCGGCATCCTGGGCCGGAGTTGCCGTTCCCTGCTCGTCGTCATCGGCATCGCCGAACGGATTTTCCTGCACTTCCGAAATATCTTCGCGGCCTTCGAGCATGGCGGTAAGGTCTTCCTCGGTCACGTTCCTGCCGCGCGACGTCCACAGCACGGCTTCGCGCATCACGGCGGCGATGTCGCCC
>Ga0265298_10008188_pt1 | contig 12587 bp, 9 predicted proteins | sample AusTroGonzalo_MG_3_FD_193486 | JGI IMG/M metagenome (GOLD analysis project Ga0265298, IMG submission 193486) | Bovine rumen microbial communities from tropical cattle in Woodstock, Queensland, Australia - Gonzalo_01 | ecosystem: Host-associated > Mammals > Digestive system > Stomach > Rumen ... | reverse complement strand
CTTCTCCTTCGGGAATTACAACCGGATCGAATTCCAAGTTTGCTGTTGCTCCTGCTGCAATGCTGACTTCGAAAGTCTTTTCTGCACTCAAATCACCACAAGTATATGATGCGGTAACTGAAGTTACTACAAATTCGCTGGCATTCTTTACAGTAATTGTCGGAGTCAATTGAGGATAGCCACAGTAGTCACCGTTTGGTTCCGAAACAGATGTAACTGTAACATTGCCTGACGAAACCAGCACATTGCGGGTCTTGGTGTTGTTGCTCATATCTTCATCTGTCTGTCCGTTTGGATTTTCAACAGCAAAATTGAAGTTATATGCACCAGTTTCAAGTGTTATTTCATCAAATGTTATAGTTGCTGTTTCATATTGTGCAAGGTTGCCAGTCCAAGTTGTTGTTACAAAAACCGGGTCAATTTCAGGCATACCTGCAGGGTCGCTAATATTGTACCAAGCTGTTAATGAAGTTAAATTTGCTGTTCCGAGATTCATAATAGTAATTTGTGGCTGGAATGTTGATTCCTGTGCCGACATTGCCGATGTAGGAGCAACGATTGACTGTATTGCTGCATCGTTTTCGTTGGTGCCTGCTACAACCATAATCTTCTGGATGTATGGAGCACGGAACTGACGAGAAATTACAAGGTCGAGTTCTCCAGTTTCGGTAAGTGCATCAAATGAAAGTTCTACGCTATTGCCTGTGCCAGTGTATTGAGCATCAAGTAGTACACCGTCTTTGCTAAGTGCAATGTATGAAAGGTTTTCGGCTGTTACATCCAATGAAGCTGAACCTATTGGCAGAATGTTGGAATAATCGGGGTTCATCTGTGTCGGAACACCAACATATGGCATCAATGACGGGTCACCCATAAGAGTGTAGATTTCCCAGTAATACTTAATGTATGTCGATGTTGATGAGTTTACTGCAAAGTTACCAATGAAAACGATTTCGCCTGCCGATACATACGGATCTTCTCCGCGCTCGTGGAACAAGTGGTCGTATGCACCAAGTCCTGTTTCCTCGTAAGTAGGGTTGACATTGATAGTCTGCATTGTACCAACCGACCAGTAGAAGTCTTCGTCCCAAATGGTACTGTTAGTTCCGCCAATGTGACCTACTGCGCCCTTGCCGGGAGTACGAAGCAACGATTCACCAAAGCATTCCTTATCGAACTTGTTTGACAAGCAGCAGTTGCCGATGCTGAAGAAATATTCGCTTTCGTTCTGCAGGTTTGGAATATCATTGAGGTTGAAAACAGGGTCTTGCCATCCGTCGTAATCGCAGTGAGCAGAGTAGTTTACAAAACCAACACCTTCGCTAATCTGAGCCTTAATTGCAGCTGCGCTGGAGTGGCTTTCGGGTGTCAGGTAAACTGTAGCGTTAACGCCATGTTCATCATTGAAATAGTATTGGGTAGCGTAGTTTATCTGACCATTTCCGTTGATATCATCATATTGAATGCTACCATCGTAACCAGCAACAAGTACTGCATCACCCAAATAAGATGGATCGGGGAAAGTGTATTGCTCGAACATTAAGGTCTTTTCAATCTGCGGAGTCAACTGCGAAACATTCTGAGCCGAGAAACGACCGTAAAACATATCCGGAATATAGTCGCTATTGCCATCGAAGCAAACCTTATAGACATCTGTGTAGTGGCTTTCGCCAGAAATGCTGGTCTTGCGAACCGAAATCTGTGCTGTATCGCCTACATAAAGGACATACGACGGAGCAGGATTTTCTGCAGTTGCACCATCGTACAAGCCTTGCAGATAAGTTCTTACTGCTGCATCAGTTCTGCCAATTTCGTCAGTGTAGGCAGTTACAACCTTGAAACCTTTCTTAGTCTTCCATGCAACGAATGGCTGCAAAGCTTCCTCGAACATACGGTCGGCAACGATGGCGTAGGTTATCGGGTAGTGCATTGCTGCATCGCGGGTTGCCTTGTAGTTCCAAATCTTGCTGTACATAGCACCAAAAGCTGGAGAATACTTGCTGTCCTTTATTGCATTGCTGCGGGTGTCGGCATTGCGGAACGAAAGTTCAACCGAAATGTCGTCGCGAACAGTAAGTGCATTGTCAGCGATGTCGTAGGCAAACGGGTTAATGATTACCTTGACAAGACGGATTCCACGCATAATGCCTGCTTCTTCGATGGTTATAGCTTCAGGAGAATACAGACCGCCTTCCGAATAAATTGCATTCTTTTCGAAAGGAACATCTTCCTTCTTCTGATTCTTGAAAAGCGAAGGCTGGCATGGCAATATTGGGTAATCGAAACCAGCATCTGCAAGATTTATAACCCTTTCGGAATTGACAGTCACATTGGTAACAATTTCTGCACCCATTGGCACTTCAATCATCTTTACCATTACTGGCAACTGAGGGTAACCAATTTGGTTGTTCGTAATATAGCCATCAATGGCAATTCTGGAGAAAACTTCTCCGTTCTCGATTTTGTGGGCAAGCGAAATTTCCGAAAGCTTGCTTGTGAATTTCAAAGTCGTATTGGTATTCTCGACTATTTCCGTGGCGTTCTTTCCGCCGTTGATTGCGACAGGAACAAGCGACTGAGCATAGCACATGGCACCTATTGCAAGTCCAATCATTGCTAATAAAAGTTTTCTCATTGTAAATAAAGTTTATGAACCGCAAAGGTAAAAATTATTTACGATTTTGAGATTTTCGATAGACGATTTTTTGTATAAGAAAGTTCTACGCTAACTTATTTACCTGAATATTCCTTGTTTTTGTTGTTGTGCATAGTTTATTCACCAAGTATCTATAACTGATTTTCTGATATGTGCCTCCACATATAAACAACTACTATCCATGAAATTTAACAAACTTTACCATTAATCTTTAATGCACCTTACACTAGCAGCACGTACAGGATCGTTGTCTCCGCTATTCTCCTCTAGCATAATATTGGCAGCAGAGTTGAATCTTATATACTTTGGCGAATTATTTTGAGTAAAGGTCCAAAAAACGGCAAGGTCATAGTATCCTGAAAATACAAGATTATGTGATAATGGTTCATATACTATTCCGCCAGCAGGCAAAACTGAAAGCCCGTATTTGTCAGTGCCTCCAAATGTATTTTCCCATAAAAGTGTCGATTTAAGGTTTATTCCAACGTCTGATCCTAGAAAATAGCCAGTGGTTACTGCATTTTGATGTTCACTATCGGCATACAATACCAACTCTACCCATTCCTCAACAGTAGGGATATGCCAGCCCGATGGACAAACACCTTGCTTATGCCCTTCTAAAATTTCACTATTGTCAATATTAATTGCAGATCTCCATGGATACAATATACCTGTCATTTCGCTTGTTGACTCATTGTTGCCATAGTTATAAAATACATTTAAATCTGTATTGACCCACCATTCAAAGTCTGGATGAGATACTTTTACCAATGGTGTCCCTTCCGAATAATGAGTAACATTAAGGTTCTCTTTCATCCAGCATTGGTTTCCTATTTTGACAGTATTGTAAATATTTCCGTCGCAATCTGTAACGGTCTCGTTGCCTGTACAAGGTTTGCTTAAATATATGGTATAGTTCTCAGTATAGTTTAAATTGTATTTCGGCTGTAGAAATAACGAGTTTGAATGGTATGCATGTTTTTTTGCCGTCATGCGTAAAGTGTCTCCTTCGTTAAAAACAAAACCAAATGTCTCCTTCGCTGTCAGATTGGCATTTAGAACTTCACTGTCAGTATTGCGTAAAAATGTCGGACTGTTAGCCTCTCCTATAACCTTAATAGAATAACTGTTGTCTGTAGTTGTAATCTTGAGTATTCCCATATCAGTGTATGTGTTGGAAAATTCAAATGTATTTATTCCCTGCACAAGAACCCTATTTTCATGATATAGTTTCTGTCCGCGAATGTTGTACAATTCAAAGTTCGCACTACTGCTGGAATTGGATATAATTTGAAACGAACAAAATCCTTTGTGGTTTGATAATAAAGTAAACTCGCTTTCATTTCCTCCTAATTGAGTTATTGCATTCACCTGCGCCCCCTTGCTAAGATTAATCTCATAGTTTGTAATACCCATAGGCAAGTTGTATAGTTCTGCAGATGTGCCATTAGACAAATTTTCTATATAAATCGTGTCTAGCCCAATCGGATTGTCCTCGTATTTGGCTTGAACAAAAATCACAACATCCTGCGAGAATGCAATGCTTGATAATAATATGCCAAAAATAAAAAAAGTCGTTTTCATAAAAATACATAATCCCAATACCGCAAAACTAATATATTTTTGAGTATTTATAACCTTAATTTTATAAAAGAGACAGCGATTTTCTATATTCTCTGTCCATAATTTTGAAAAACAACTTGTTCTAGTTATGTATTTTATAAATATATAACTATATTTAACCAACAAAAATATACATTTTGTATAATCAAAGCAAAAATCCATTGTCAGTATCAAAACCCACTCTACTTTTGCAGTGTATTACTTCACTAATACACTAACGAACAAAAACAAGAAAATTAACGATTAAAAATACTAATAGGTATGATTGAGATTAAAAACATGAATTTCGGGTATGTGCCGCAGAGGAAAATCTTCGACAACCTGAATCTTTCGCTCGAGGCAGGACATATCTACGGTCTGCTTGGGAAAAACGGCGTGGGCAAGACGACCCTGCTGAAAATTATTTCGGGACTTCGCTTCTGCAACAGCGGAACAGTCTCGGTATTTGGAATGAAGCCAGAGAAACGCAATCCGGAAATGCTCGCCGACATTTACTTCGTCACCGAGGAAATGGATGTACCTTCTGTCAGCGTGCACGACTATGCAAAGATTTACGCACCGTTCTATCCGAACTTCAGCATCAGCGACTTCGAGAACTATCTCCGCCAGTTCGAAATTGCCGATATGGAGCAGAAACTTACAAAGATGTCGCACGGACAGAAGAAAAAGGTGCTTGTGAGCTTTGCACTTGCAACCAACACCAAGTTATTAATAATGGACGAGCCGACAAACGGAATGGACATCCCGTCGAAAAGCACATTCCGCAAGGTGGTGGCTTCGGCAATTACCGACGACAAGGCGTTCATCATCTCCACGCATCAGGTGCGCGACCTGCAGAATGTAATCGATGCCGTACTGGTGCTCGACCGTGGCGAAATCCTTCTCAACGCCGACATCAACACCATTTGCGACCGCCTTACATTCAAGGTTCTGTCGGCTGACGAGTTCGAGGAACTTTCAGCACAGGGCAAAGTACTCTACAGCGAGGACAATATTGCAGGCAAAGTTGCAGTATGTACTCACATCGATGATGCCGACGACAAGTTCGATATGGAACTGCTGTTCTGCGCGGCCATCTCGGCAAGGGAAAAGATGCGTGAAATCTTCGCTGAAAAGGAAAATGGCAAATCAAGGTTTGCCGACGAAATGGAAACTAAGTTGAACAATTAAAAAGGTATGGCTATGAAAAATATATCATTCTATCGTATCGGACTGCTTTTTAAGCGTTATTTCAGCGAAAACTGGAAAAAGGATGTAATCGTGGCGGCTATAATTTTCGCCGTAGAGATGCTTACATCGCTCGAACAGGAGGTTTCAACAATCAGGTGGGCATTGCTTTTCATTTTCTTCATTCTCTATTCTGGACGCATATTCGGTATGCTCGGGAAACCGCAGAGGGCAATAAACTACCTTATGCTTCCTGCAAGTAGAGGCGAAAAACTCACCGTCAACATCATCCTAAGCCACTTCTACTATCCAGCTTTGCTCATTGTGGCTTCGTGCCTTGGAATCTGGGCAAGCTCGTTCTTCTGTTACTTCATTTACGACGAGTTTACATTCAAGAGTATTGAATTCATTGGTTCTGCAAAATTCTGGGGCATCGAAATATGGTATCTCTGCCTGTTCCTGCTTCTCAACAATGCAATTATGATGTTCGGCTCGGTGTATTTCCGTAAGGCTGCCGTGATAAAGACTTTGCTTTGCGAGTTTGCGTTCATTACACTTTATTCAATAGTTATGACGCTTATTGTTTTCAAAATGTGGCTCCACGAAGCATTGTATCTAACAGCAGATAAAATCGAATACGGAAATGTGATATTTTCGGTATTTATGCTCTGTGTGATAGCATTTTTCTGGGTTTTGAGTTATATAAGGTTAAAGGAAACGGAGGCTTAATATGGACTTTTCAGAATCGAAGGCTATTTACCAGCAGATTGCCGACTATGTGTGCGAGCAAGTTCTGATGGGCAGATGGAAGGAAAACGACAGGATACTTTCGGTGCGTGAACTCGGCGTACAACTCGAGGTGAACCCCAACACGGTGCTTCGCGCCTACGATTTCCTGCAGCGTTCGGGCATTATTTCCAACCGCAGGGGCATAGGTTACTTTGCTTCCGAGGATGCGATTGCGAAGATAAAGGAGTTGCGCCGCGAAAGGTTTGTAAACCGTGAACTTCCACGCATATTTCAGGAAATGGAACTTCTTGGAATGGATATAAGTGAATTGAAAGAATATTATGACGAATTTTTAAAAGCGAAAAAAGATGAAAAAGAAAACTAATATATTATTGTTCAGCGGATTAACTATACTATTTGTGTTAATGGTTGTAGGCGTATTGTTTTGGTTTGCGAATTTTGACAATGACTGTCCGCACAGGAAAAGAGCCAATGACGACGAAACGGAAAAGGTTGAAACAAGGGGCTTGGAATCATTCGATGCCATTGAAAACAATGGAATGTGCAATATCGTCTATGTACAGTCAGAAAAGTCGGCTGTTGAAATAACTGCGCCTGGTGATTATATCAGTCGGATAGAAACTGATGTTGACGATGGAGTTCTGCGTATTGATATTTTGGGTAAGATCCGTGAAAGACAGAGCGAAAATTTTAAGATCAAAGTATATTCGCCAACTTGCAAGTCAATTAAGAATGAAGGCGTTGGCAAGATTAGCTGCGACTCACTCTGTGCTGATACTTTGATAGTGAAAAACGAAGGTGTTGGATCCATTGAACTGAAAAAACTATCAGTTTCCCTCTTAAAAGCCGACAACGAGGGCGTTGGAGCAATAAGTGTCGAGGTGCTTGATGCCAATTATGTCCGCCTCGACAACGAAGGAGTTGGAAGTGTAAGCATTTCCGGCAAGGCAGAGACGGCAAAACTCATAAACGAGGGAGTTGGCAAGATTGATGCAACAGATTTGGACTGCGAGGATGTCGGGATTTCCAATGAGGGATTAGGAAAGGTTATAACGAAAAAGGAATAAAATAAATTTTACTTACTTCAAAAAGAGTCTGTTCCCCGCAGGCTCTTTTTTGGTCGTTTATGTTTTAACAAAAAAGGTCGTCAGAAACTGACGACCTTAATTATATCACCTATTCTAAAAAATATCAATTATTTTACCTTGTTGCAGATTGCTGCAAATGCTTCTGGGTTGTTCATTGCGAGGTCGGCAAGAACCTTGCGGTTGATGTCGATGTTGTTTGCATGAAGCTTACCCATCAATTGAGAATAACTCAAACCATTTAGACGAGCACCAGCATTAATTCTCTGAATCCACAATGCGCGGAATTCTCTCTTCTTGTTTTTTCTGTCTCTGTATGCATAAGCAAGACCTTTTTCGTATGCGTTCTTTGCTACGGTCCAAACCTTACTTCTTGCTCCAAAATAACCTCTAGTCTGAGAAAGAACTTTTCTTCTCCTGTTTCTAGCGGCAACTACATTTACACTTCTTGGCATAATCTTAAAATTTGCGAGCGTTAGCGTCCTTTTGATCGGAACTTGAGGCTAAACGTTCTGGTTCATAATTTAATTAATCATTCTAACTACACTCGAATTACTTCATTCCAAGCAACATCTTTACAGATCTTTCCTTGTTTTCAGCTACTGTTGTGTAGTGAGCGAGTTCTCTTTTACGCTTTGTTGCCTTCTTGGTCAAGATGTGACTCTTGAAAGCATGTCTTCTTTTGATCTTACCTGTTCCGGTCAAGAAAAATCTCTTCTTGGCTCCGGAATTAGTCTTCATTTTTGGCATTGTTCTAAATTTTTAAAGTTATTATTTCTTTTTAGGTTTAGGTGATATCACAATTTGCATTTTCTTTCCTTCGAGCTTTGGCATCTGGTCAATCTTGCCGTATTCCTCAAGGTCGTTTGCAAGCTTCAGAAGCAATATTTCGCCCTGTTCCTTGTAAACTATCGAACGGCCCTTGAAAAACACGTATGCTTTTACCTTGTTGCCTTCTTCCAAAAACTTCTTGGCATGATTCAACTTGAAATTATAATCGTGGTCATCAGTCTGCGGACCAAAGCGCAACTCCTTGATTGTTATCTTCTGGGTTTTGCTCTGCAATTCCTTCTGCTTGCGCTTCTGCTGATAAAGGAATTTCTGGTAGTCAATAACCTTGCATACTGGCGGATCGGCTGTTGGAACTATTTCCACCAAGTCCATTTCCAATTGTTCTGCAATTTCTATTGCTTCCCTAATGCTGTAAACTCCCGGTTTATCAACATTGTCGCCTGTTACACGTACAAACGGTGCGCGAATTGAGCGATTAATTCTGTAGTCGTTTTGCTGATTGTCTTTTGCCATAAAAAATTTATAAAAAACTTACCTCCTTTTATTAGTCAATATACTTTTTAACTTCATCGTTTACAATCTTTGCGAAATCTTCGACCGACATTGCGCCCATATCGCCTGCGCCCTGCTTGCGAACCGAAAGCTGACCGTTTTCCTGTTCCTTTTCGCCTACGATAAGCAAGTAAGGGATTCTCTTCAATTCGTTGTCGCGAATCTTACGGCCAATCTTTTCGTTTCTCTCGTCGATGATACCGTTTACATTCAAGTCCTTCAGCTTGTTTACTACTTCGTGAGCATAGTCGTTGAACTTTTCGCTGATTGGCAATACTACAAACTGGTTCGGAGCAAGCCAAATCGGGAACTTGCCTGCGGTGTGTTCGATAAGAACAGCTACAAAGCGTTCCATTGAACCGAACGGTGCACGGTGAATCATAACCGGACGGTGCTTTTTGTTGTCTTCGCCAACATATTCGAGTTCGAAGCGTTCCGGCAAGTTGTAGTCAACCTGAATAGTACCGAGCTGCCAACGACGACCGATAGCGTCCTTTACCATAAAGTCCAACTTAGGACCGTAGAATGCTGCCTCACCATATTCTACGCGTGCAGGAAGGTTCTTTTCCTTGCAAGCGTCGATGATTGCCTGTTCTGCCATTGCCCAAACCTCGTCGGAACCAACATACTTAGTGTGGTTGTTGGGGTCGCGAAGCGAAATCTGTGCTTCGAAGTTCTGGAAATCGAGAGCCTTGAAGATGATTTCGATAATTTCCATTACGCGGATGAATTCTTCCTTCACCTGATCCTGACGGCAGAAGATGTGAGCATCGTCCTGTGTGAACGAACGAACGCGGGTAAGTCCGTGCAATTCGCCCGACTGCTCGTAGCGGTAAACAGTACCGAATTCAGCTATACGCAGAGGCAAATCCTTGTAGCTGCGTGGGCTGTTCTTGAAAATCATACAGTGATGAGGGCAATTCATCGGCTTGAGCAAGTACATTTCGCCTTCTTCGGGAGTAGTAATCGGCTGGAACGAGTCCTTGCCGTAGTGATCCCAGTGACCTGAAGTGACATACAATGCCTTGTTGCCGATGTGCGGAGTCATAACTTGCTGGTACCCGTAGCGCTTCTGTATTTTCTTCAAGAAATCTTCGAGACGCAGACGCAATGCTGTACCGTTTGGCAACCATATAGGCAAGCCCTTGCCAACCATATCGGAGAACATGAAAAGTTCGAGTTCCTTGCCGATTTTGCGGTGGTCGCGCTTCTTGGCTTCTTCGAGCATAGTGATGTATTCTTCCAACATCTTCTGCTTCGGGAAGCTGATACCGTAAACGCGGGTAAGCTGCTTGCGGGTTTCGTCGCCACGCCAGTAAGCACCAGCCAAGCTCAATACCTGGATAGCCTTTACATAGCCTGTTGATGGGATATGCGGACCCTTGCAGAGGTCGGTGAATTCGCCCTGGTTGTAAAGGGTAATCTTGCCATCCTCAAGTTCGGATATGAGTTCCACCTTGTATTCATCGCCGCGTTCCTCAAACAACTTGAGAGCGTCGGCCTTCGAGATGTCCTTTCTTACGAGCTTAGAATCGGCACGACAGATTTCCATCATCTTATTGTTGATTGCTGCGAAATCGTTTTCCGAAAGGATTTTTCCGTCGGGAAGTTCGATGTCGTAATAGAAACCGTTTTCAACTGCTGGACCTATACCGAACTTTGTTCCGGGGAACAACTTCTGGATAGCTTCGGCCATAATATGCGAAGAGGTGTGCCAGAAAGCGTGCTTGCCTTCCTCGTCCTCGAACTTGTGCAACTTTATGGAAGCATCTTCCATTATCGGCATTGTCAAATCCTGAACCTTACCATTTACACTGATAGAAAGCACTTCCTTGGCGAGCCTCGGACTGATGCTTTCAGCTATTTCCATTCCAGTAACACCTTGCTGGAATTCCTTAACCGAACCGTCGGGTAAAGTAATTTTTATCATCTTATTCTTTTATAGTCAAAAATTTCGTGCAAAATTATTACTTTTTTTTCAGATACATAGCGGGAAGCGGAAAATAATTTTTTACGCACAAATCATTGTATACCAATGCATTAAAAGGCATTTTTAATATTAAAACAAACTAAACCAAGCATTGCATACAACCAAATTGTTCATAATCGGTTAATTTTTTGAGCATAAAATAGTTGCAGTACAATAAAGAGAAGTAAGCAGAGAAAGAAATAGAATGCGATACTGTAGCAAATATCTCGTTCCAAAACCACAATTTTATTCCTTTACGAATTTTCGCAAAGCCGCCCCCTGAGCCTGTCGAAGGGTGCGGATTCTCACCACATACACCCCTCTTGTCAAATCTTCAACATTGCATACAACATTGTCTGCATTCACTTCCAGACGCTTTACAACCTGTCCCAAAGCATTTACGATTTCTATTGATGAAATTGGTTCAGATGATGTAATGTTCAAGATGTCGTTTGCTGGATTCGGGAAAATGCTTATCTGCATTTCTGCCTCCGAAATTCCTGTAATGACATTCAAATGCAAAGTAACAATAGAATCACAACCATTTGCAGCGGTGAATGTCTGAGTGTAATCGCCTGTTTCGGTAAATGTTTCGCCATTCCATACAAACAATTCATTTGCAGATGTGTCGAACTCGTATGTTACCGATTCATTAATAGTAAGGTGCAAGGTAACAACGCTGTCGCAACCATTGGCAGCAGTGAATGAGCCTGTATAGGTGCCACTTTCGGTATATGTTGTTCCATTCCATACATATAAATTGCATGCCTCGGCTTCGACAAGTTCTGCCACAGACTGGTTGATTGTAAGATGCAAGGTCACAACAGAATCGCAACCACTAGCAGATGTGAATGTTTCGGTATAGGTACCGCTTTCGGCATAAGTTTCACCATTCCATTCGTAGGATTCGCAAGCCGAAACCATGATGTCAGCTGTGGACGGATAATTTATTGTCAAATGCAGCGTAACTACCGAATCGCAACCATTAACAGCGGGGAAAGTCTGCTGATAATTGCCACTTGCCGTATATGTTTCTCCGTTCCACTCGTAGGATTCGCAAGCCGTGGCTTCGACAAGCTCAGCCAGCGGTTGGTTTATTGTAAGATGCAAGGTAACTATGCTGTCGCAACCGTTGTCTGATGGAATTGTCTGTACATAATTTCCTGATTCATTGTAGGTTTGGTTGTTCCATACATAACTGCCGCACGAAACTGCGCTAAACTCACGATGCGGCGATTCATTTATTGTCAATTGCAAGGTAACAACCGAATCACAACCATTTGCTGCGATGAAAGTACGCGTATAATTGCCACTTTCGGTATAGGTTGTACCATTCCATATGTATGAATTGCAAGACTCGGCTTCGACAAGCTCAGTCACGGGCTGGTTTATTGTAAGATGCAGCGTAACAACGCTGTCGCAACCATTGGATGCTGTTATATTCTGTACATAGTCGCCACTTTCGTCATATGTAACTCCGTTCCAGATGTAACTGCCACAGGCGGTGTGCGAAAATTCACGCTCCGACGACTGGTTGATTGTCAAATGCAAGGTAAGTAAGCTATCGCAACCGTTCGACAGATGCTTGGTAAAGTTGTAGTCGCCCGATTCGATGTAGGTTGTACCGCGCCACTGGTACGAACCGCAAGCCTCGACAACTGTTTCGCCAGTAAGTTCGCAAGATTGTGTATCGAAACTCCACACCTGCGACCAAACCGAGTTTCCGCTTGCATTGTAACCCTGAACGCGCCAGTAGTAAGTTGTGCCATAATTCAGATAGCAGGTGGCAGTTGTGTTGACGGTGGTTCCACTACGGTATATTGATGCAAAAGTATTGTCGGTTGACACCTGATAGCGGTAGCCTATAACATTGTCCAGCGGATTCCATACCAATTCGACACCAGCTGGTTGTATTTCGTTACTGCCGTTTGCGGGACTTACAAGCGTAGGCGCAGTAGTAAGCTGGTAGGCAGTTGTGAAATTCCACACGCTC
>Ga0265298_10008187_pt1 | contig 12588 bp, 6 predicted proteins | sample AusTroGonzalo_MG_3_FD_193486 | JGI IMG/M metagenome (GOLD analysis project Ga0265298, IMG submission 193486) | Bovine rumen microbial communities from tropical cattle in Woodstock, Queensland, Australia - Gonzalo_01 | ecosystem: Host-associated > Mammals > Digestive system > Stomach > Rumen ... | reverse complement strand
GAGCCAAACATCCACAGGGCAAACATATTAAAAAGAATATGCGTGAAACTGCCATGCAGGAACATGTAGGTCAGGAACTGATAGACACGGAAGTCGCTGGCCAGGAAAAAGTGAAGGCCCAACAGCGCATTCAGGTCTACCCCACTACGCTGCAATACCCAAGAGGCCAGATAGGCCAGAATGTTAATGACCAACAGATTCTTGGTCATGGTCGGCATATTGTACATCTTATATATTCTCTGTTTTTCGATTAACCAATTACTAATTTCTCATGTAGCAACAAGCGTGCCACTTATGGCCACAAAATTACGAAAAATATCTGGTTTTTGGCACTAAAACAGGGCAATAGACACTTTTTTTTAGCAAAATAGCAATTTTTTTTGCATTTTTGTTTGTTTTTTCCCAACTTTATCCTATATTTGCGTTCAGAATTCGACATAAAACTATTTATCATTCACTTTAAAACAACAAAATTATGAACAAAACAGAATTAATCGATCAGATTGCAGCAAAGGCTGGTCTGACAAAAGTTGACGCAAAGAAGGCTCTCGATGCCACAGTAGCAGCTATTAAGGGTGCGCTCGCTAAGGGTGACAAGATCCAGCTCGTTGGTTTCGGTACTTTCGCAGTAACTAAGAAGCCTGCTCGTGAGGGTATCAACCCCGCTACCAAGCAGAAGATTAAGATTGCTGCTAAGAAGGTTGCTAAGTTCAAGGCTGGCGCTGAGCTCGCTGAGGCTGTCAACAAGTAATTCTTGTTAAGAAAAAATCATAAGAGGGCTTCACTTCGGTGAGGTCCTCTTATCGTTTATACAGCTCCGTAAATAGCTATACTGGCTCGCTAAATAGCTGTAGTAGCATCGCTAAAGTAACTGTTTAGCACTCCTAAAGTGCCTATTTAGCGATGCTAAAGTGCCACTTTACGAGCTTCACATTATTTAACACGACGCCGTAGAGCAAAACCTTGGATTTCGGCCCAAAATGTATTAACTTTGCAGATTAAAAGAAGCGCCCCAAGCAGCGATGACACTGTGACACTATGACGCTAGTTTTCATAAACTCTTCGCGTACTGCGGGCGAGCGCGCGTATAATAAGGTACGCGGTACGCGAAATATTTTAGAATTATACTGTCATACCGTCATAGTGTCATAAGTAAATACAGATACAGATAATACAGATGTTTTCTATAAACCTCTCGCGTACCTGCGCGCGCAGGTACGCGTAGACTTTTATGATTTTAACTGTATATCTGTATCATCTGTATTTTTAGCAATAATACAGTCAACCTAGATCAGGAAACCATAACTCTCTATGCCAGGAATTAAGTGCCTTTATTTATTTTGGTCTCTGATAATCACAGACCACATATCGTCGACCATCTTTCATTTCGTCACCAAGACAATGATCACAATTCGGGTAATAAATGGGGCAAGAAAAACATTCTTGTGGTGTCAGCAACTTGCGGCCTTGCTCGTATACCTTGGGGTTGCTTGGCAAGGGGAGGCTTTGTGGAATCTCTTTTACGCTGGCATCAAGCCATAAACGCATCTCAGATTTATCTAATTTCGCAATAAGACGTTTCTGTCTTTTATCATCAGGTAAAAATCTGTAAACGCAATTAGATGCCATTAGTGACTTGTCAAGGTTGTTATTATAGTGAGGAAGCTGATTAATCAGAGGGTCTCTCAATTGATTTAGCCTTCCATCTAAGCCTTGGTATGTCAATACCTTGTTATATAATCTACAATACTTATAGCTCTTACATAACACGCAGTTCTTTACCTCTAAATCGTAAGAACTGGCAATAGCGAATCCTACTTCATACAAATCAAGTTTCTTTTTGTTGATTAGATACTCGGGGACAGCCAGATCCATTAAGAGATTATCACGACTTGTTTTAGGCACATCCTTACATAGTATTCTGTTTACTCGTCCATAATAAACACCATTAAAATTGCCAAAACGAAATTCATGATATGGAACATAATCTTTGTACTCCTCATCCCTTTTGAATCCGTACATTTTGATAGTGGGCATTGCCTTTTTTATCTTTTTCTTTATATCAGGATAACTATCCAGCAGAGCCCCAGAGTTTTCTTCAATTTCTGCATCTACGTCCTTCTCGTCTTTGACCTTGATTTCAATGATAGGATAACCAGAGTTTTGCTTTTCATAAGTACACTTATGAGTAACCCAGACTTCTAACAACAATGGTTTTATAGAGCGGTCCTTACTATTCTCCAGCAACAAGTCTGCTATATATTTCTTATCCTCTCCAACACCTTTCTCTAAAGTGCAAGTGTCGAAGTATTGTTTTAAATCCAACTGGTGCTCACTTAATCGTCCCTTTCCTTGGCATTTTGACAGAGACTTAATATCACACAATAGATGCTGACTGCACTTTTCTTCGACATAATATTTAATGACGAATTCATTGCTTTTGTCAAATCGCTCTTTCAAAGCCATTTCTGCATAATTGTGCAGGTAACGGTCTTTCTCTTCTGGGGCAGGATAATATCCTTGTTTATGTTTGAAGAATTTAGTTACGCCTTTACTATGCCGACGGGATGAAAATATCATTATTTCATTTTCATCCCCCTCACATCCTAAAAAATAGAAAGTTGTTTCTTTCCAACTCTCGTCATCATGATCTAAGTCTATTGCACGAACCAATGTACCATCCTTTGTTACGGCACATGGATATTCAACTCCTTGAGGATTATCATCACTTACTCTATCGTTCATATAATATGTTTTAAATACTATACATACAAAGAATAAGCCAGAAAACTATTCTGCCAATTTGACGGCTTTATTGACAAGGTAAAATGACATTCCAGACAATATAATCATAAATCATCTTTATTCTTTTCAATTATATTCAAAGAATTTTTATGATCTTCATATATAATAAATAAACCGTTTTCATATTTTACACCGTAAATCGAAAAAGGTATGTTCTCTATTTTAAATGTTTTTACTGTGATTGTTCCAACATTTCCAAGGCTATGCATGAAGACTGAAGCAAAATGTAAAGTATCTCCTTCGAAATATCGATAAACTGTAGGTTTGCTTATGAATATACAAGTTTCTTTCTTTTCGTCAGACGACCATTCTCTACTAGAATTTAATGAAGTAAGATTACCTTTTTTAATGTCATCTTCTAGTTTTATGCCATTATTTTCATAGATTGAACTATAAATAGAAATAGGATATGCTTTGTACTTGTCCTCAAGTTTATTCTTATAACTAAAATACTTTTGTTCAGCAATATCTGAATTACGATAACAAGGGATCAAAACAGCAACCCTATATACGATTTTTGTCTGTTTGTCAAAAGCAACATGTAATTCGACATCTTCACCAGAGAAAACGCCATTATACTTTCTGGTGCCATCGTTGGAATAAGATTGTCTTTTAAAACCTTTCTCCGACAATTGTGATTGAAAATCTTTTATTTTTCCATCAATAGGGATGCCCATAAACTGCAGATGCTCTACTTCTTGTGCATGTACGATTAATGACACCATACAAAACATTAAGACAAATAACAGTTTCTTCATATCTATAGTTTTAGTTATTCTATAATATAATATTCAATTGCAAAGATACAAAGAAATCTGTTTAAAAGCAAGATTTTGGTAAAAAAACATGGAAGTTTCAGAAATACTTACTATCTTTGCATAAAACTAAACATCAATGGAAGAGAACAAAGAATTCCTTCGACAAGACAACAACTATAGAACACTAAAGGCATTCCAAAAGGCAGAGTGCATTTATGACGTCACATTCTATTTCGCCAATAAGTTTCTTAAGACTGGAGACCGTACCATTGACCAGATGATTCAGGCAGCTCGCTCTGGCAAGCAGAATTTGGCAGAAGGGAACATTGACGGCATTACCTCTCGTGAGATGGAACTGAAACTAACCAATGTGAATCGTGCATCGCTTCATGAATTGCTGCTCGACTACGAAGATTATCTTCGTGTCCGTGGCTTAGAACAGTGGAAGTACAGCGACCCACGATGTGTACAAACGCGCAAGTTCTGCAAGGAACATCTTGACTCAGCCATCTATCGTGAGAAAATAACAGACCGTACTGACGAGACCATTGCCAATATCGCCATCACGCTCATCCATCAGTGCGACATACTGATTCGCGGACTCATAGAATGGAAAAAGCGCGACTTCATAGAGAAGGGCGGCATCAAAGAAGAAATGTATAAAGCCAGAAAGGAGTGGCAGAAGAGAAATTGGCAGTGACTGATGGGGTTAATGAGTTTAATGGGCTGAATGGGCGCCCATAAAACCAAGAAGCCCATCAACCCCATAAAACCCATTAGACCCATTCACGCTCCAGCCCATTAACCCTATTAGACCCATAAAACCCATAAATAATAAATAATAACTAAAACACAACACAATGAAAAGAATCTGCCAGATCCTGCTGCTGTTAGGCATCGTGCTGACATCATGGGCACAAGGTAACAACGCTTTGGAACAACTGAAGAGCGACCCCAGAAAAGCCTACGGCACGGATTACCCCTACTCGTATGACAATGTGACACTGACAAAGGCTCCCAACGGCTATAAGGCTTTCTACATCAGCCACTACGGTCGCCACGGCTCGCGCTACTACTGGAACGACGTATTGTATCGCGAGATTGACTCAGTGCTCACCAAGGCTCACAATCTCGGCCAGCTGACACCTGTAGGCGAGCGCTTCCGCGAGAAATACAATGCCTGCAAGGCTGAGCTGGCGCTTGGCGTCAGTGAGCTGAGCGACCTGGGTTGGGAACAGCATCAGTATATTGCCCGCACCATGTATAACAGCTTCCCCGAGATATTCAAGAAGGGTGGCGACGTATATGCCGTATCATCGCTGGTAGGACGCTGCGTAATGAGTATGGCGGCATTCTGTCTGGAGCTGACACAGTGTAACCCGAAGATTGAAATCAGAGAGGAGTCGGCACGCAAGGTGCTGGACGGTGTGAAGCCTGACGACAGACAGAACCCGCTACGCAAGCGCTTCCCACGTTCAAGACCACGTTTCGAGAAGAACAGAAGCCAATTCACGGGTAAGGACTCACTACGAGAGGTAATCATACCTCGCGTGTTTACAAGCACAGAAGGTCTGCCAGGTAATCCTCACCACATCGGCAGCAATCTCATCAACCTCTACACCTCACTGCCCAGCATCGGCCACGAGGGCATTATGGATGGTATCATCACCGATGAGGAGCTGGCAGCACGCTGGGAGGCCGAGAACCTGGGTGGCTACTCATGGGTATTCGGACCTCGCTATGACATGATACCTATTCTACAGGATATCATCAAGAAGGCAGACGACGTGCTCACAGGCAAGACACAGCGACTGGCCGACCTGCGCTTTGGTCACGACACCTGTCTGGGACCGCTCACTGTACTGATGGGCATCAATGGTGCCGACAAGGACCCTGAGAATCCCTACGACGTAAAAGACTGCTACCAGACTTGGGAGACCTGTAAGGCCTCAAACCTGCAGCTCATCTTCTATCAGGGCAAGAAGCAGGGACAGGACATCTTGGTGAAGTGCCTGCTGAACGGACTGGAGGCTACGCTGCCACTGCCTGCAGACCTGTACCCCTACTACCGCTGGCAGGACTTTAAGAAGTTCTTTACTGACCGCTGCAACAGCGTACAGTAAAAAAACAAAACGCCCATCAATGCTATACAGCACGATGGGCGTTTTTCAAGTATAGTAGGAATGAAAAATTATTCCATCACGTTCTCCTCACCGAAGTCGAGGACATTCTTCTTATTGGCCTGCATGCGCTCATACTCTTCCTTAGAGCCGACGATGATCTTGTCGAACTCACGGAGACCAGTACCAGCAGGAATGAGGTGACCGGCAATAACGTTCTCCTTCATACCCTCCAGGTTGTCGCTCTTACCGCGGATAGCAGCCTCATTGAGGACCTTAGTGGTCTCCTGGAACGAAGCAGCCGACATGAACGACTTGGTCTGCAGAGCTGCACGGGTGATACCCTGCAGGATCTGAGTAGAAGTAGCGGGCACAGCATCACGAACCTGTACGAGACGGAGGTCGCGGCGCTTCAGGCTTGAGTTCTCGTCGCGCAACTTGCGAGCGGTAACGATCTGACCCTTCTGCAGGTTCTCAGAGTCACCAGCGTCAACGACAACCTTCTTACCCCAGATGCGGTCGTTCTCCTCAGCGAAGTCGAGCTTGTCGACAATCTGCTGCTCGAGGAATGTGGTATCGCCTGGATCATTGATCTCTACCTTACGCATCATCTGACGAACGATGATCTCGAAGTGCTTATCGTTGATCTTCACACCCTGCAAACGGTAAACGTCCTGTACCTCGTTGACGATGTACTCCTGAACAGCCGTGGGACCCTTGATGGCCAGGATGTCGGCAGGAGTGATAACACCATCAGAGAGTGGCGTACCAGCACGAACGGCATCGTGCTCCTGTACCAGAATCTGCTTAGACAGAGATACGAGGTACTTGCGCTGCTCACCAGTCTTAGAGGTAACGATAATCTCACGGTTACCACGCTTAACCTTACCCATGGTTACCTCACCGTCGATTTCTGATACGATAGCAGGGTTAGATGGGTTACGAGCCTCGAAGAGCTCAGTGACACGGGGCAGACCACCGGTGATATCACCACCCTTGGCAGCAGCACGTGGAATCTTAACGAGGGTTTCACCAGTCTTAACAGTCTGGCCGTCCTCAACAACTACGTGACCACCTACAGGGAAGTTATAGGTACCAACTACGTCGCCATTAGCATCAATGATATCACAGGTAGGAACCTTTGACTTATCCTTAGACTCAGTAACGATCTTCTCGGTCAAGCCGGTAGTTTCGTCGGTCTCAGCACGGAAGGTGATACCCTCGATAACATCGTGGAACTTCAGCGTACCAGCATACTCAGTAACGATAACGGCGTTGAAGGGATCCCACTGGGCAATCTTCTCGCCCTTCTTAACGGTGTCACCATTCTTGAAGTACAGTGAAGAACCGTAAGGTACGTTAACGGTAGACAGTACGATGTTGGTATTCTTATCGACGAAGCGCATTTCACCAAGACGGCTGACAACCATCTCGCACTCGCGGCCATCCTCATCGAATGGAACGGTACGAACCTCTTCCAGCTCAATCTTAGAATCGTTCTTAGCTACGATGCTGGCATTTGCTGCTGCGTTGGCAGCCACACCACCGGCGTGGAACGTACGCAGAGTCAGCTGAGTACCAGGCTCACCGATAGCCTGTGCAGCGATAACGCCGACAGCCTCACCCTTCTGTACCATCTTACGGGTAGCAAGGTTACGGCCGTAACACTTCATGCAGACGCCATGCTTAGACTCACAGGTGAGCACTGAGCGAATCTCGACGCTCTCGATAGGAGAGTCTTCGATGGCCTGTGCGATAGGCTCGGTAATCTCCTCACCAGCGGCGACGATGAGCTCGCCAGTAGAAGGATGGATGATATCGTGAACTGATACACGACCGAGGATGCGCTCATAGAGCGTAGAGATAACCTCGTCGCCGTTCTTCAGAGCGGTGCAGACGAGTCCGCGGAGTGTGCCACAGTCTTCCTCATTAATAATAACGTCGTGAGAAACGTCAACCAGACGACGAGTCAGGTAACCAGCGTCGGCCGTCTTCATGGCGGTATCGGCAAGACCCTTACGAGCACCGTGGGTAGAGATGAAGTACTCCAGCACTGACATACCCTCCTTGAAGTTAGACAGAATTGGGTTCTCAATAATCTGAGCACCCTCAGCACCTGCCTTCTGGGGCTTAGCCATCAGACCACGCATACCAGAGAGCTGGCGGATCTGGTCCTTACTACCACGGGCACCAGAGTCAAGCATCATGAATACGGCGTTGAAGCCCTGGTCAGCCTCGGTCATCTCCTTCATCAGCACGTTACCAAGGTCGTTGTTGATATGTGTCCACGTATCGATAACCTGGTTGTAACGCTCGTTGTCGGTGATGAAACCCATGTTATAGTTCTCAGTAATCTGCTGTACCTCGGCATTACCCTTAGCAACCAAGTCTTTCTTAGCCTCAGGAATAATGATATCGTCGAGGTTGAACGACAGACCAGCCTCATAGGCCATGCGGTAACCGAGGTTCTTAATACCATCGAGGAACTCACAAGCCTCAGCGAAACCTACGTTCTTGATAACATCAGCAATGATGTCGCGCAGTGACTTCTTAGAAACGATCTTGTTGACGAAGCCTACCTCCTTAGGAATGATGCCATTTACGATGACACGACCAACAGAGGTCTCTACCATGTGCTTCACAGGCTTGCCGTCGACGATATCGTCAACCATAACCTTTACCTGAGCGTGCAGGTCGCACTTACCCTCATTGTAAGCAATGATAGCCTCCTCAGGACCGTAGAAGGTCAGACCCTCACCCTTAGCGCCTGGACGAATCTTAGAGATGTAGTACAGACCGAGCACCATATCCTGTGAAGGCACAGTGATAGGAGCACCGTTGGCAGGGTTCAGAATATTGTGGCTCTGGAGCATCAGAATCTGTGCCTCCAGAATAGCTTCGTTTGACAGGGGAAGGTGAACAGCCATCTGGTCACCGTCGAAGTCGGCGTTGAACGCAGTACAAGCCAGTGGGTGCAGCTGGATAGCCTTACCCTCGATGAGCTTAGGCTGGAAGGCCTGGATACCCAGACGGTGCAGTGTTGGTGCACGGTTGAGGAGCACAGGATGACCCTTCATCACATTCTCCAGAATATCCCAGATAACGGGCTCACGACGGTCTACAATCTTCTTAGCAGACTTGACAGTCTTCACGATGCCGCGCTCGATGAGCTTGCGGATGATGAATGGCTTATACAGCTCAGCGGCCATCAGCTTAGGCAGACCGCACTCACCCATCTTCAACTCAGGACCTACGACGATAACTGAACGTGCTGAGTAGTCAACACGCTTACCGAGCAAGTTCTGACGGAAGCGACCCTGCTTACCCTTCAGTGAGTCAGAGAGTGACTTCAGAGGACGGTTGCTATCGCTCTTCACGGCTGAAGACTTACGGCTGTTGTCGAACAATGAGTCGACAGCCTCCTGCAACATACGCTTCTCGTTGCGCAGGATGACCTCAGGAGCGTGAATCTCCATCAGGCGCTTCAGACGGTTGTTACGAATGATGACGCGACGATAGAGGTCGTTCAGGTCAGAGGTAGCGAAGCGGCCACCATCCAGGGGAACGAGAGGACGCAGCTCAGGAGGAGTAACGGGGATAATCTTCATGATCATCCACTCAGGACGGTTGATGCCCTTCTCCACTGATGAGCGGAAAGCCTCTACAACCTGCAGGCGCTTCAGAGCCTCGTTCTTGCGCTGCATAGAAGAGTCGCTGTTAGCGCGGTCGCGCAGCTCGTAAGAGAGTGAGTCGAGGTCGAGGCGTACGAGCAAGTCGTAGATAGCCTCGGCACCCATCTTACAGATGAACTTATTAGGATCGCTGTCGTCCAAGTAGTCGTTCTCGGCAGGAATCTGGTTGTCGACAATCTCGTTGTACTCCTCCTCAGAGAGCAGGTCGTACATCTGAGAACCGATAACGGGATTACCCTCAGCGTCCTTCTTGCCGGCCATGATACCTGGCTGGATTACCACGTAGCGCTCGTAGTAGATGATAGCATCGAGCTTCTTCGTGGGCAGACCGAGCAGATAGCCAATCTTATTAGGCAGTGAACGGAAATACCAGATGTGAGCAACGGGCACAACAAGCTCGATGTGACCAGTACGCTCACGACGTACCTTCTTCTCGGTAACCTCTACACCACAACGGTCGCAGACGATACCCTTATAACGGATGCGCTTGTACTTACCGCAGGCACACTCATAGTCCTTGGTAGGACCGAAGATGCGCTCGCAGAACAGACCGTCGCGCTCGGGCTTGTAGGTGCGATAGTTGATGGTCTCAGGCTTTGTGACCTCACCAAATGAGTTCTCAAGGATCTCCTCAGGAGAAGCCAGACCGATGGTAATCTTCTGGAAATTACTCTTTATCTTTGTATCTTTCTTGAAAGCCATATTTCAATCTTTAATCTTTAACGTTTAATCTTTAATCTCCGATTAGTCCATCTTAATGCTAAGACCCAGACCCTTCAACTCGTGCAGCAGCACGTTGAGTGACTCAGGAATACCAGGAGTAGGCATGGGCTCACCCTTAACAATGGCCTCGTAAGCCTTGGCACGACCAACAACATCGTCAGACTTAATGGTAAGAATCTCCTGAAGCACATGGCTGGCACCAAAGGCCTCCAGTGCCCAAACCTCCATCTCACCAAAACGCTGACCACCAAACTGGGCCTTACCACCGAGTGGCTGCTGAGTAATGAGAGAGTACGGACCGATAGAACGGGCGTGCATCTTATCCTCAACCATGTGACCGAGCTTGAGGAAGTAAGTGATACCAACGGTAGCAGGCTGGTCGAAGCGCTCACCAGTCTCACCATCATACAGGTGAGTAGAGCACAGACGTGGCAGACCTGCCTTGTCAGTCCACTCAGCGAGGTCGTCGAGCTTAGCACCGTCGAAGATAGGAGTAGCGAACTTCACACCCAGCTTCTTACCGGCAGCACCGAGGATAGCCTCGAAGATCTGACCAAGGTTCATACGTGAAGGCACACCCAGCGGGTTCAGTACCAAGTCTACAGGACGACCATCCTCGAGGAATGGCATATCCTCCTGACGTACCACCTTAGAGACGATACCCTTGTTACCGTGGCGACCGGCCAGCTTATCACCGACACCGATCTTACGCTTCTTGGCAACATATACCTTAGCCATCTGCAGGATACCTGAAGGCAGCTCGTCACCAATGGTGATGGCAAACTTCTTACGCTTCATCTCGGCATCGAGCAGCTTGAACTTCTTCATATAGTTAATGATCAGCTTACCAATGAGCTCGTTCTTGTGCTCGTCGTTGGTCCAGTTGCTGATCTGGATATCACCATACTCCAGATTCTTCAGGTTGGTAACAGTGAACTTAGAACCCTTAGAGATAATCTCTGCACCAGTGTAGTCCTTCACGCCCTGTGAAGTCTTACCCTTGGTCAGGGTCATCAGCTTCTCAACCAGAATATCCTTCAGGTCGTCGCACTTAGCCTCGTACTCCTCGTCAATCTTAGCCAGCGTAATCTTATCCTGCTGCTTGGTCTGACGAGTCTTCACGGCACGGGTAAAGAGCTTCTTGTCGATGATAACACCAGTCAGTGATGGGTTAGCCTTCAGTGAAGAATCCTTCACGTCACCAGCCTTGTCACCGAAGATGGCGCGGAGCAGCTTCTCCTCAGGAGAAGGATCGCTCTCACCCTTAGGTGAAATCTTACCAATCAGGATGTCGCCTGGCTCTACACGGGCACCGACACGGATGATACCGTTCTCGTCGAGGTCCTTAGTAGCTTCCTCGCTGACATTGGGGATATCTGAAGTGAACTCCTCAGCACCACGCTTGGTCTCACGAACATCGAGAGAGTACTCATCAACGTGTACAGAGGTCAGCACGTCCTCACGAACGATGCGCTCGTTGAGCACGATAGCATCCTCATAGTTGTAACCCTTCCAAGGCATGTAGGCTACCAGCAGGTTGCGGCCCAGTGCGAGCTCGCCATCCTCAGTAGCATAACCCTCAGTAAGGATGTCGCCCTTCTTCACACGCTGACCCTTGCTACAGATAGGACGCAGGTCGATCGTCATGTTCTGGTTGGTACGACGGAACTTAGGAATGCGGTATTCCTTCATAGCGGGCTCGAAGCTGACGAACTCCTCATCCTCCGTACGATCGTAGAGGATACGGATGGTGGTAGCGTCAACATAGTCGATGACACCCTCACCCTCGGCAGTAACCATGGTGCGAGAATCCTCACAAACCTGCTTCTCAATACCAGTACCTACGATAGGTGCCTCGTTGTGGAGCAGAGGAACGGCCTGGCGCATCATGTTCGATCCCATCAGTGCACGGTGAGCATCGTCGTGCTCCAAGAAAGGAATCAGCGAAGCGGCGATAGAGGCAATCTGCTGTGGAGATACGTCCATCAGGTCAACCTGCGTAGGAGGCACAACGGGGAAGTCGGCATCCTGACGACACTTAACCACAGGACGGATGAAGGTACCATCGTCGTTCAGAGGTGCATTACCCTGACCGATAACGTGGCTCTCCTCCTCCTCGGCAGTCAGATATACGATATCGTCGTTATTCAGGTTGGCAATACCATTCTCCACCTTACGGTAAGGAGTAGAGATAAAGCCAAGCTCGTTAATCTTTGCATAGACACACAGTGATGAAATCAGACCGATGTTAGGACCTTCAGGGCTCTCAATCGGGCAGAGACGACCATAGTGTGTGTAGTGTACGTCACGAACCTCGAAACCAGCACGCTCACGAGACAGACCGCCAGGACCCAGGGCAGAGAGACGACGCTTGTGAGTAACCTCAGCCAGCGGGTTGGTCTGGTCCATGAACTGTGACAGTGGGTTGGTACCGAAGAACGAGTTGATAACACTCGAAATGGTCTTGGCATTGATCAGATCAGTAGGAGT
>Ga0265298_10008186_pt1 | contig 12589 bp, 13 predicted proteins | sample AusTroGonzalo_MG_3_FD_193486 | JGI IMG/M metagenome (GOLD analysis project Ga0265298, IMG submission 193486) | Bovine rumen microbial communities from tropical cattle in Woodstock, Queensland, Australia - Gonzalo_01 | ecosystem: Host-associated > Mammals > Digestive system > Stomach > Rumen ... | reverse complement strand
CCCGTCAAGTTTTTTCTATTTTTATCGTCGAGAAATGTAAAAGAAAAATATGTTTATTCGTGTGAAAAACATAAAAAAACCCCCGCACAAAGCGGGGGTTTTTTATCCGTACAGATAAAATACTAATTGACCTGCGGCGTATGTTTGTATTTGAAGAAAATCGCAAACAGAATTGCCACAACAAGGGCAAAACCCGCAAACACAAACCATGCCTCACTCCAACCCGTCATAATTTTTTGGGACAAATCAACCGGGTACACCCCATTTATCATAGCAGACGGATCTGAATGAGCGTTTACCAAACAGTTAATTACTTTTTGGGCACCGAGCGAACCGATCGCCGCGCCAAAACCGTTCGTCATCAGCATAAAGACACCCTGCGCGCTGGAACGGATAGAAGGGTCCACTTCCTGATCCACATACAACGAGCCGGATACGTTAAAGAAGTCAAACGCCACACCGTACACAATCATAGATGCTACCAACAGCACAATCCCCGCTATCGTGGACGGATTGCCAAGCCCCAAGAAACCAAAGCGCAGTGCCCATGCAAACATACTGATGAGCATTACTTTCTTGATGCCGAAGCGTTTTAAGAAAAACGGAATGAGTAAAATACAAAGCGTTTCGGACACTTGGGAAAGGGAAATTAAGGCGTTGGCATTGTTAGCCCCCCAAGAGCCCGTGTAACCGGCAAGTTCGTTAAATCCGGTAATGAAGGGGTTGGCAAAACCATTGGTGATTTGGAGCATCATCCCTAACAGCATAGAGAATACGAAGAAAATCGTCATTTGTTTTTCCTTGAACAAAGCAAACGCTTTGAGCCCCAATGCTTCAGCGAGCGTTTTGGCTTTGCCTTCGCTGGTTGGGCAGTGGGGGAGCGTAAAGCAGTACACACCCAAGAGGAGCCCCAATATCGCGGAGAAATACCATTGGGTATAACTAGTTTGAAAACCGGCAAAGTTGGTAGTGAGCATGGCACAAATAAAACCCACTGTGCCGAATACGCGAATCGGCGGGAATACTTTGACCGTATCAAAATTATTTTGGCGTAGTACAATGTATGCTACCGAATTGGAAAGCGCAATTGTAGGCATATAGAAGGCCACACTGATGGTGTAGCAGGTAAACATGGCCGCGAAATTAATGGTTTGTTGCGCTCCGCAATAAGCGGCCCCGGCCATAAACACAGCGGCTAACAAGTGGCATAAGCCAAGCAATTTTTGGGCCGGTATCCAACGGTCTGCCACGATACCGATAATCGCCGGCATAAAAATAGACACAAAACCTTGTGCCGCATAAAACCAACCAATTTGGCTTGCAAATCCAGCCCCGGCCAGGAAAGCGCCCATGGATGTTAAGTAGGCACCCCACAAACCGAACTGGAGGAAGTTCATTACTGTCAGACGAATTTTAATGTTCATAATCTCAGCCCGGGCTGTGCCCGGCCGGCAAAAAGCCATCCTCCGTAAATTTAGCAGAAACAACCTGCCGTTAAAATCATTGTACAAAAAAAGTATAATATAAGAAAATAAACCCTGTAAGGAGTGTATATGGCAGATTATAGTTTCGACGTGGTATCTAAAGTGGATTTGAACGTAATTAGTGAGGCCGTCAGCGCCGCTAATAAAGAAATTACCAACCGCTACGATTTTAAGGGCACTAATTCCGTCATTGAATTGAACCAAAAGGAAAATGAACTAAAATTGGGCTCTAGTGATGAATATAAGGTAAATACGTTGCGCGATATTATTTTTACCCGCATGGCCAAACGCGGTATTGCGCTCAAAAATCTAATCCCGCAGAAAATTGAAGCCGCTTTGGGCGGAAATGCCAAACAGACCGTTAAAATCCAACAGGGAATCCCCGCCGACAAAGCCAAAGAAATTACCAAAACCATTAAAGAGGCCAAATTAAAAGTGTCGGCCTCTATCCAAGGGGATCAGTTACGCGTATCTTCCAAATCCAAAGACGAATTGCAAGCCGTTATCGCCTTGTTAAAAGGAAAGGATTTCGGCGTAGAACTGCAATTTACCAATTACCGCTGATTTATGAAAAAATATCTCTTATATTGCTTACTTGTTTATCCGTTTGCCGCCGCGTATGCGGCCGATGCCATGCAAACGCTGTCTTTTTATAAACAACAGACCGATGCACTCGTCACCGTTTCCAACCGCGACGATCGTGCCTACGCCAATGCACTTGCCGACGGCTTAGATACATGGGTGGCCCAATATGCAGACAATGTGAACGTGCCGCAAGCCATGGCGACCGAAGCACGTTTGTATTTGCTCGCACAGGAACGCGCCCGCGCATTGATTACGTTGCTCTCGCTGAGCAAAAATTATCCGCAAACCGATTTGGCTCCGTACCAATCCATGGTGACGGATGCTTTACAGGCCGTAAATGAACCGTACCGCACCTCTGTCGCCGCCAAAGCGTTTACGACAACCCTTTCCGAAAAAGCCACCGCAGCCGACCGGAAAGCGGCTGTATTGTTTACGCTTTCCAAATTGCAAGGACGCACCTTGTACGCGCCTTCCGCCGCCGCGTTTGAACAATTTTTTCGCCAATATCCCGCTTATGAAAAAAATGACCAAGTGGAATTGTGGTACGGTGATTTGCACCGCATGAATAACAATTATTTGGCGGCCATTTCCCAATACCAAAAAGCCACGAGTCTTTATCCCAATACACCCTACCGCGCCGCCAGTTTGCGCCTAATCGGGGATATTTATGCCGATAATTTGAAAGACACTCCGCACGCCATGGCCATGTATACCCAAGTGTTGCGCGATTATCCCAACTCCAACGAAACGGGCATCGTGTATAAACACATGGCTATTTTGGAAGAAAATAATAAAAATTATGATAACGCACTTATCAATTACGATAAGGCCATAGCCGTATTGGGCACTTCCGACAACGCTTACGAGGCCTACCGCGGCAAGGCGGACGTTTACAAAAAAACAAAAAATTATAACGCGGCCTATAATGCCTTGTTAAAAACAGCACAGGCATTTTCTAAAAATGAGGAAAAATATACGGAATCTTTATGGGACGCCGCTACGCTTGCCCAAAAAAAATTAAAAGACCAAAATAAATATACGCAAGCGTTAGAACGCGCACTTGTTACGTATCCTAAAAATCCGAAATCGGCCGAAATTATGTACAACCTTGCCTTAACGTACGAACAACAAAACCGCAAAGTGCAGGCACAGGAAATGTATAAGAAACTGATATTGTCTTTCCCGTCTGACAAATATGCCAACAAAGCACAAGGGCGGCTGAAAAAATTGGAAACAAAATAAGGCAGAATTTTGAAAAACATAAATATCCCCCGGGTTAACCGGGGGAATCTAAACTTACTTACCGATGCCGCAGCATTTTTTGTATTTTTTCCCGCTGCCGCACGGGCACGGATCGTTGCGGCCGATTTTAGGCCCCTCGTGCACGACCGTTTCCACTTTCGGGACATCATTTCCGCCTTCGGCGCGCAATTCCGCCTCGTGGTCTTTCATCCATTTTTTCATTTGGCGGATGCTCTTAAAATTGACGCCGTCTGCTTCCATACGTTTGGCAATATCAATAAACCTCTTTTTAATGGCCGGGTCTTTGAGTTTACCTTTGAATACTTCCGGCAACGAGTCAATTTCGCGCTCTAACCGTTCCTCTATGGTTTCGTTTTTGGACGGCACTTTCGGCGCGGCCGGAGCCGTCGGTTTTTCTTTTCTCTTAAAAGGATTCCACATATAAAAACTCCTGCTTATTTGGCAAGCATTTGCTCGACAAAATTTTTAATAATTTCCGCTTTTTCAAAATAATGTTTTTCACGCGGAACAACCAAACGGTTGGGGTGTTTTTCCCAAATTTTAAGAATTTTGTCGTCAATCGCAAAGGCCTGTTGTAAATTTTCCGTGCGCACGTTGGTGGCTTGGTAATAATCACGTTCGGGCGGCGGGGAAAGGTGAATGACCGCATCATAACGTGCCAATTCTGCCTCCAACGACGAGTGCATCGCCTTGAAAAAATCTTCCGGTCCGTACGGCCAATAAACGGCCCCGTCAATCGAGCCGCGGTCGCACACCATCAAGCCCGCGTCGGACGTTTTTTCCGCCAATTCTTCCAATTGGTGAACGGTATAGAAAATAATGTTTTGGGCATGCACGATATGAATCGGGCTATTGTCCGTACGCGGAAAACCGCCGCTGTAAATCAGCGTGGCCGCTTCTTGCACAAGTGCAATTTTTTTACCGAACGTCTCTTTCAAAATGGAAAGAGCCGTTGTCTTTCCCCCGCTGGGGCCGCCTGTTAAAACGATTTTTTTCATAAGTTATCCTTTAATAATTTTTTCTACAAAATTTTTAATAATTTCCGCCTTCTCAAAGAAATGTTCTTTGCCGGGCACAATTAAACGGTTGGGGTGTGCATCCCAAATTTTTAAGATTTTCTCGTCAATTTTGAAGGCCTCTGCCAAACTTTCCGTGCGTACGTTGGTAGATTGGTAAAAGGCCGGATTCGTAGGCGGCGACAAGTGCAACACCGCATCATAACGCGCCAATTCCGCCTCTAACGAAGTATTCATTTGCTTAAAAAAATCTTCCACGCCCGACGGCCAATAAACGGCTGCATCCACCGTTCCCCGGTCGCATACAATCAGTTCCGCACGGGAATATTCTTCCGCCAACGCCTCCATTTCGCGCGTGGCAACAAAAATAATTTTTTGTGCGGCTTCTATATGAAAACGGCTGTTATCTTGCCGTGGAAAGCCACCGCTAAAAATCATGGTGGCGGCTTCACGCACAAGTTCTACATGCGGGCCGAACGTCTCCTTGAGCACCGAAAGCGCGGTCGTTTTACCGCTGTTGGGGCCGCCCGTTAAAGCAATTTTCTTTGGCTTATTCATGCATTTCCTCCACTTCCCCCTCTTTTGCCAAAGGGGTTTGTTTGGCTGCTGCTAACTCTTTTAAGTATAACACTTTTACGGCTTCAAATTCTTCCCGTTGTTCTTTCGGCACGTCGCGCACGGCGGAATTGCGGTTGCGCATTTTCAAAAAGTCCAAAAATTTTTCCTTCTCTTTAATACGGAAATCCAAATGCGGCCCGGTGGAAAGGCCCGTACTGCCTACATATCCTATCGTCTGCCCCTGCTTTACCTTGGCCCCCGCTTTTACCCCTTTGCCGAAACTTTTTAAGTGGCCGTACATGGTTATATAGTTGTTGGCGTGTTTAATTTCCACAAAGTTGCCAAATCCGCCTTTTTTACCCGCAAATTTCACTGTTCCGTCCGCTACGGTTTGCACAGGCGTTCCGACAGGAGCCGCATAATCAATCCCCAAATGAGGACGGCGGATTTTCAAAATAGGATGCAGCCGTCCGTATGAAAAATGCGAAGAAATGCGGTAATTGCGGAAACTAATCGGTGATTTTAAGAACATTTTACGGCTGATTTTACCCGTTTCATCGTAAAATTCACCGTCAAAATAAAATGAGTAAGTCGTTTCCCCGCTTGCTTTGCTGAAGTACGAAGCCGCCAATAAATCCTGCTTGATAATTTCCCCGGAGGACGTATAATATTCTTCCCACAAAGCGGCGTATCGGTCGCCGTTGCGCGTGTCAGAGTTAAAATCAATCGTCCACGAAAAAGCATCCGTAAAATCCAACACAAGCGGCACTTGAAAACCCGCTTTTAACATGGAATTAAATAAAGAATTTTGAATCACGCCCGACCCGCTCTGCACACGGATTTTACTTTCCACTTCGCTTTGCCCGGCTACGAGCGAATCTTCCACGTTGGCCACATAATAACGCTTAAAACCTTGCATGAGTACAAGCAAAATAAAATCACCATCCGCTACGGATAACGAATACGTATCGTTCGGCTTTAGTTTGCGCGTATCGGCCACAGAAGATAATTTAGATATAATTTGCGTTACCCGCGAGGCGGAAAGCCCTGCTTCCTGTAACGCTACATAAATCGGTTTTTCTTTGACGGTAAACTCTGCGGTGGGAATTTCCCGCGAGACTAAAAAAGATTGTTCTTTTTCCCGGTTTTGCTGTGTCACATGCACGGCTACATACGTGGAAATGATAATAATTCCCAAGGTCAACAAATAGAAGGCCACATCCCGTAAATGACGGTAATGACGGCGGAAAAAAGCGAGCAGCATTTCTTTCATAACAACGCAAAACAGGGGGGCAAACGCCCCCCGTTATTTTATTTTTGGTCTTTTAAGAAAGAGCACAACGCAATGGCGTTGAGTTTTACTTTCGGGTCATCGGCCCGGGAAGGCAAAATAACCGGGATTTTCGGCCCGACGAGTACCGCCGCGGCTTCCATATCCGCCCCGAAAAACGCAAGCGCTTTGTAAAGCGGGTTGGCCGCATCTAAATCCGGCAACATTAAAATATCGGCATCTCCGGCAACTACTTTGTCTTTGATTCCTTTTTCTTTGGCACGTTCTTCGCTCATGGAAATATAGAAATCGTACGGTCCTTCCACTACGCAGCCCGGGATTTTTCCTTCTTTGTTCATTTGCTCTAACGCGGCAGCATCAACCGTGCTAGGGATTTTTTCGTTCACTTTTTCTACCGGACAGACACAGGCCACTTTCGGGTTTTCAAGCCCTAATTTGTGCATGGTGGACACGGCATTATTGACGATTTTTACCTTCTGTTCCAACGTCGGCGCAATCACCACGGCGGAATCCGTAACGGCAAACGGTTTTTTATATTTCGGCGTGCTGAAAAGTACAAAGTGCGAAAGTAACGCACCCTCCGGTACTAAATGGGCGTCTTTGTTCAAAATGGCTTTCATGTAGTACTTCGTATCTACCAACCCTTTAATTAAAAAATCACCTTTACCGGCCAAAATTTGATCTACCGCTAATTTGCACATAGTCGGTACATCTTCGCAATCAATAAACTCAAACTTACTTTCGTTCAAGCCCACTTGTGCTACCATTTCTTTGACGGCGGCCAACGGCCCGATGAGAATACCGTGCGAAATAAGCCCGTTTTCATCTGCCATCTTAATAGCCGTTAACGCTTCTTTATTGTTCGCGCCCGGCACCACAACACGGTTTGATTTCCCTTTTACTTGGTTAATCAAATCGGCAAAACTTTTGAATTTCATAATTACTCTCCTTACTAGATATACAAACAAATCAGTTATACTGCTTTACGATTTTCGGGTTTTCTAACGCAAGGCGCGCCGCTTCCCGAAGCCCGTCTTTCTCTTCACTCCCCGGAAATACATATATCGGGGCTATCCAACCCACATATTCCGCTATTTGCTGCGGTAAATGTTCACTATACATAAGCCCGCCCGTTAAGGCAATAAAATCAATCTCCCCTTTCAAAACGGCCGCCATTTCCCCAATGGCTTTGGCAATTTGGTACACTTGCGCTTCCAACGCTAATTTGGCTTCATCGCGCGTACAAACAATTAAACTGCCGGGGCGTTTTTTGCCGGTATAGATAAATTCTTCCAATTCTTTGACGTCCGATGTGCCCGTATAGGCCACAAGCCCGCCGCGACCGCGCAACTTAAAGCGGATTTCACGTTCGGTATATTTACCCGAAAAACACATCTGTACAAGCCCGGAACCGGGTGTAGAACCGCTGCGTTGGGGCGTCATGGGGCCGTCCCCTTCGAACCCATTGGTTACGTCCACCACTTTGCCTTGACGGTGCGCACCGACGGATACCCCGCCGCCGCCGTGACATACAATACAATTTACTTTTTCGTACGGCTTACCTAACTTACCGGCAATCAACCGCGCTACACGCTTTTGGCTCAACGCATGGAAAATGGAAATGCGCGGATTTTCCGGCATTCCGGAATAACGCGCTATCGGTTGCATTTCATCCACCACAACCGGATTGGCAATATAACTCGGGCAACCCGCAAATTTAGCAATATCCCGCGCTAAAATACCGCCTAAATTGCTGGCATGGCTGCCATACTTGCCGGAGCGTAAATCTTTCATCATCGGCTCGTTGACAGCGTACACACCGCCTTCCAACGCATGCGTAAGGCCACCGCGTCCGATAACGGCATCTATTTCTTTAAGCGGAATATCGTGATCTAAAAGATAATCTAAAATGAGTTTACGGCGAAGAGGAATTTGTTCGGTGACGTTTTTGCCTTCATACTGTTCCAAATCCGTCATAGAATAGCGTACCGTTACTTCGAAAACCGGCTTATTGCCGCGGTAATAGCCGATATCGTCCGATGTGGAACCCGGATTGATAACGAGGATATTGTACGCCATGTGTCCCCCTTTGCGTAAGATACTTATATTTTAACAAAATACAACCGCTTTTGCCTACGCTTTTACGGCAATTTTTCTTTCAGCCGTTCCGCTAATGTTTTTACAAAAAAAAGTTGCCAACGGTCCATGCCTTGTTGCGTGAGAATACGGCGCAAAAGTGCTTTGCGTTGGGCGGAAGTGAAGTCCGTACGGAAATCCGCTTTTACAAACAGTTCATCCAAACAGGAAATAAAAATTTCTTTTTGTGCATCCGTTGGAAAATCTTTGGCTTTATGTCCACTTTGCAACGGCTTAAAGCCGTCCCGTTTGGACAGTTCATAACATGTTAAAATAACCGCTTGTGCTAAATTAATAGAGGGCTGTTTGGAAACGGTGGGAATATTCAATACCGCACTGCACCGTTCTATATCCTCATTAGAAAGCCCGGTTTTCTCGTTGCCGAACACAAGTGCCGTTAAGCCGGAAGGCATACCGTTTAACCGTTCATTTAACGACGGAAGCGGGATAATTTCCTGTTCAATCACACGGTTGCGAAGGGCCGTAGCCGCTAAAGAGAAACAAGTGTCGTATAACGCTTCATCCAAAGAAGCACACAGCCGGGCGTCCTTCAAAATATCATCTGCCCCTACCGCACTGACACACTCCCGCCACACCGGCGCGTACGGCTCCACTACGCGCAAATCCGACAAACCGAAATTACTCATCGCGCGGGCGCATGCACCTATGTTATTCGGGTCGCGCGGACGTACGAGCACTACACAAAAATCACTCATCGGTGCAAGGCCTCTGATAAAGATTCCGCAAACGTGGGATGGGCAAAAATGACTTCCTTAAATTGGGCAACCGTCATGCGCGCTTCCAACGCGACGCTTACCGCATGGATCAACTCCGCCGCTTGCGCTCCGACAAGTAATGCGCCTAACAACTGCCCCGTTTCCCCGTGGCTGAACAATTCATAAAAACCGGTTGTCTGCCCTTGTGCTACGGCACGGCCGTTCGCCAATAAAAAGGTCTTGTGGCTTTTGAGCGGGATATTTTGTGCAGCGGCTTGTGCGCGCGTAATACCCACACCGGCAATTTCAGGGTCCGTATAAACAGCCCGCGGAACACGGTCGTTATGATACTGTGCAGACACCCCGCACAAATTGGCGGCCGCCACTTCCCCTTGGCGGGTGGCCGCATGCGCCAACTGACAAAGTCCGTTCATATCACCGACAGCATATACGTTACCTTTTAATTGTAACGTGGAAGGATTGACCGTTACGCCTTTGCGCGTAGCCGTTACCCCGATATTTTCCAAACCGAGGGATGACGTATCTACCTTGCGCCCGATGGCCGCCAAAACGGCCTCACAAGAAAGTGTACTTCCGTCGCAAAGCGTCAAGGTAAAAACACCCCCTTCCTCTTTGGCATCCGTCGCACTGATACCTGTATGTACGGTAATACCTCTTTTCGTAAATGCTTGCAAAAGCGTGCGGGAAGCGTTTTCATCTTCCAACGGCAAAAGACGCGGCTGCATTTCCACAATATGTACCTCCACCCCCAATGCGTTCATACAATCGGCCATTTCACACCCGATGACACCGCCCCCGATAATCGCCAAGGTTTTAGGCAAAGCGGGCATATCAAAAAAATTGGAATTATCGTAAATTTTACCTTTGAGCGCATCAAACGGTGGCGGATAAAACGCTTCTGACCCGGTAGCCAAAATGATACCGTCTGCCTGCAAAATTTGTTCGGTTCCATCCGCGAGCAAAACGCGGACTTCTTTTTCGCTTTGCAAACGGCCTTCCCCGCTAATTACGGTAACACCGGCTTTCTTCAAAAGGAAAGCAATCCCCTGCACCAATTTTTGCGTGGCACTGCGTTGTGTTTGTTGGAGCGAAGCCCAATCCGGCGCAAGGGACGGATTTTGGCTGCGGACAATTTGAAACCTGTGCGCCTCGTGCAAAAAAGATTTAGACGGTATGCAACCGCAATTCAAACATACGCCGCCCAATTTGTTTTTTTCAATGAGCGTCACTTTAGCACCGAGCGCGGCACATTTCAGAGCCGCTGGATAACCTGCAGGACCGCCGCCTATTACAATAATTTGTTTCATAAAAAATCCCCTCATGAAATACTTTATTACCTATTGTACCATTAAAAACGGTATAATTAAAAAAGAACCCGCTATGAGTTACGAAAAAGAAACACAACACGTTGGGCATCGTAAACGTATCCGCGAGAAATTTATCTCTGCGGGATTAGATTCGTTTTTAGACCACGAAGTTTTGGAACTACTGCTGACGTATTGTATTGTCCGTAAAGATACTAAACCAATTGCTTGGGTCTTGTTAAAACAGTTCGGCTCGTTAACAGCCGTATTGGATGCCTCCCCCAAACAGTTAATGAGCGTGGAAGGCGTAGGTAAAGAAACCGCCTGTTTCTTAAAACTCATCCGCGACACGTTCAAACGCTACTCCTTGGGAACGGTCCAAAAAACAATTACCATCCGCTCACCCCAACAAGTGATTGATTACTGCAAAGCCGCTTTGGCGGGTAAACAAGAAGAAAGTTTGGAACTTATTTTCCTATCCGTACGCCACACCATTATCGGTACCCAACAAATTTCTTCCGGCTTGATAGACCGTATTGCCGTTTCACCGCGGAAAATTGTGGAAAATGCGTTAATTGCCAAGGCCTCCGCCATTATTTTAGTACACAATCATCCGTCCGGCGATTGTACTCCTTCGGAGGCAGACATATCGTTCACGCAAGATACCATCCGTGCGGCCCAATTGTTCGGCATCAGCATTTGCGACCATATTATTATCGGCCAAAACAAACATTACAGTTTCCGCGCCAACGGGAAAATGTAACTATTCCCGCACAAACGTGTAAGCAAACACCCGCTTGGCACCGGCTTTTTTAAGGGCTTGTGCGCATCCTTCTAATGTAGCGCCCGTTGTGGCCACGTCATCTATCAACAAAACAGTTTTGCGGCGGATCAGGTCCTCTTGCATACAGAAAAATGCTCCTTGCATATTGGCCAACCGTTCGGCACGGTGAAGATGCGTTTGGCTAGGCGTATCGCGCATGCGGCAAAGAGCCGCGGAAGAAAAACCCAATAAACATTCGTTGGCAAAACAACGCGCAAGCAGTTCGCTTTGGTTGTATCCGCGCTTTTTGTACCGCGTCTTAAACAACGGTACCGGCACAACAATATCCACTCCGGCCAGTTCCGGAAATTCTTTGTACCGCTCGGCCATGAAATGCGCCATAACATGGGCAACGTAATCCGCTCCTTGGTATTTTAATGCGTGCACAAGCGCACGGGAAACTTCATTAAACACATAAGCGGAACGGATGAGTTGGCACTTATATTGTTTCCCTTTGGATCCGCGGCAAGCAAAACAATGCGCCCCGCCCGATTTTAATACTTTTCCGCAACGCTTACAAATAAGCGGCCCCGGCTGTGCTAGTTTTGCCCGGCACGATGTACACAAATAGCCATCCTCATCGTAAGGTAAATCCGTACCGCACGATAAACACGTGCGCGGAAAAATAAAATGAAGGGCCCATTTGCCCGTACGGATAAGAAATGATTTCATATTAAAACTGCACCGTTACGTTGGCCGCCACATTATAAGCGGTATAATCTTCCGATTCCACATAAGCGTGATTCATCATGGTAAAACCGCCGCTCAATGTAAAACGCAAATTTTGAGACATTTCATAATCCAACGATGTTAAAATATCAAACAGTTGGTAATTTTCTTTCACTTCCACGGGAGAACGCTTATCGGTATAGGTAAACGTGGTATTCCAAATCACACGGTTAGTGGTGTTGTACATTTTATTGACAAACGGCATCTTAAATCCGCGCGGCAAATTAAAGTCCCAACGCAAATTCAGACTAGGCGTCCAAGTGGTACTGCTTTGGCTGATTTGCCCCAATGCTGCCCATTTATCGTAATTGGCGTACAACAGTTTAGGAGTAATACGCAACGCTTTTATGTAAAAAGACGTTTGGGCCGAAATATCGTCGTTGACAGACCGCTCTAACGAAGTACCGGCGCGCAAATCGGTACGGTTCATTTCCTGACGGGTATAATTAAAAACCGTGTCAAAATAGTTAAACAGCATAAAGCGTAAATCACTGCCGTATTGTTCGGTTTTGCGTTTGTCCGTGCCGATGTTGGTCTGTTCTATAAAACTGTAACGCAGTTTTAAGTTAGAGGCACTCACCCACCGGCCCGCATAAAATATTTTTTCCAAATCGGAAATAGATACCGTTAAATCGGGCAGCGTGCGGCTGGTGGAGTCATACG
>Ga0265298_10008184_pt1 | contig 12591 bp, 7 predicted proteins | sample AusTroGonzalo_MG_3_FD_193486 | JGI IMG/M metagenome (GOLD analysis project Ga0265298, IMG submission 193486) | Bovine rumen microbial communities from tropical cattle in Woodstock, Queensland, Australia - Gonzalo_01 | ecosystem: Host-associated > Mammals > Digestive system > Stomach > Rumen ... | reverse complement strand
GATGGCCAGGCTGGGAGTGGAATGCGGTGTCAAGGGATTCATCGCCCCCGCGACCCGTCCAGAGAGGATCGCGGACATCCGCAGGATCATCGGCGACCTGAAGATCCTGTCCCCCGGAGTGGGTGCCCAGGGAGGGAAGGCATCGGATGCTATATCCGCAGGGGCCACATACGCGATAGTCGGCCGTGCGATATACGGCTCGGAAGACCCCCGCAAAGCCGCGCTGGCCTTCGCGGAGGACATAAGAACGGTCCTCTGATGCTGGTCGCGCGTTATTATAATAAAAATAACCGCATAAACGTTTTAATATGTAACCGAGTATCAACGCCATTCATAAGACGGAGACTTATAGAATGGTCAAATTCGGAAAAGAGTCAGCCGCCCCTGATGAAGGGGCCGGTCGCGAAAGCGGCAAAGGGTGGTTGCAGAACCACGGTGCTCTGGTCGTATGCATTATCGCTGTCCTGGCGTTGCTGCTCAGGACGGTCTTCGTGTACGGCGTGTCCGCAGCGAGCGGTTTCGCGCTCTCGGGCGGATCGGAGGCACAATATCATCTGCACGTAGTTGAAAGCATTCTCAATGGCAGTTTCGTGTTCGGAGCGGATGCGGCTGTTAATTACCCTATCGGAGGACTCAATCTCAACCCTCCGCTCTACGATTTCCTCGCAGCAGCGGTCGGAGCGGTTTCCGGACCGTCAGTCGCCCTTTCCATATTGGCGCCCATCTTCGGTGTTCTCACGATCTTCCCTGTCTACCTCATAGGAAAGGAGCTCAGGGGAACGACCGTCGGAATCGTCGCTGCGCTCTTCTATGGTCTCATGGCGCTGCCCATCAGCTCCTCGGTGCTTTCCAACGGAACCGAGTACGCATTCACAGCATTCCTCGTCGCCATCTTCACCCTGATCATGATCAAAGTGGTCAGGAAGGTCAACCAGAACGAGTTGGCCATGAAGGAGGTCATCATCGCAGGATTGTTCCTCGGACTCATCGCGCTCACATGGAACGGATTCCGTTCCCTGCTTGTAGTGCTGATCCTGATCATGGTCATCCAGTTGGTCATCGATCGTTTCAACTCCAAGGATTTCAAGGTCCCTCTGTACACATACTCCATCATTCTCATCATCGGAGTTGCCATCGGAGCGGCCTATTACATCCCTGCGGGACTTTGGGATGCGGTTTTCTCCGGACCTGTCCTCATCACAGTCATCGCCGTCGCCCTCGGATTCATCTTCTGGGCACTCAGGAACAGCCCCTGGATCTTCGTCGTCCCCGGGCTCACGGCGGTATTCATCGTCATAGCGGCTGTCCTCTTCTTCGTACAGCCCGCTCTCTTCAACGCACTCATATTCGGCAACTCGATGTTCGCCAACCCCCTCATGCAGGACATGTCGGCGATCGGCGTGAGCATCTCCAAGATGTCCTCCTACTACGGATGGCTCCTCATGTGGATGCCCCTCATGCTCGGATTGTACGAGTTCTACGTCTACGCAAGGAAGGACCGCAGCCACACAAGGCTCGCATACACCATGTGGCTCCTGATCCCCTGGATCTTCTCATGGTCCTCCTACGGAGCGGCGGTCGTCATGGGATCTGTCTACGCGGTCGCATCGGCCATCGTAGTCGTCAAGATCATCACCAAGGCGGATCTCAAGACCTGGTGGGCCAACATGAGGTCCGCAGGATTCCCCGGATTCTTCAGAAAGATGATCAAGCCCCTGCCCTTCCTCTCGGTCATCATCGCAATCACCCTGATCGTGGTGCCCGGATGCATCTACGCAGTGGATGCCGGAATCTCCGAGAACGAGACATACAACTACTTCTCCTACGGCAACACGGTCTACGTCGTAGCCGAGGGAGACACGTACCCTTACAGCTACATCTACGAGGACCTCGAGTACCTCAATGACAACGGAGCGGTCGTGACATGGATCGAGCCCTCCTCCGGAGTCGCGGCGGTCGGATACAGCACCGTCAACGACAGCATCGGAACGGGAGCCTCGGCAGTCGCTCACATGTATCTGTCCGACGGTGCTGCGGGTTCCACCGCATCCATGGTCGTCCGCATGATGATGGCCAACCACGACGTCAACCTCAGGAGCGCCTTCGGTGCGCACGGAGACGTCTACGATGCGGTCTACGGATACATCGACGACCCCGAAACGGCCAGGCAGATCGTTCAGGAGAACAACTCCGATTACGGATACATCAACTCCGATGTCACCGACGAGAACGCGGTCTACTTCCTCTCCGTCAAGACGATCACGGACGAGATGAGCACTGTCGCGATCATGCAGACCTACGGCAACATCTCGAGCGCCGTCGGCGAGGAGATCAGATACTTCGTCGTGGACGGATCGATGCTCCCCATCATGTACGGCGACGGAGATTCCCTGGCGGCCATGGCGTACTTCGCCGGCTATTCCACCGACATCTACGGTGCCGCGCCTCAGTTCTACAACCTCGTCACATACTACTCTAACTACTATCCCGCGCTCGCGGAGCAGGCCCTCTACGACACCTTCCTCTGGAAGTCGCTCATCGGACCCGCACCCGAGGACCTGGGATACTCATCCTCGTTCGGACTGCTCTACGACCTCACGGCGAGCGACGGAACGGTGGAGCCCATGCCTGGAAGCGGTCTCGCAGGATACGAGATCGTCAGTTGGCATGTCAAGTACAACGAGGACTCCAAGGCCGACGGAACCGACGAGAAATGGATCTACATGGACTACGAGGACGCCATCGCCCTCCAGCAGAAGCAGGGCGGAGCGATCAACTACATGTCCTCCATCATACTCTACGAGTACACCGGAGTCGGAACCCTCGGAGCTCAGACCATCTCGGGAGACATCGTCAACGAGGCGGGCCTCCCCTTGGAGGGAATCACCGTCGAGGTGACCAACTTCAACACCGTGTACGATTCCACCAACGTGTTCTCCGAGACCAAGACGGATTCCAAGGGACACTACGATGCACTGGTCCCCACCGTGGGCGACTACATGGTCATCTACAAGAGCGGAACCGTCAAGCTGGAGTCCAAGGTAGTCTCCGGCAAGGTGGTCATCGAGTCCGCCAACTTCGATGCGTACATCAAGTCGGGAGAGGTAACTGACTACAGGGACTATCTGTACACCCTCGAGAAGGACGGAAAGACCGTCTACATCGACTCTTCCAACGGACACGTGAAGTCCGCCGATGCGGTCGACGTCGACGGCAACAGCACGTACATCGTCCCCGGCGTCTACACCTACAAGCTCATCGATTCCACCGCCGCAGCAGTGGCGAACGGAACCGTAACGCTCTACGCGGGAAGCAACACCTCTCTGATAGTGTCGCCCACCACGTACACCATAACGGCTACGGTCAAGGACATAACCGGACAGAACCTGGACACGGGATGCCTCGTGGCCACCAACGCCACGACCGGATACGAGTACACCGCATACGTCGAGGACGGAAAGGCGGTCGTAACCGTGCCTACGGGAACATACAACCTCAGCATGATCGGAGGCTATGTCACCCTCTACACATCATCCCTCAACGTCACCAGCAACAGGACCGTCAGCCTCACGGCTTACGAGTCATCGGAGATACAGATGTCCGGCACCGACACCTCCAACGTCGTATACGGCGGAGGATACAGCGAGGCCGGCGCGCACTTCGTCACCGTGCCCGTATCGATCGGATCCACAGTCTACAACTACTCCGTATACGGAAACGACGGAACCAAGGTCTACTACGGACTCATCTCCGAGGCCGGAAAGGAGATCTCACTGACCTCCGGAAACATCGCCAACGTGCACGGAACGATCGGCACGTCCGGAACTGTGACGTTCATCTATAACGATAAGATAATGATAACAGCGACCGCGGCGAACGACGGATCCTACTCCATCGACCTCATGCCCGGAGACTACACCGTCTGGGCCAGCAACGGCAGCAACAAGGCGTTCGTCAGCACCCTCAAGGTGAACGGCGAGACGACCTACGACATGACGCTCGTCGACGGAAAGAAGATCACCGGAACATACCAGTACGCAAGCGGAACCAGCAAGGGCAACGTCGCCCTCCCGTTCGCGGCCACCCTGCTCTCCTTCACCGACGGCTCGTCCCAGTGGGCGCTGCCCGGAGTCACCGGAACCGACGGAACCGTCGTCTACGTCATCCCGACCACCGCGACCGGAATCGAGTTCGCGGTCAACGGCGGAAGGATCAGCAACAGCAGCTTCGAGGCATCGGGCCTCAGCACCCTGGTAGCGGACGGAACGACCTCGGCAACAGCCACCGTCACCATACCCGCTGACAGCGTTGTCAAGCAGAGCATCAAATCGGATTACACGATGGTCCTCACTCCCTACTCTGAGGGATCGGAGATCACCGTCACAGCGGGACAGACCGTCTCGCTCTCACCCGGACAGTACGACGCCGAGATCAATGCATCCTCCGGATACTACTTCTCCGGAACCGTCTACGTGTACCCCGGCAAGGCCGAGTTCGTAGGACTCGATGTGAGCGAGGTGTTCGGAACCAAGATCGACAAGAGGGAGCTCGATGTCCTCGAGATCACCGGCGAAGGAACGTACGGCGAGTACAACGACGACGGTGTCTACTACTTCGAGTACAACTGCAAGTACTTCCTCACCACGACCAACCCCAGCACCGGCTACATGAAGAACGGATTCATCTTCGCAATCGACAGCAGCCTCGCGCCCTCGTCCATTGACATGAGCACCGATGCGGCTGTCAGGAACGTCACCGGATACGTCGGAGCGGTCGCCAGCGGAACCGTCAGCATCTCTTACGGCGATGTGCTGCTGGAGGCCGAGGTCGACAACGGAGAGTTCAAGTTCCAGGTACCGTCCGATGTAGGAACCGTTAGCCTCTACGCCGAGGTCACCAAGACCGTCGGATCGCAGACCTACGGATTCACCGGACTCGTCGACAGCGCCGATGTGAGCAGCGGAACCGTCAACGTGCCCGTGGCGAGCGCCGCGGGCGTCGTCGACTACACAGACGGCGACCTCAACGCACGCATCGACCAGGCAGTGTTCAGCAACGGATCGGCAAATGTGAAGGTCACCGTGTTCAACAACACGGACACCACCAAGGGATACTCCATAGTGGCAGGATCCGCATGGACCCTCAACCAGTCCGCGCAGCTGACCATCGAGGCGCACGGATCCAAGACCGTCGACCTCTCCGGAGTGTACGATCCTCAGGCGACCGGAATCGCGTCGTCCGGAATGACGCTCGTGGTCAAGGACTTCAACGGATCCACCAGCAAGACCCTCAGGATCATCGACGGTGACAACCAGTCCACAGGAACGGTCATCACGATGAAGACCGCAGACACCTGCGACAACAAGGACAAGCTCTCAGGTTCCGAGTACCAGTACGCACTCACGTTCGTCAACTCCGGAGCCACCGACACGGTCACGATCGACGTCACCGTCGCCGAGGCCGGATACACCGTCATGCTCATGAGCGAGGACGGAGCGCTCATCAAGTCCAGCGGATCCTCCTTCTACGTGCCCGCGCAGTCCACCACTGTGATCTACGCGAAGGTCATGAAGGAGACCGGCGAGATGGACAAGGCGCCCGGAATCACCGTCAGGGCGACCGCGGTCGACGGAGACAAGTCTCTGACCTCCTCTTCCATAACGATCGGAGTCGATTCGATGACCGTTTCGGGAGACTCGGTCGTCGACCAGAAGTCCGGAGTCCCGATGGGAGTCTGGTTCATCCTCGGTCTGTGCATCATCCTGCTCATCCTCATTGTCTGGATGGGCTCCAAGAGGGGGGTGTTCTCACGCAAATGAACAAGTTAGCTTTCGGAATCCTCGCATTCGTGGCACTGGCAGCATGCTGCTTCGTGCCCCTCTGCGAAACTGATGCCGCGGGAGAGATCGAGCACGAGGGAACCTACGTGTTCAAGGTCTCCACCAACGAGAAATTCACCATCAGGTACGACCTCGAGGAGGGCCAGGAGGGATCCATAACCTTCAACGCCAAGGTCACCAACAAGGCCGGAGAGACCGTCAACAACGCCGTCTCCCCCTCCACGAGCACCCTCCAGGACGGTAACGACAAGAGTCTGACCGTCATGGTTCCCAGCACCGCCGGTGACTACACCCTCGTGGTGGAGTTCCTCGTGGACGACGTCAAGGTGGACGAGAAGACCTACGCCTTCAAGGCCGTCAACCCCATAGTCCTGACCGTCAACTTCAAGGTGGACGACATGACCCTCGACCTCGAGGAGTTCGGAGTCTACTTCTACATCGACGGTGAGAAGATGGAGGACAGCTACACCACCATCTCGCTCTCTGCAAACGGAACGGGAAAGGCCACCTACAACTGGATCGCCGACCCCGACAAGAGCGTCTCTCACACCTTCTATGTGGAGGCCGTCGGAAGCACCGCGATGATCGAGGGACTCGATGAGGTCCACGTCTTCTACGCCTCCGACAACGACTACACGTGGATCATCGTGCTCTCGTTCGTAGTGCTCATAGTCCTGATCATCTACGCGATCAGGGTCTACCGCAAGCCCGTGAAGAACTTCGGAAAGCCGAAGGCAAGGCGCTGAAACCACAAACAATCAATGGGAGGGAGACCTCCCTCCCCATGCCATGCATGGGGGAACTTACTTTTTCTGAAAATCAGAGGTTCTCGAAGAAGTTCCTGCGGAGCCCCTGCCTGAACATCTCCTCGGTCACCCTATCCGAGAACAGCGAGGGATCGGCCGGCTCGAAGCTGAGCCAGTCGTAATCGACGTCCATGAGCGTCAGGGCATCAGGCCTGGCCACGCCGAAGTTGATCTCCTGCAGGTCGTCCAGAGCCCTGTGGACGTCATCCAGGTCATGGATGCCGGCCGCCACTGAGCGGATCGCGGCCACAATCCTGCGTATCATGTTCCACAGGAAGAACCTGGCCTCGAAATCGAGTATCATCAGGCCGTCGCGGACGTCTATGTCTATCCTCTCTATGTTCGCCACCGTGGGCTTGTTGTCGGGCTTGCAGAACCTTGCGAAGTCGTGCTCTCCCAGGAACACGTCGGCGCACTCCAGGGCGAGGTCTATGTCCAGGCCCTCGGCGGGCATGACGTACCTGTACACGCGCCTGGTGGCATAGCGTACGTTGAAGTCGCCCGGCACGTCGCAGACCGATCTGAAGAAGACGTCCCCTCCCACCGCATTGAGCGCGCGCAGGAGGGTGCTGTTGTTAGTGAAAACGGAATTGAACGAGATGGCGTTGCCGAGGGCGTTGACCCCCTTATCGGTGCGGCTGGAGAACCTGAGGTCTATCTCCTCGGCGGATGCCTTGGAGACGAGCATGATCTTCTCCAGGACCTCGGACTCGACGGTGCGGCCCGAGGGCTGGATCTGGGATCCGCTGAAGCCCTCTCCCAGGTAAGCTATCTTGACTGCCACTCTCTTCATGCGGAGCGGAGTTCCTTCATGTGGTCGACCCTCTTCTGGACCAGGGCCCTGGTCCCGATGTCGTGCCTCATGAATATCGCGTCGCATTTGATGAATCCGACGGCCTTCTCGCAGTTGCTCTCGGCCTCCTCGAGGTCCTTGCCGATACCGACAACCCCGACGGACCTGGATGTGCCCGTGACGAGCTTCCCGTCCTTCTGGTCGACATTGGCGTAGTAGACGACGGCGCCGCTCTTCCTGACGCCCTCCTCATCCACCGTGATCTCGTGCCCGGACTCGGACTTCACCCCATATCCCTTGGGCACTATGTACTTGCAGACCGTGGCCTTGTTGAAGAATTTGATGTCGTCACTGAGCGTACCCGTGGCCATCTGCCAGCAGATGTCCTGGAAGCTGGATTCCAGTGCCGTGAGCACGTTCATGGCCTCCGGGTCCCCGAACCTGGCATTGAACTCGATGATCTTCGGTCCCTTGACCGTGAGCATGAACTGTCCGTAGATCGGTCCGCGGTAGGGGCAGCCCTCCTTGGCCAATGCGTCTATGACGGACTGTATGATCGCTATCGCCTCTTTCCTCTCGGATTCGGTTATGAAGGGGAGGAGATGGTTGCTGTCGCTATAGGAGCCCATCCCGCCGGTGTTCGGCCCTACATCGCCCTCGTAGGCCCTCTTATGGTCCTGTACGAGCGGCATGGGCACGATGTGCTTCCCATCGACGAAGGCCATCTGAGTGAACTCCTCTCCCACGGCCTTCTCCTCCAGGATGACACCGGCGCCGCCGATGTTGTCTTGGAAGATCTCGTTGATGTACTCCATGGTCTCCTCGAAGTTGTGGAGATGCTCTCCCTGGACCTTCACGCCCTTTCCGCCGGTGAGGCCCACGGGCTTGACGACGACCTCGTGGTCGATAGTCTTCAGATATGCTTCAGCATCCTTGGCGTTGTCGAAGTGGGCGAATCCCAGGTTCCCCGCGATGCCGTACTTCTTGACGAGCTCCCTCATGAATGTCTTGGACGTCTCTATCCTGGCCGCGGCCTTTGTCGGCGCGGCGCACTTGACGCCGATGGCCTCGAGGGCATCCACGATCCCGACCTCCAGAGGAGCCTCGGGACCGATGTACGCGACCTCCACGCCGTTCTCCTTCGCGAACGCGCAGATCTTGTCCAGGTCCTTCTCGCTGCACAGGAGGTGCTTCTTGGACCTCGCCAGTATCCCGGGGTTGGCGTTCTTCATGACCGAATATATCTCTGCGCCCGATCTGTAAAGCGCCTCCACCGCCGCATGCTCTCTTCCGCCTCCGCCTACTGCCAGTACCTTCATTGTATCCCTCACAGGTTCAGGGCCGCCAGGATTTCGTCCAGGCCCTCATCCTTCCTAACGCTGCACTTGTAGATGTTCTTCAGTCCGCCCATCAGTTTGTTGTAGTCCCCGGCTATGACATCCGGGTCCACCCCCACCGCATCGCAGATGTCCATCTTGTTGAGGATCGCGATGTCCGAGTGGAGGAATATGTCGTGGTGCTTCCTGACCATGTCGTCGCCCTCTGTCGTGGAGATGACCACCACCCTGTAGTCCGTTCCCAGCGGGAAGTCCGCGGGGCATACGAGGTTGCCGACGTTCTCTATGAAGACGACGTCGAAGTCGTCCAGGTTTATCTCGTCCAGCGAATGTCTGACCAGATGCGCGTCGAGGTGGCACTCCTTCTTGGTGTTGCAGTTGAACGCCTTGAGTCCCGACTCCTCGAATCTGGTGTAGTCGTCAACACCGGTCACATCGCCGGCGATCGCGCAGACGCGCACGCCCTTGGCCCTCAGCTTCTCCGCCAGTTTGATGATCAGGGCGGTCTTCCCGGCCCCTATCGACCCCATGAAATCAACGGATCTGATGCCGTGCTCCTTCAGCATGCGGTAGTTCTCGTGGGCCAGTTTGCTGTTCTCCTTGAGAACGTCGATCTCCATTCCAGGCTGGACTATGTGCATGAGCCGCTGATGGCCTTACTGTAATAAAAGGATTGGAGAGACTCGTATGTAGGCCCAAAGAGAGACAATGAGCCGGAATAATGATGGATGATGGCAGTTTCGAACCCGAACTAGGCGATCCAGATAACTATTGTGAGACATCCAGCTCTTAGATTGCCATTGTTCATTCTCCGAGCAGAGCTTTGTATCAAATTTACTTTTGTTTTGCGGAGTAAAAAATTTTTTTACTTTCAAAATCGAGAGTAAATCGTCTATGCGGGAAAGGACCTGGCTTAGGCTGTGACATTGAGGGTTGAAGGATATTCTTGCTCTGGGTCGAGCCCATTACTTCTAGTTCATTATCTGAACACAGAAGTGCACCAACGGTTCCCGAACTTGTAACAGGAGGCATCATTCCGACGTATCAGAGGATGTTTCCTGTTCCGGAACCCTATCGTCCTTGTACACCAGCTTGTAGCTGTCGACCTTGAAGAGCGGTGTGAAGAACACGAACTTGAGCCATTCCTTGGCCGGGGGCACGTCCACCATGGGCGGGGTGTAGTACCTCCTCACGCTGGGCAGGAACATGATGATCAACACGGCTATCATGATGATAAGTGCCAGCCAGTTCGGTATGAACATCACCGCGGCGGCCATGTACTCGTTGAAGAAGTTCGTATAGTAGGCTATGCTGTAAACCACGTTCGACAGGAACAGCAGGACGGACGATCTGACGACCTTGCGCCACGACGGGGGTCTGGCCGAGACTATGCCGAACATCGAGTCTATGGTGAGGACGCACATGACCACGCTGAAGACGATCGAGACAATGGTCCAAGGGCGAATCAGCCATTCAGGGCTGTACGGATATGTGGAGTGCGTGAAGCTGAACATATAGCGGAACATCACGATGAACAGGAGCAGCTCCGCCACGAACAGGACAGGGGGTATGCGCTTCGAGTTCGCCCACTTCAAAAGACGCTTCGCGGACAGCTTCATCACCGGCAAAATGATTTTTTAGTGTATATAACAGTGACCGACTATGCCCAATCCGTATGCCGATGAGTTCGTCGATTGCGTTCTGAAGCGCAACGAGACAGACAGGGCCATCGGCTTCCAGGGTATGATCCTCGGATTGATCCTAGCCCCTCTGGCGGCTATCGGTGCGGTCTTCTATCTTCATTACGAAGTAGACAGTGATTTGGGGTTTGACGATTTCGTTGGGTTGGAGATCATGCTTATCGCGCTCTACGCGTTCTTCGTTTTCAGGATGATGGATTCCATGAACCAGCACAGGATTAGGGATAGGGTCTGGACCAGGGCCCTCATTGGGTACGCGTCCTACAGCGGGCACGATGTAGCGGATCTGGAAGATATGGTCTCCGGGAGGGGGGACGACAGGATGGGGGCCATCACCAGGGCGACCAAGGTCGTGGCCGTAATCGTCGCCATCCTGGTGGTGCTCACAGCCTTCTTGATAGTCTACTTTGTCGTCAATCCCGTGTATGATGCTCCCCTCATCATAATCCCTATGGCTCTGGGGATATACTTCGAGCTGGGGTTCGTGGGCGTCTACACCTATGCCATGATATCGGACCATGACTACGTCCAGCATATGTTCGTGGATAGGTTTAACGAGATCATGGAGGGGGACCTGGGCAGGATGGAGTCCATGGGACCAGGCCTGAAGAGGATGAAACTGTGGCCACATATCGCATTGATGGTCGTCACTCTCGGGATCTACTCGATAATATTCGCATTCTGGTCGACCCGCTGCGTCAAGATCCACATGAACCAGCAGTGGGTATACGAGGAGGACCTCCTGGCGAGGATCATGGAAAGGGAGGGCGCCGTGGGCGTGGAATACGACGATGCTGATAGGAACAAGGGCATCAGGCGCTACATCAACAGCTTCTGACTAAGGGGCCCTGCTAATAATTATTAAAAGAACCGAGGATATCGGACACTGAACAGCATGTATTCCGATTCGCTTTCAAAACAGCTGGAATCCCTCGGAGCGGTAGAGGGGTCCAGATTATCCGTCACCAAGGACGGCAGGAACTCTGTGGGAACGCTCATGCCGCATCATGAGTTCAGCGCCCCGGACGTCCTGATAATCAAGGTCAAGAGCGGCTACAACGTGGGCATCAGGATCACCCCCGACACGAAGATCGAGGTCCTGGAGAAGCCCATGGAGAGGGTCAGGAACGAGACCGCGGTTGAATTCCAGAGGGGCCTGCCCAAGCTGGTCCTCATCGGTACCGGCGGAACCATCGCGTCCTATGTGGACTACAGGACCGGTGCCGTGCACCCCGCGCTCTCCACATCGGACATGGTCAACGCGGTCCCCGAGATCAGGGAGATCGCGAACGTTGACGCCACGGTCCTCTTCTCGATATTCTCCGAGAACATGGACGTGGAACACTGGCAGAAGCTCGCAGAGGAAGTGAAGAGGCAGATAGACGGAGGCGCCGACGGTATCATCATCCCCCACGGAACGGATACGATGGGATACACAGCAGCCGCGCTCTCCTTCATGCTAGGCGACGTCCCGAAACCGGTTGTTCTGGTCGGGGCCCAGAGGTCCTCGGACCGTCCGTCGTCCGACGCATCCAGCAACCTCATGGCATGCGCCAGGTTCTGCGTAAAGGCCAAGAAGGCCGGCGTCTACGTCATCATGCACGACACGCCGGGGGACGACTCATTCGCGGTTCACATCGGCACCAGGGTAAGGAAGATGCACACCTCCAGGCGCGACGCGTTCCATTCCATCAACGTGCTTCCCGTGGCCCACATAGACAAGGACGGGAAGATAGAGATGGACATCGAGGGCCACGACGTCAGGTCCGGAGAGGCCACCGTCAGGCCCGCCATGGAGAAGTCATGCATACTGCTTCAGTACTATCCCGGCATGGACCCCCAGCTGTTCGAGGACATCATCATGAGGTCCAAGGGGGTCGTCATAGCTGGTTCCGGTCTGGGACACGTCAATTCGAACATGGTCCCGCTGCTCAAGAAGGCATGCGACAACGGAACGGTCATCGTCATGACCTCCCAGTGCCTCAACGGAAGGACAAACCTCAACGTCTACAACACGGGAAGGGATATGCTCTCGGCCGGCGTCATTACGGTATGGGACATGCTCCCGGAGACCGCCTACGTCAAGCTGATGTGGGCATTGGCCAACACATCCTC
>Ga0265298_10008183_pt1 | contig 12593 bp, 7 predicted proteins | sample AusTroGonzalo_MG_3_FD_193486 | JGI IMG/M metagenome (GOLD analysis project Ga0265298, IMG submission 193486) | Bovine rumen microbial communities from tropical cattle in Woodstock, Queensland, Australia - Gonzalo_01 | ecosystem: Host-associated > Mammals > Digestive system > Stomach > Rumen ... | reverse complement strand
CTCTTTTTGTTAAGGTTATTGTTTGTTTTACAGAGAATACGAGAAGCGGACGTTCAAGACTGGGAATATCGAGAGTTTAGACATGAAATCCACGTATCTACCGACCTTACCTTTTATTCCTTCTACGTCATTAATCAAGTCCGTACCATCATGCGTCTTAAGACTTGGCTTGCCGCCCCAGAACATCACGCCGGCATCGACAGAGACATGCAAGAGGTCGTTGTTCTTAACCAAACGACCGTCGTAGCCAAAGCCAAGATACGGTTTAACTGCATTGACTTTCATCTCAGCAGTCACCATGTGCTCGTTATTGGGTTCCATGACGTACTCATCGCCTTGATGATGAATCACCTGACCGTTCTCGTCCACGACATCATGCGTATAAGTTCCTAAATGGATTCCCATACGGCCGGCATTATCCAAACGTTGCTGAAGTTTAAGCAGCAGTTCAGGATCGGTAAACACTCCTTCATAACCTTCGCCGAAGTCTATCAGCTTGATACCCGGCAAATCCTTTCGTGACACGCCGTGTAATTTGTTATACATATTATTATAGATATCCACACCCATCAGTGAAGGCATGCTCTCCGTCTTATTAACAGCCTCTGCGACGACTGAAGGACCAATATAAACACCACCTGTCACGCGCCAATGCTTATTATTCTTCAAGGGATAAAAGTCAGCTAACAGGCTCCAGTTCCACATCGTGGCATTACCTTTTATCATGGCATAGTTAACCACATGATTGCCCGTCAGGCTTTCGAGCATGGTCGACATACGATTGAACTTGCGTTCACTGGTCGCAGGATCGTCTCCCACCTGGATAGTAAATGTCATTGGTACTTCAAAACGAGGTTCGAAGCTGAATCCAGACCTCAGGCGCAACTGGTTGACAACAGGCACGGCGAAGTCAATGCCAACACCCGTTGTACCCAACGTTACACCAATATCAAACTTACCTGATAGGCCCTTAAAAGATCCTCCTACGGTATTTTCACCAGACAACGGGAGAGAAGCCTGGGCGTTTGTTGTCATCGCGCTCACAGCAAAAGCAATAAGCAACTGACTTTTCATCTTATTCATAACGAACTATTGTTTCCGACCCTGCAGGAAAAGAGTTGCTGAACCTCCATTGGTATGGATGTCGATGGTACGGGTGAACATGCCATAGTCGATATCATCAACGTTCAAAAATACCTCCAATTGGACACCATGTCCGGCTTTGATGGGTTCACTGGGATACTCTACATGGGTACAACGGCAGTGATTATAGACTTCAGTAATCTGCAAATCCTCACCACCATCGTTGATAAGCGTCAAATAGAACTTCTCAACATGCTGTGCATCGGTTAAAATACCGAAATTATGGTTAGTTTCCTTCAGCATGACGTGGGCACGGTCGTATCGAGGTTCCACCATGCGGTCTTTGTCGCGGCAACTGGTCAGGGTTAGTGCGGTAAGTATAACAGCTAGTAAGAATTGAATGCTTGTTTTCATGTTTTTGGGGTTTAATGATTGGTATTTTACCAAATCGGGGCTGCCTCTACAGACAGCCCCGACATGTTATTTATATCAGTTCAAATTAGAACTCTGCAATCACGATAGACACACGGTTCATCTCGTTGATCTCGAACGGCTGCTCACGGTCACCCTTAGAATCGAAGGTGATGCGGTCGGCAGCAATCTCATACTGCTCGATGAGAGCCTTCACGACAACGTCAGCACGCTGGCGACCTAAGCGGTCGTTAATCTTAGGATTACCAGTCTCTACGTCAGCATAACCACAGACAGAAACCTTTGCGGTGGGATTAGCCTTCAGGAATTCAGCAACTTCCTCGAGCTTACCTGCCTCAGTATCGCGGATGTCCCACTTGTTGATTTCGAAGAAGATATCACGACGGATGTTTCTGATAATAGGCTTCGGCTCCTCGATGGTAACATACTTGTAAATGGTATCGTAGACGATAACATCACGATAGATGTCGTGAGACTCCTCTTCGATAGCCTTGCCGAGGTTGATGCGCAGACCAGCCAAAGCGTTGAAATACCAGTCGGGGTTATCAGCCTTCTTGCTGTTGTACTTGTCAGTCAGGATGTTGGCATTACCCTCAAGAATCAGCTTGATAGCGGGGCTCAGACGGAAACCGAGCTGGACACCACCACGGCCGAAAGGATTAACTTTAGTACCATCCCAGAGATACTCCAGATTGTTGATAGAAGTGCCGTAAGCTCTTGTGTCGCGGAGAACACGGTCAATTTCTACAGCCTCGTCGTTATCGAAACCGATGTTGGCACCACCACCAACGAACACAGCGAGATTGAAGAAACGCTCGGGATTCCAGCCACCAATGAGGTCGGTCAGGCTGAAGATCAGGTCGATGCCAGGAGCAACATACTTGTACTTGTAAGTATTAGAAGAAAGCTCGGCACGATAGTTAGACCACTGGTTAACGAGGCGAGTGTTCCAGCCACCCTTAGACTGCCAGCCATTAACCTGTACGCGACCTGCGAACCAAGGATTAAACTGATAGCCAAGACCCAACTGAACATTGGGGCTGATCAAATCGCCAAACTTTGCCTCACCCAGCGTGTACTGAGCACCACCCTGCACATCTAAGAACAGGTGAGACTTGAACTTCCTCGTCACTTCCTTGTGATCGAACTCCTGCACGGTGCGCTGGTCAACGCGGTCAACCACTTTTTCCTGGCGCTGTGCTGTAGCCGAAAGGCCTACAAAGGCCAACAGGGCTACCATGAACATTTTCATTTTCATAATTCTTAATATATTAAGTTAATATTTTAGTATTGCTTTTGACTGCAAAAGTACGAAAAGTATTTTAAAATTGCAACAAAAAATCAAAAAAAGTGCGCTTTTAGAGGCTAAAAAGGGGCTTTAAGGCTAAAAAAACCTAATGGAACCCCAAATTTAGCAAACTTTTCATATATTTATCACTTTATTACCAGTATTACTTAATCACGAATTTCTTACCGTTCAGGATATAGACGCCCTTGCTAAGACCTTCCTGAGAGGTAGCAACCTTTACACCCTGGAGATTATAGATGTTGCCCTTCAACTGCTCGCTGACAGTGGCATTCTCAATACCAGTAGCGTTGCTGACGGCAATCGTAATGGCATCAGTAGTGAATGGAAGATTATCCAAGTTTATTAACTGGATACCGTCTATCGTCACCTGACCAGACTGGAAAGTGTTGTCAGCTGCCTCTAAGGTAATGTCGCAAATCGAACCACTGTTACCTGTAATCGTCACAGCCTTACCCATGTCAGCCAACATGACCTTGACATGACCGTTATCTTTAACATTTGACCTCACCGTAAGCTTGGATGATCTGTCCGTTTTACTGACACTGGCAACGGTAACACCATCAGGCAGTGTCAACTCAAACTGGATGGCATTCGGATAGTAGTTGGGATTGTCCAGGTTAATCGATAAAACACCTTGTGCCACATCTCCGCTACTAGCTTCAAGTTCCAGACTTGTTTGATCTGCATAGAACTTCACACCATCAATAGACTCAGGCGCACTACCACCTGTTGTCACATTAACTGTGAAGTCTGTACCACTAATTGATGTGGGGTCATCACCCTCCATTTTGGTAAACCTGATAGTGCTGAAGTCAATCTGGCCTGACGTAAACGAACTCGAAGCCTTTACAGTAATCTTCACAATAGCACCTTCAGAACCCTTAAAGGTATTAAAATCCCAGTCGCCCTGAATGATAATACGGTCTTTTCCGCCCGTAACAGAATGACTTGGGTCATCATGGCCGTTGGCTCTGGCAGCTACCAGTTCTGCTGACTTGAAGGTGATACCTGATGACATAGACATGTCAAATTGTACACCCCAAATCTTATCACTCCCATTGTTCATACAGACATCGAAGGTGGCTTCTCCGCCAGGCTGGAGCTCGAAGTCAGATACTGATAGCGATGTCTGTGCGTTAGCCAGCAAGGGCAAGGCCATCATCAGCAGGCTAACAGAAATTTTTTGAATGATTTTCATAATCCTTTTTATATTTACGTTATTTATGTTGCATTATGAGTTAAGAATCAGCTTGATGATGGCTGCGATATCGGTAACGTTCACCTCACCGTCACCATCAACATCGCCATACGGTGTTTCGGGAATCTCACCACGAACCATCTGACAAACCAAATTATAGTCAAGGAGATCAACCTTACCGTCTTGGTTGACGTCACCGGGAACAATTTCCTCCGGACCATCGTTACGGATGGTTATGATAGCCTTTAATGCACGGTCTTTGACAGCCTTACCTGTAGGAGCCACATAACTGAAAGCACCCGGTTCCATCACCAGTTCATAGACTCCTGCTGACATACCCTTGGTATTCACCGAGAAGATATTAGGCGTTGACGTGAGTGTGAGAATGTCACCAGAGAAAGCGACCTTTTCTCCTTCCAACGTGTAATAAATCTTAGAGGCATCGGCAACAGTTGTCTCCACTGGACCATAGACAATCAGTTCAAGAGCATCACCAGCATATTCAACGCTGCCAGGACGAAGACCAACACTCGGATAGACATAGTCGGTAACTTCTGAAGGATCGGTGGGTTCAGTCGTTTCTGTCAGACAGAAAGCACGGACATAATGTCGTCAAATTTCAGAGGTGTGCCGGGATAGGTTGAAATAGCCGTATTGGCATAGTTCAGCAGAGCAAAGGCAAAGTCTTCGTTATCGTTGACAGTACCAAGACTACCGAAGATGGTAAACTTGCCAAAGAGTGCAACGGGATCGGCACCCTCTACACTGTTTGCCAAGAACTTGGCTAAAGTCAGTTTGTTAATATCGCTCTCTTTTTCTGTCAGATTAGCATCAGAGGTTCCCTCGTGCATGGGCAGGGTTGTCAGCACATGGAGGTAAAGGCCATCCTTGGTCTTAAATACAACTTTTCCTTCTGTTACGGAAACTATCTGGAAAGCAGCCGCATTGCTGCCGTTAGTACTCAGCACGACCTTCGTCTTATCATCATTAAATGCCAGCCAAATCTTTTGATCAATACTATTCACACCAGAAATCATATACCACTTACCTACGGCAGGCAGCATGACATTAGTCTCATTGTATAAAGCATTCATGGCTGTCTGAAGAGCCTCGTCTGTCGGTACCTCTTCAGCGTTAACCAAAGCATCCAAAGCCTTGTATGTCTCACTGTCGGTAGAGGGATAGCCTACGCCTGTCTGTTCCAACAGCGCCTTGGCGGCCTTCATCGTCGGCGTATCCGTGTCTTCTTGTAATATTTCAAATGATACGGCCAAGTCAACGTCTTCGGCAATTTCACCCTCTTCAACCTCGTACGTAAAGGTTCCCTTCGGCATGACTAAGGTATATTTGCCGGCAGACAGGCCTGTCGTATTCACATCAAACTTCGTATTAGTCTTCGTTGTCAGAACCACGCCTTCAAAAGATGCTGTCTCACCAGCCTTCTCACCATCGGCATACTTGAATACAGGCTTGGCATTGGTATCCAAGATAGCCTTCTTCACCTGACCGATTGTCAGCACCAGTTCGTCTCCGGCCATATCAATGGATGGTCTCGACAGAGTGGCAGTAGGCGTAACTACGGTCGGTTCGACAGGAACATACTGTGATCCGTCAACTGTATATTTGAGGTTAATGGTCGGATTCCAGCGATAATCAACATCATCTGCCGGGAAATCGTTATGGAACATCTTTTCGGGAATCTCCACAGTCCACTGTGAGGCTTCCGTAACATCATGGCTATGGGTAATGGTTGCGACCTTGTTGCTCACCGACACTGAACCTGCAAACTGGGACGAATTACCGATTTTAAACTTAACCGTACCCGTTCCAGTCTTGACGAAGGACGGGAATGTCAGTTTTATCACCTTAGGCAACTTACCAACAGTACTGCCGCTGGCCGGATCAACTGAAGTCGGTGTGAATGTGTCACGACTTGGAACAAGGTTAAAGTTCACTTCGATAGGAGTGTTTGTAGCCCCCTCGGAAGTCTCAAACATACCAGCAGGAACTGAGACCGTATAGCTTCCCTGCTCAGTAATGGTCTCACTCAAAGTAAGCGTCACAGTACTACCGGAGGCTGTAGCCGACATCGGCTTACTTCCTTCGATGCTACCGCCAGTCAGCAAAGCCTGCTTAGAAGTATTAACTTTAGAAATGGTTGTATTGAAATACAGGTTCATCTTGTTGAACGCTGCGACAGTACTACCGTTGTTAGGTGTGCTATAGGAGAAATTCAACGGTGTTGCAGGTGAACTGTATGTCACCGTAATCGTATAGAAAGTCGATTGATAGTATGAACTCTGTAACTTGACAGAGGTTGTCGTATTATCATTTGCTTTCCAAAGGTTGGTGGTATAATCCCATCGGCCCGGTTGGTCTAATGGGAGTTCGAGTCCACTACTTTGGGCGAATTTGACAGAAATAAGATGGCAGCCGCCAGAAACATCGAACTGAATAAATCCACCTGAGGCAATCAACAGTCCCCATACGTCATTAATGTGGGTAAGACCTGCACCATATCCAATTTTAAGAGGAAAACTGATAGTCACAGGACCGTCTGTCACAGTGTAATTCGGGGCAAGTTGCAGAACCATTCCCGTCTTATCACCTAATACGCTCTCAGAGATAGCCGGATTAAAATTCATTGAGAATGGATCAGTGAATTTAAAAACAGCCGTCTGTTCCATCATGGCAGACACTTGCAAGGCGCACAGCGTCAGCAGGAGTACCAATAATTTCTTCATGCTACTATCTTATTTCTATTTATTATATAATTTCTAATAAGGAAATTCAATATTAGAGATGTTCCTCGTCAATCTCATCCGTAGGAGTCTTTACGCAGAGTTTCCACTCGCCGTCCTTTTTCACGGGATTAAACATGAACATAATTTTGGCAGCATCACCGCCAGTCTGCTCAGCAGTACGGAACGTCACCTCATACTTCACGTCATTGCAGCCTTCCAGCATAAACGAATAGTACTGGCGCTTGAACTCCTGAACAGGGTACAGCTTGAAACGTTTCTCAAGACGCTTCTTGAATTTATCGGAAAGTGGTTTTAACTCCTCAGTGGAGTCATTATACTCATAAAGGGATGCTAATACCTGATCAATCTTCTTACCTTTCAGCTGCTCCATGGCGTTATCGCAAATCTGGAGCATCTGGGTTGTGTCGTTCGTTGTCAGCATGCTGCGGAACTCCTCAACACGCTCCTCGCGTGTCTTGGCTTTTTTTGAACAAGCAGTAGCCAACATCAACACGGCTACTGCCATCAGGATATAATTAAACTTTTTCATCATTGTATTATAATAACTATTGAAAGTGAAAAAGAGAGTGCGTCCGCTCTCTGCGAGACGCACTCTCCTATTAGAGCTTTAGATTATATTACAAATAACCTGATTACTTTTAGTGACCATGAGTTCTGTAGATGTGCCACTTCACATAGTACTTCTGAGAACCCCACTCGTAGAAGATTGTCATCGGGATAATCACATCGAAATCGGTCACGTTGTCACCATTGTTCTGATAGTAGATTGAACCGAACTTCTTCAGACGATCAGTGTTGCGCGGGCTGATACCCATGTACTGCTCAATAGCAGATTCACGGCTTGCGTCGCAATATGTCGGGACAAGACCCCATGAGCTTGCATCAACAAGACCCATTGAAGAGCCATTGAAGCCACTTACATAATTACCCTTTTCATCCCAGCCTTCACCGAAGTATGCCAATACATTGGTCATGTAAGGATCACCGGCAACGAGCAATACCTCCTCAGTAATTGTATTGAGCTTGACAAACTTGTTAGGATCAGTCTGATGCATGTTTGTCCAAACGCGCTCGGTACGCATATCAACTGCAATACCCTTCACGTTGTACCATGCCCAGAACCACCAGTGATTGTCGTACATGTAACCCTGGTTAGGCTTATCACCACGCCAGTCGAACAGCTTCAGGACATCCAACAGATAGATAGTGTTCTCCTTAGTGTTGGCGTCAATAGCAGGCTCAATAGGTGCGAAATTCAAGTTGATAGGACGCTCCCAAGAAGCTAAGAAGGTAGCAATCGGGCTGTACTTATGAGGATCAGCCGGAGCAGCGATGTACTGACTAATTCCATTAGGAGTTGCATAATCCTCTTCGATTTCGCCTGCATGGTGATGCTCATTATGAGTCTGCAAAGCAGCATCCTTAGCTTCAACGTACTCATCATACTTATCCTGCTCGACATAGAGAGCAACGTCACAACCATTGTTGGCAACAACACCTACCCAAGCACGGAGCTGTTTGTTAACAAACTCATTTGCGTATGGTGCGTTGAGATCACAACCAGTCACATTACCCTTATCATCACGCTTCATCGGATAGCCGAGAGCATTCAGCACATCGTAAGCAACGAGGTTCTCGATAGCGTTACCAGCTTCAACATCAGCTCTAGTTGAACCGATAGGCAGATAGTGAATCAACTCGAATGTACCAACTGTAGCCTCAGGCTTCGAAGGATCGATAGGACGAGAAGGATCAGGATTCGTAGACTCATAGTCAACGAGCTTAGCAATAGGAGTATACTCACCAGTCTTAACGTTCTTAGCATACAGGATAGTGTCATTGAATACACCGTCGTTGTACTTAATAGCGCACTTCTGGAGAACACCCTTCAGGTCAGCGTCAGTCTTGACAGCAGCCTTATCATAGGTGGGATCCCAGATATGGCCCATGTGTTTAGCCTTGATGCTAACAATGTTCTTGAAGAACTGCTCGTTCTCAACAGCGGGCTTGGTGTGTCCACCGTCGTGTCTGTCATTCCACCACTCAGAATTAGCAGGGATATGATGCTTCTTGTGGTCATACAGCTCGGGCTGAGTGTGGTTCGGGTCTCTCGGATCCTGAGAATACTCGGGATGAGTAACACCATTGTACAGAGTGTTGCCGTTGAACTTCATATTTACATACTTGTTCGGAGCAATCATACGCATACCACCCTTGTTCTGCTGGTTGCCATTGATTACAGAATACTGTCCAGTCTGCCAATGTATGTAACCAAAATCAGGATTCTGGTTAATGTTATTCGTATGATAAGTATCCCAGTTAACACCATTACGATAGTCGCCACGCTTAGAGAAGTTGCTAGTGTACTCAGTCAGACTATAGCTGCTCTCCTGCTCAGGAACATACTTACAGAACAACATATTCCAAGTGTCAACGTTACGGTAGTTGTGAACCTTGCCATCAAGAGATGCAGGAATACCGAATACGCGGTTCTGAGGAACTGTCAACTCAACGTATGCCTTGCTGTCTGCATTAGGCATAGAAGTTGCATCACCATTCTGCGGAGTAATAATGTAATCAGCCAAATCACTATTCGTATTTCTACGGTAACCATCAATCATAGTCTTAGCAGTGATCAGGTAGTTCTTCGGAGCGAAGAAATACTTAGCGTGGCCACAATAATTCTGAGCACCTTCAGTCTTGGTCAGAGTGAACTTGTTGCCAACGAGAGTCTCGGTAAGACGCTCAGTCCAACGCATACCCTTGATACCCCACTCATAGAGATAACCATCACCAGGAGCCATGATATCGAAGATAACAGCTGAGAATCCATCATCACCACCATTCTGATAGTTGTACCAGTAGTTGATGTTCTTCTCCTTATACTTGTAGGCAACAGCGTCGCGCTTCAGGCGGAGCTTCATCTTTACCCACAGGTAAGGATACGGAGCACTGTAGTTGTTAACCTCACGGAAGCGAACCTCGTCCTTAGCGACGAATGCGAACCAACGTACAACCTCAACACCCTCATCAGTCAGAGCCTTATCATTGTCGTGAGTCAGATACTCAACTTCCTCCTCAGAAAGGATCCAGCCAAACATGTGGTTGGTAGTACCCTCACCGTTCGGATAGTAAACAGCGTTACCAAGATCGTCATCCTCGAAGGCATTGCTAGTCTCCCAATCTGCATAGCCACGTGTCGGAGGCAGACCGAAGCCGTCTTCACCAACCAAAGCTTTACCGTCCTCAACGATACGACCACCCTTACCAAAGATATCAGTACCGAAGTTGAAGATCTTCAGCTCGTAAGCACGATGGTGAGTATCAACGATACCAGGAATGTCAACGAAGTGGGCATTCGGAGTCACATACTTCTGGTCAGTATCGATAACAGCAGTAGCGCCATCCTTACATACAGCCCAGTAGTAGTCGTCGAACGACAGCTTCTCCATACCAGTGTTGTCCATTGCACCGTCAACGATGAAACGACCCTGAAGCTTATCCTGAAGGATGTACTTCGAGAACTCAGACCATGTGGTCAGGTTGATGATAGGATCGCACATGTTGAATGTGTGGCTATAGGTAGGATAGTTGTCAATGTTGTGGTTCAGCGGAGTGTAGTTGATGTGGATCAGGATGTAACCATCGAGCAGCACATCACCATTGTCGTTCTTCAGCATGACACGAACCAGAGGCTCTTTGTCAACAGAAGTAGTAGAACGGGTGTTGATGGTGCGACCAGAAGCGTCAACGCTCTTAGCAATGATGATACCGGTCTGGTCACCAGTCTTATTCCAACCGTCGATAGGCTGATCAGTGCCCTCGGGAAGACCTTCACACCAGCTCTTGAACGAAGCATAACGAGAGTCGCGGGTACCATTGGTGCTGCAAACATAGTCGACAAGGTCGAACTCGTAGTGCAGACCCCAAGCAGCCTCGTCACCATAGTGCAGAACACCCAGGTCGTAAGCATAAGGATTGTAGATACCAGGAATCAGCTCGCGCTTCTTGAAGTTCTCACGCAGATAGTGTACACCAATGTAAGGACGCAGGTCAAGACCTTCAGCACTCTGTGCATACAGCTCAAGAGCAGCACCACAGCTATCATTGAGTGCCTCCTGCGGGCTATCCCAAATGTGAATACGATTGTTGTAGCAGTTATGGTTCTCATCAAGTGCCCAACCTTCCTCGTCACCAATACGATCACCAGGACCGAAGAGGGGATTCTGCGGGAACTTAGGCTCAAGGTACATAGGCTTCTGGTCCCAAATCAGACCTTCGAGCTGTACATGAGTCGGAACAATCAGAGCATAGTCAGAGGTAACCTTCTCATCAGGGCTGGTGAACATCTGCAGAGCAACAGTGTTGTCAGTGTTGTTCTTTTGATAATAATAACGAGTCCAACCATACCAAGAACCATACTGGGTGTCACCCTCAAAGTACTTATTCAGGCTACCATTATAGTTATTGTTGTTGTCGTAGGGACCATTGGGAACCTGTGTATCATTAGGATTGGGACCAACATATACGTCATGACCTGACTCAGGATGACTGATTTCACTATTGGTATTACCATTCGGGTTGATAGTCTCGTCCGTCGGCCAAGGAGCCAGATAGTCGGGATGTTCAATCTGAATACCTACGTAAACAATACCAGAACCATCCTTGCGGAAGACCTGCTTGTTAGGAGCAGCAAGAGCTGTACGCCAAGAGCTGGTCTTGTAAATCTTGTAGAACTCCTGAGGAGAAGAAACCTTCAGAGCAGAAGCAGCAGCACGTGTGTCATAGTAAATCACATCGGGCTCCAGAACGTTGAAAGCAGGCTTATTGGTGTCGTAATCAACCTGAGCACTTGACGGATTCAGGTGATACTCCAGTTCCCAAGCGGGACCATAGATCCACTCATCAGCACCCCAAGAAGGCTCACGCCAATAGATACGATGGGCAGGATCAGCGTCAGCAGCGCTACGCACGTACTTACGAATAATCCTTGTACCAGAAGTGGTTCCATCATAATAGAGCTGACGACCTAACAGGTTGGGGAGGTAGTCATAACCACGCATGGGCTGACCGAAGTCGTTGTTGCCATCGGGGAACTCAATGTCCTGAGCACGCTCCTCATCGGTGACATTCTCAGACCAGTGGTGAGACAGGTTCTTCCAAACCTTGTCAAGCACCTTTGCTCTCAGGATGGTGTCACCAATCCAAGGATACTCGAAGCTCTCAATACCGTCGAGGTAGAGATGAGGAACGAATACCAGGCTCTTCAGGTCAGAAGACAGAGAGATGGTAACCATCTTCAGGTCGCCCTCGCCGCCCTGTACACCATACAGATACAGATACTCGTCAGTCTTAACAGCGGTAATCACGTTAGAGGGAGAATCGCTGTTAACGGTGAACTTAATAGTGGTGTGCTGAACGAATTCGCCGTTCTTGTACAGGTCGAAGCAACCAGTCTCTGAGTTGGGCACGTAGTAGATACCCTCGCCAGTGCTAGTTCCAGGCTCGCCCTTAGTACCAAGAGCATAGTACTCGGTCTTTACACCGTCACGATACCAGAAACCGTCAGCGCCGATTTCCCAAACAGTACCGTCCTTACCAACGACGCCGGGATCACCTTTGTCACCCTTGTCGCCCTTGTCGCCCTTAGCGCCAGTTGCGCCAGTTGCGCCAGTCGCACCAGTAGCACCGGTATCACCCTTGTCGCCCTTCTCGCCCTTGGCACCATTGACGATGTCATAGGACTGATCGTTGCTCAAGGTGATTCTGATACCGCCAGTACCGTCTGTCAGCTTGGTCACGCTCT
>Ga0265298_10008182_pt1 | contig 12594 bp, 9 predicted proteins | sample AusTroGonzalo_MG_3_FD_193486 | JGI IMG/M metagenome (GOLD analysis project Ga0265298, IMG submission 193486) | Bovine rumen microbial communities from tropical cattle in Woodstock, Queensland, Australia - Gonzalo_01 | ecosystem: Host-associated > Mammals > Digestive system > Stomach > Rumen ... | reverse complement strand
TATTATCTTTCAATTATCAATTATCCATTATCAATTATATCTTATACAGCTCTCCCGCCGGCATACGGAGGAATCGGTTCACGGAGATGTAGGAACACGTCAGCGTGATCACCAGACCGAAGGCCAATACAGCCAGTGCTGTGATGACCAGTTCGCGCCATGTGATGATCATCAGGATGCCCGGCTCGTAGTAGTAGAGCGCATAGATACCACCACCTAACACGGCGATGGCAATCACGGCAGCGATGATACCCACGATCAGCCCCTGCTTCATAAACGGCCTGCGGATAAAGCCCCACGAGGCCCCCACCAGCTTCATCGTGTGGATGAGGAACCGACGGGAATAGACGCTCAGGCGCACCGTGTTGTTAATCAGCGAGAACGAGATGAACGTCAGCAGCACAGCCAATACCAACAGCAGGATGTTCAGCTTCGCCAGGTTACGGTTCACGCTGTCCATCAAGTCCACCTGATAGGCCACGTCTGTCACCTTCGTGCTCTTCCGCAGCTCTTCGCTGATCCACTCCAACGAGTCGGCATTGGCATAGTCGGAGTGCAGCTGCAGCTCCAGCGTGGCAGGGAACGGGTTCATACCCAGAAACTCCGAGGGGTCGGAGCCCATGGCCTCCGTCTGCTCCTTCAGGGCCTGCTCTCGGCTGATGTAGTCGATGCTCTTCGAGAACGGCCTGTGAGAGAGATCCTGAGAGAACTGCTTGGCCTCGGCAACGCTCACCTTATCGTTGAGCACCACCGTCACCGTCAGGTTCTCCTTCACCCACTGCGACAGGTTACGGGAGGTCTGGACAGAGAACACGACGAGTCCCAGCAGCACCAACACCATCGATGTGCTGATACATAACGTAACCAACTGCACGCCCTGACGGCGGCCAGCCTTCTCTTGTCGTCTTTTCATGTAGGTTTACGTACGTAATCTTTTGAATTCGGCTGCAAAGATAGTGCAATTCGAGCAAAATACAAAATAAATTTCGATTTATTTTCATTTTCTAGATGCAGCCTATCTTCGAGACAAAGTCTCAAAGGTACTAATAATAATTGATAATGGATAATGGATAATGGATAATTGATAATTTTTATTCGGGTGCAGCATTTTTTTCATTATTCACTATTATCTATTCACTTTTTTTCGTAATTTTGCGCCCGTTATGAGTACAATTATTTATCCGTCGCCCATCTTCGGCCCCGTTCACAGTCGCCGACTGGGCATCTCGCTTGGCATTAACCTGATGCCAGCCGATGGCAAAGTGTGCACCTTCAACTGCATCTACTGCGAGTGTGGTCTCAACCAGGACCACCGTCCCTCACTCCCCCGCCCCACCCGTGAGCAGGTGGCTGAGCGACTGGAGGCAAAGCTCCAGGCTATGGCTTCCGAGGGCCAGTTGCCTGATGTGCTGACCTTCGCAGGCAACGGCGAGCCCACCTGTCATCCTCACTTCGCTGAGATCATCGCCGACACCATCCGTCTGCGCAACCAATACTGTCCGCTGGCGAAAGTGTCCGTGCTGAGCAACGCCACCATGATCCATCGCCAGAGTGTACACGATGCCCTGATGCTGGTGGACAACAACATCCAGAAACTCGACACCGTCGACCCTATATATATTAATAAGGTGGACTGTCCTACAGGCACCTACGATGTCAGCGCCATCATCGAACACATGAAAGCCTTCCGTGGCCATATCATCATCCAGACGATGTTCATGCGCGGCGTCCTCCCCCTACAGGGGGAGCCAGAGGGGGTCACCAGCGTCGACAATACGGGCGACGAATACGTCACCCCATGGCTTGAAGCCGTCAAGGCCATTGCCCCCCAACAGGTGATGATCTACACCATCGACCGCGAGACACCTACCCAGGGACTCCTCAAGGCCACCCACGAACAACTCGACGAGATCCGAGACCGCGTCATCGCCGCTGGCATCCCCTGCACAGCATCGTATTAGCCTTAGCCTTTGAAGCTTTCATGGCATTGATGGTCGTTTCACTTCCTATGGTATTCTCCATCACCTGAACCTTCCGGACGACGGTAGTGCCCACCATATCACCCCAGCTGATGGTGACAAATCTGTTCACGATCTGTAATGAAACTTGTTCATCACTGTCCAAAATCGCCATTAATCTAGGCAAATTTCTTTACAGAAGCGTCAGATACCACCATTAGCTGAAACGCCTTATTACAAAGGGGATCAGACCTTGCTTCATAAATTCACTGAATTTACTGACCAAATTCACTGAAATTACCGAGCAAATTCAGTGAATTTGGTCAGTAAGGGATATGGATAGCAAAAATTACTTTACACGACTACACAAGAATGTGTCTATCAACAGGCCAAAATCTATGCGAGATAAATGTTATCTGCCACCTGCCACCCATCTGCCACCACCACGAAACACCTTTGTTTAAAGGTCTTTCAGGGCATTGGTGGCAGGTGGCAGATGTTTATGCAAATAATCAATGTCTATCTCATGATGCGCTTCTTGCCATTCTGGATAACGACGCCCTTATAAGAGGCATCAACACTCTGGCCTGCGAGATTGTAGATGGTATCATCAGCCTTAGTAGCCTTCACAGCCTTTATACCAGTTGTGTTGCCTCGTCCAGAAGAGTCGAGTACATCATATACCTCAACCTTCTTAAGGATGGTGGTTCCCATGACCAAGCCACAGCCAAGCCTGACGAAAACATCTTCGACATAATCATCACCCTCTGCCTTACTGGCGTAAGCAGGACACTCCAGAGTTATCACCTGGAAGTCGTCACTAGCAGTTACGGGCATTTCCTTGAAGATCCAAGTATTTTCATCACCGTTCATGAATTTACCAAACCCCACTCCATATGTTCCATCAGAGGGAACCCTTAAGGTCAGGCGGACAATATAGTCGTGATTCTTCTCAAGTGTAAAATCTCTAAGACGCATAATTGTTAATGGACCATCAAACGCTTTTTCCCCTAGTATGGGAACAATAATGCCCATCCCCTCGTCTGTCTGCACGAATATATCTTCTGCATCGGTTACGCCAGGCCACACACCTTCCCAGTTCATCTCATAGACAAGCCTCAAACCACTCTCATCAGTTTCCTTTGCGCTGTCAGTAAGCACGCTGATCAGATAGCCGTCGTAATCTCTCTCAAGCCATAACCACGTTGGAAGAAAGTGGGGCAGTCCTTCGAATCCTTTTTCGTGGACGAGCATAACAAGCTTCAGGACTTCCTCCGAGGTCTTCAAATTACATTTCAGCTTATAGTTGGTTGATCCTAATAAATCAGGCCCAAATTCACTCTCAAGCGTCACCGTATTGCCGAGGTAGTTCAACAGGTCGTTGATATTACCTTTGCTATTCATGAAAAAATCAAATCTTGGAAGGATGAAATATAACTGATCATCATTGTCAAGGCCCTTATTATAAAAGTCGGATTTGTAATAATTGCCGCCCTCAGGCAGAGGATAGTCGTTCCTCACATACCATCCGCCCTCATTTCTTTTGAGGATGGATTTGTCATTCTTCTCCCTCATATCTGCAAACAGGGCCTCAATGGCCTGCTGGCTCTCATCATCCATCGCCAGGACATACTTGTAGATGAATGACTCGTCTGGGGTTAGTTCAACAAAACCGCCACTATTCCAATACCCGAGTTGTCCGTCAGCCGCTACACTTTTAGTCCTCTCAAGAACCTGAACCTTCTTGATAATCGTGGTGCCTACCAACAAACCGTTGCCGAGGTGAATCTTTATTTCTCCGTCAACACCCTCACTGAAATGGTAGAAAGGGAAATCTATCTCCTGGAAGTCATCACTGGCCTCAGCGATGGCACTCATATTGGGATGGATATTGACATCTGCTGTTTCCAGCTTTAACTGATACGTACCTTCTGATGGCGCCTTCATCATCAGGCGGACGATGTAGTCGTGGTTTGTCTCAAGGGCCAGGTTTAGCCGAGCAACGATTGTCTGGGAATTCTCTGCCCAATCCCGTTGACTTAAGTTGGTAATAGCCAAGCCGTCAGCTACCAACGCCAGTTGATAGTCTGGATCATTCTCTGTATCCAGATCCAAATCGTACTCAGATGCGCTCGTCCAGTCCTTCTCAAAAAGGACTGTCTCCTCCCAGGCATTTGCATGAATGGTCATTAAGGCCATTGCAACAATAGTAAAATACTTTTTCATAACTTACAGTTTTAAATGATTTGATGCTGCAAAGATAGAAAGAAGTTTGTTATCTTGTTCTTAAATACCTCGTAAATCATATTCACAAAAAGGAGATGAAATCACTTCATACGTTTCTTGCCGTTCTGGATGACAACACCCTTATAGGAAGCGTCAACCCTCTGGCCTGCGAGATTGTACATGACATCATCGGCCTTCACAGCCTTTGAGGCCATGATGGATGCAGTTCCATCACTGACGATTTCAAGCACTTCGACCTCTTTAACGACGGTGGTGCCTTCAACCCATCCTACCTGGAGCAGGACGTGGCCACCAGCAACATTGCCTTTGTATTCAGGGAACTCGACATCGACAATCTGGAAGTCGAGGTTGGCCTTTACGGAGAAACGACCCACATCGTTGCAAAACCAACTACCTATATTCACCTGATAGGTGCCATCGGATGGGGCCTTAATAGTCAGACGGACGATGTAATCGTGACCCTCCTCAAGATCGAACGAACCATCAGGAACAACCATCACCTGTGGTTGCCAGATTTCTGCCTGGATACGGGGATTGGTGATGGCTAAGCCCTCAGGTTCAACATCTATAGAGAAGTCTTCCTGTGTGTGATCGAATTGAGTCCAACCATTATATTCCGTAAGGCCTTCAAGGTTTGTCTTATTAAGCGATACCAGAGTTTTGCTCTCTTTCTGTGCATGGGCGCCCAGACAACCAAGAAGCAGAAGAATCATCAACACATATCTTTTCATATATCGTAAGTATTACTACCAATTTTACTGATTTCATCGTCAAACTCATCGGCATTGCCCTCTCTGCCGAAGACTTTCTTCATGAGACTCTTGCGGATATTCGAGACGTAGGAGGGTACACATTGCTTCAGTTTGGCTATCTCGTTGGGCAGGATGTGGACACGCGACAACAGGCAGATGTCGTACTCCATCTCCGTCAGAGGATTGTCGGCAGGATTCAGGGCATCGTGGAATGAGGGGATCTCACGCTCTACCAACGAACGCAGCTGCTTCCAGTCTTGAAGGGTGGGATACTGCGTTGGGGTGCTCTTGGCCATCGCCCTCAGGCGACGGGTGATCTTGGCATTCCTCAGGCGGTCGTCAAGTGCAGCACGCTTGAAAAGACGGTAACGACGGAAGAAGCGCCCGAAGAGGATGCCCGCAATCAGAATGACGATGACGGCAGTGAGCCACGCAATCTTCGCCTCGGCCTCTTTCTGACGGGCCAGGAATCGCTGGTGGCTATAATTGTAGGAGGCCTGGAACTTCTGGATGTTCTCCATCTCGGAAAGGGAATAGGCGGAGTCGTTGAGCTCGTAGGCCAGCGTAGCGTATTTGGCGATGGAGTCGGAGATCCTCTTCTGTCCGAAGACCTCCTGCAACCCTTTATAGCCTGCTATCTGGTTACGGATATCCTGTCCCTCGCGGAGTTCCCGCCTGAACCAATACTCTGCGGAATCTGGTTGGTGGGTCGCCAGATAGCATTCACCTTTTATATAATAATAAATCTCGAAGCCCTTGGCGATATTACCGTCGGCATCGAACAAGCCAGACTCCTGCTCATAGATGCGACTGTACTCCAGGGCTTTGGGGATTTCACCCTTCTTCAACAAGGAGGTGATGGTGCTACCGCCCAATGTACGGGCAGCGCGGTCATTACGCCCTATCTCACGAAACATACGGGCAGCTTGCTCCTTGACATACAGGACGGAGTCTGGCATCTTCAGGAAGTCGTAGGCCCCACTCTGCTGGGAATAGCGGCGGATGGCCTGCAGCGTATCCTTATCCTTCCAGGCATAATGCTCTGCAAGCCTCAGCTCCTGCAACTCACTGCGAGGCTGTACCTGGGTGTGATAGATCATCGCACACTGGGCATGGATAAGACTCAACACCTTATAATCACAGTCGGCCTGCGTAGTGTCGGCACAGTCGGCGGCTTCGTAGTAGGTCATGAGTGCACGCGGCAGTTCGTTGAGGTTGGTATAGGTGCATCCGAGGATGAACTTTGCCCGCATCTGCTCAGTGGCATCGCCATGACGATCGAAATAACTCACCAGCGACTCTGCCAGCGAGTCGTTAAACAAATCCTCACCACTGCTGTTCTGCTGCTCCAGCGCCTCCAGCTGCTGTCGCATCTGTGTACCGTCGCCCATGCAGCCCGCCAGGAGACACAGGACGAAGAAAGATAATAACCCTTGATACTTCATAAGATGCAAAGGTAGTGATTCGTACTGAAACGGCCAAGTTATTTGGAGAAAAAAGCTTGTGAATTCATTTCACAAACGTCTATTTCCCCATAATTGCCTAAAAAAACATCCCCGTCAGAGTGTGACGGGGATGATGGGATGTTACTTACACATGATGCCTCGTTTCGAGTTCTCAAGGAACTGGACGATGTTCCGGATCTCAGGACTGTCGGGCACCTGCTCCTTGATCTGCTTGACCACATCGAAGACACTGGTCTTTCCATGGAAGAGCAGACGGTAGGCGTTAGCGATGTGCTTCTGCACCTTCTCGTCGATGCCTGCATACTTCATCATCGTGGTGTTAGGTCCACCATAGGTCATGGGGCTACCTCCGGCGATGACGTAAGGAGGCACGTCTTGGGAGAATGTACAGCCAGCCTGAATCAACGAGAGGTCGCCAGCACGGGTGTTAGCATTCTGGATGGCACCGCTGGAGAAGATGACACCGTCGCCAATCACACAGTCGCCAGCCACCTTCGTGCCGTAGCCGAACACGCAGTTCGTGCCCACCACCGTGTCGTGGCTGATGTGGGTACCTTCGAGCAGGAAGTTGTTGTCGCCGATGACGGTGCATCCATCGCGCTCCGTTCCGCGGTTGATGACCACGTTCTCGCGGATCACATTGTTGTTGCCAATCCTGACATACGACTTGGCGCCTCGGAAGTTGAAGTCCTGCGGCAGGGCTGCAATGACACTGCCCTGGTGGATCTTGTTGCCGTTTCCGATACGAGAGCCGCTACAGATACTGACAAAGGGGAAGATGATGCAGTTGTCACCGATTTCCACGTCGTCCTCGATATACACGAAGGGGAAAATCTTACAGTTTTCGCCGATTTTCGCATTTGGGCTGATCTCGGCCTTGGGACTAATTTCGCTTGCCATAATTATCAATTATCAATTTTCAATTATCCATTTACTTCACGCCGCCGCCAAGAGCCTGATAGAGGTTCACGACAGACTGCATCTTGTAGAACTGATCCTGCACCTCGGAGATCTCTGCGTTGAGCAGGTTGCTCTGGGCGGAGATGACCTCAAGATAGGTGGTGTTGGAGGACGACTCCATCAGTCGCTTCGTGTCCTCGACATTCTGCTTCAGCACACTGACGCGCTTGCCGTCGAGTACGGACTTCTCTGCGTAGGAGTTGTAAGAGACGAGGGCGTTGCTGACCTCGTTGCCGGCCTTCAGCACGGCGTTCTGCCAGGAGTTGTAAGCCTGCTCGTACTTGGCCTTGGCCACCTTCAGTCCGGCTACGATCTGTCCGTGCTGGAAGATGGGCTGCACGAGGGAACCGACAGCCTGAAGGAGCCACTTACCAGGATTCACCGAACCGTTCTGGTTGGTGAAGGCGGCCGTACCCGTGATGGTGATGCTCGGATAGAAGCGTGAACGGGCGGTCTCCACATCGTAGAAGCACTGGGCCAGCGACATCTCAGCATAGTGCACGTCGGCACGGTTGTTCAGCAACTGGATGCCGACACCCGTAGCCAGTTCCGTGGGCAGGCTCTGTTCGGCGAAAGAGCCGCGGGCGATGGTCTGTCCCGACTGTCCGACGAGCAGCGAGAGGGAGTTCTCCATCTCACGGATCTGTCGCAGCAGGTCGACCTTCTGTGCCTGCACCTGATAATAGGCAGCCTCGGCACTCTGCACGGCGGTAGAGCGGTAGCCGACACGGTTTTCGTGCATGAACTGCATCTTCTCCCAGGTCTCCTTGGTGAGCTGTTCCATGTCGGTGACGATCTCCACCTGACGGTCGAGCATCAACAGCGTGTAGTAGAGGTTGGCGATGCCGGAGATGATGTTGATCTTCACCACATTCTGATAGTCCTGCATGCCCAAGAGCTGCATCTGAGCCGAGCGCTTCACGCTGAGCAGGTTGCCGAAGAGATCGACATTCCAACTGGCCGAGACGGGCAGTGTGTAGGCATTCGTCTTGACACCGTTGAACGACGTGAGCGTACCCTGCGGCGAGATGGCCACAGAGGGCAGGAAGGCGAGTTTGGCGACGGTCAGTGCCGTCTCCATCATCTTCACGTTCAGGGCGGCATTCAGCAGATCGGGGTTGTTGTCGAGGCCCTGCTGGATGAGCGCCTGCAGCTGGGGGTCGGTGAAGACACTGCGCCAGGGCATATAGCCGAACGACGTGGTGTCTTGCACAGCCAGCGTGTCAGTGATTGACAAGGGGTCGCGTACGAGGCCCTCGGCATTCACGTCGGGGCGCTCGTACTTGTTATAGAGTCCACAGCCTGTAAGCAGCAGTGCTGCGGACATATATACTAATATCTTTTTCATAAGCAAATCATTTCTACTTACTCCTTTACTCCTTACTACTTCTCAAGCTCATAGTCTACAGGTTTCTTATGTGCATACTGAGCCAGCTCGGCTGCCACCTCGGCATTCTCCTCGTCCTCGAACGTCATCGGCTTGAACTTCTCCTGTAACGTCTGGAAGATCATGAAGAGCGTAGGAACGACGAAGATCTGGAGCAGCGTACCCACGAGCATACCACCCACGGCAGCAGCACCCAGCGTCTGGTTACCGTTCTTACCCACACCCGAGGCAAACATCATCGGCAACAGACCGATGACCATGGCCAGAGAGGTCATGAGGATAGGACGCAGACGGGCGGCAGCACCGAGGACGGCCGACCATGAGATGGCCATACCCGTCTGACGGCGCTCGAGGGCGAACTGCACGATCAGGATGGCGTTCTTGGCCAACAGTCCGATCAGCATGATCAACGAGATCTGCATATAGATATCGTTGGAGTGACCGAAGATGATGGTGAAGAGGAAGGCGCCAGCCAGTCCGAAGGGTACTGAGAGGATAACCGCCAACGGCAGGATGTACGACTCATACTGTGCCGACAGGATCAGATAGATGAAGATGAAGCAGAGCACGAAGATCACAGCAGTGGTATTCGAAGCCTTGGCCTCCTCACGTGTCAGACCCTGATAGTCGTAGGTATAGCCCTGCGGCAGGATGTCGGCAGCCACTTCCTGGGCAGCCTTGATGGCCTCACCCGTAGAGTAGCCGCTGGCCACCGTTGCAGTGACGTTGATCGACGTAAACAGGTTGAAGCGGTTGATGTTCGACGGGCCGTAGACGCGCTCCATGCGACAGAACTCCTGGACTGGAGCCATTCCCGCAGGCGTGCGAACATATATATTATTTAATGACTCCGTCGTCATACGTGTCTCAGGAGAACCCTGGATCATCACACGATAGAGCTTACCGTAGGCATTGAAGTTAGAGGCATACAGACCACCATAGTAACCCTGCAGCGTGGAGAGCACCGTACTGGGCGAGATGCCTGCCTGTTTACACTTGGCCACATCGACGTGGATCATGTACTGCGGATAGTTCGGGTTATAAGATGTCTGGGCCGTCTGGAACTCGGGACGCTTGTTGAGTTCGGCCAGGTATTCCTTCACCACACCAAAGAACTTGTCGAGCGAACCACCCGTACGGTCCTGCATGACGATAGACACACCTGAGTTGGCCGAGAAGCCAGGAATCATAGGTGGTGCAAAGGCCAACACCTGAGCATCCTTGATATGAGCCGTCTTGATGAAGATCTGGGCGATGACACCCGTCGACTCGTAGGGGTTCAGGAAGAAGCGGTAGATACCGTCGCCCTGCCACAGTCCGCTGAGTTTCCACCAGAAGCCCTTCTGACGCTCAGAGAACGGCTTGAGCTTGATGATGAAGGTGGCCTGGTCGGAACCTGAACCGGCAATGAAGTTATAACCCTGGATCTGCTCACGGCTCTGGATGGCGGGGTCGGCAGCCAAGATGGCGTCAACCTCGTCGATGATCTGACGCGTGCGGGCCACAGATGTTGCCGGCGGCATGGTGATGGTACAGAAGAGGGTTCCTGTATCCTCGTCGGGCACCAGACCTGTCTTGGTGGTCAGCATCGTCGTGGCAAGCACTGCGATACCAGCAATCACAACCGCGATGATGGCCAGCGGCTTGCGCACCAGTTTCTCCACATAACCCTTATACTTACCCAACACGGTGTCGTAGGCCGTATTGAACGACGCATGGAAACGGTCGATGCGCGACATCTTCTTCTCGTGACCTTCCTTGTCGTGGGGTTTCAAGAAGATGGCACAAAGGGCCGGCGACAGTGTCAAGGCGTTCAGAGCCGAAATAAAGATGGACACAGCCATCGTCACACCGAACTCACGATAGAACGAACCTGAGGTACCGCCGATGAACGACACAGGGATGAACACCGAAGCCATCACAAGGGTGATGGAGATGATAGCACCCGAGATCTCGTTCATGGCATCGATAGAGGCCGTCAGCGTCGACTTATAGCCCTGGTCCAACTTCGCGTGTACGGCCTCGACCACCACAATGGCATCATCGACCACGATGGCGATAGCCAAGAGCAAGGCCGACAGCGTCAGCAGGTTGATGGAGAAACCGAAAACGTTCAGGAAGAAGAACGTACCGATCAACGACACAGGCACGGCAATCAGAGGGATGAGCGTAGAGCGCCAGTCCTGCAGGAAGATGTAGATCACGATGAACACCAGCAAGAGGGTGAAGAACAGCGTGAACACCACCTCCTCGATTGAAGCATAGAGGAACTCTGTCACATCATAGTTGATCTTATACATCATGCCCGGGGGGAACAACTTGGCCTGCTCTTCCAGCTCGGCCTTCACCTGCTTGGCAATCTCGTTGGCATTAGAACCGGCAATCTGCTGTACCATACCCAGCACAGAAGGCAGGTTGTTGTTTCTCATCGAGACACTATACTGCTGACCGCCCAGCTCAATCTTGGCCACGTCCTTCAGCTTCAGCGTCTGACCATTGCGGTCGCTGCTAATGACGATATTGCCAAACTCCTCGGCAGTCTTCAGACGACCTGTATAGCGCATGGCATACTCATAGGCCACCTCCGATTCCTGACCGAACGAACCCGGGGCTGCCTCGATGTTCTGCTCAGCCAGTACGTTACTGATGTCTGAGGGCATCAGGTTGTACTGCTTCATCACGTCGGGCTTCAGCCAGATACGCATTGAGTAGGTCTTCAGACCCGGCGACTGCACGTCACCCACACCCTGAATACGCTTGATGGCCGGGATGATATTAATATTGTTATAGTTCGTCAGGAACTCATCGTCGTAACGGCCGTCAGAGGTCAATGTGAACATCAGCACCTGCGAGGTCTGACGCTTCGTCACCGTCACACCGATTCGGGTAACCTCGGCGGGCAGCAAGGCCAGCGCCTGCTGCACACGGTTCTGTACGTTCACGGCACACATATCGGCATTCATACCCTGACGGAACAGCACACTGATCTGTGCCGAACCTGCACCAGCCGTAGAGGATATATAGTCCATACCCTCCACACCGTTGATACTCTCTTCAAGCGGTGTGATGACGGAGTTCTTCACCGTCTCTGCATCAGCACCCGGATAGCTGGTCCATACCGCAACGGTAGGCGGCGCAATATTCGGGTACTGCTCAATAGGCAGCGAAACCAGTCCGATGACACCCAGCAGGACGATGAGGATAGAGATCACCGTCGAGAGTACCGGGCGTTTGATAAATGTTGTAAAAGTCATGTTGATTTACGATTTACAATTTACTTCTTCATAGCACCAACGATATCGCCGGCCGACATGGCCTTAGCCTGGTCGTTGATCTTCTGCTGGTATTTCTCCGGGGTGATGGGAACAATCTCCATACCGTCCGTGAGTTTGGTGATACCATTGGTCACGTACTTGTCACCAACCTTCAGACCGTCGGTCACAATGTAGTTGTTGCCGTCGTTCTGCGGGTCAACCTTAATCTCTGTGTACTTCACCTTGTTGTCTTTGCCAAGGATATAGACGAATTTCTTGTTCTGTACCTCCGATACACAGCTCTGCGAGATGACGATAGCGTCAGAGTTGCTCTTCGGGATGATGATCGAGCCTGAACCACCGCTCTTCAGCATGCGGTCGGGATTGGGGAACAGGGCAATGACCTGCACAGAGCCTGTGGCAGCATCGATTACACCACTCATCTTCGTCACCTTACCCTCATGGTTGTAGATGGTACCATCAGCCAACTGAAGTTGTACGGAAGGGAACTCACCAAGCGAAGCCTGAGTCATGCTCAGTGCATCTTTCTCTGTCAACGAGAAGTAGACT
>Ga0265298_10008180_pt1 | contig 12597 bp, 9 predicted proteins | sample AusTroGonzalo_MG_3_FD_193486 | JGI IMG/M metagenome (GOLD analysis project Ga0265298, IMG submission 193486) | Bovine rumen microbial communities from tropical cattle in Woodstock, Queensland, Australia - Gonzalo_01 | ecosystem: Host-associated > Mammals > Digestive system > Stomach > Rumen ... | reverse complement strand
CACTCGTAACCCCCACAGTCTTGCCGTTCATGGAAGAATAATCGCCGGGGGCAATGGAAGTGTTGTACTCCGAAGAATACAGATAGTAGTACTCAAATCCCATCGGCTCGTCGGGGAACAGAATCTCTTGGGCGCGTTCCTCCGTATAACTGATTTCGTAGATGAGGTCAACTTTCCCCGCCCGTAGCAACCGCACGCTGTCGAAAAAACTGCTGCACGGCACGTATTCGATATCCCAGCCGGCGTAGGTCCCGATGGTCTGCGTGTAGTCATACGCATAGCCGGATACCGGCGTGTTATTTTCGTCCACCATCATCTGCCGGTTGAATTCCTGGTAGGCAATGCGGACGGCCTTCCGTTCTTTTCTTTCTGCACCGAAAAGTGTTCCGGACAACAAGCAAAGCACCAGGCCACAAAGCACGACCGTCCGACACAGACATCGTCCGGTTAATTTCCCATGAATGTTGTTTGTCATTTTCAATATCTAATCTCTGTGCTGAAATTCCAAGTCATCATCTGTTATCTCCTCTAATATAGCACGTTTCTTCCCCAGGGACAATATAACAGTTAAGGACAAATTTGCAATTCGCGCAGAGCAGTTCATTGTAACAAAAGTGGTTTCTGCGTCTCAAATATCACTGGAGTCCGTCCATGAACAAGCGACCAGACATTTGTTTGCTTTCTGCACAAACTATGGGATGCTGGTGTCAAGCACCATACCACTGTCATCCATAAACTCCACAATGCCGGACATCTCAAAGGAGCCATAACCTTTTCTACAATGCGACAAGCAAGCGCGTGCGTCTTCGGTTCCCGAGGGCAAACGCTCAAGAGGGAGCGCGGTGACCAGAGAAAAAGGGACTTTGGTGATAAAAGAGCGGAGTGCGTGCAGATTTCATGATCCAAAAATCTCCGTTCTTGGTCATTATTCATGGCATTTGCATTTTTTCCAAGAAGGTATATATTAATACCAGTTTAGGCAACAGGTTGCCTAGAACACTTTTCTTTTTTTGCCAGTTTAGGCAACATGTTGCCTAAGTGTTATGACAAAGGTGAGGGAAATGCCAAAACGCTGTACAATCAAGGATGTCGCGGCATACGCCAATGTCGCGACCAGCACGGTATCGCGTGTCCTGAACAATCATGATGCAGATCTGCACACGACAGAGGAAACACGTCGCAAGATTCTGGAGGCGGCCCGCCTTTTGAACTATGCCCCCAACATCAATGCCAAGCGTCTGTTTGGCAAGTGCAGTTCCATCATAGCGCTGGTAATTCCCTCGCACAAGAGCCATGGCAAACATGTTTTTGATGACCGACACCTTACGCGGATTTTTTCCGGAATCGAGAGTGCTTTGTCACGCAGCGGTTATCGACTGCTGATTGTCTTCAACGATGAGAGATTTGTGCAGCAGCGAGAATATTTGTCGTTATTTCGCCAGGGAGCAGTTGACGGCATGCTAGTCTGGGGTGCCTATGCTGACCAGACATTTTGGGAAGAATTGCTTGAGAACAATTATCCGGTCGTCATGTTAAGCCGTTCCAATTTTCCGCTTGAGCATTTCAGTTATGTCCTCCATGACTATCAGACAGGCGGCGCGACAGCACTTAGATACCTTCTGTCACATGGACATCGCCAGATAGCGTGGTTGGGTGGCCGACAGGACAACGGAACAGTTCAGGACATGATCAAGGGCTTTGGCCAGTTGCCTGCGGATTGCCGACTTGATTCGTTTTACGGGAGTTTTTCCAGAAGAAGCGGAGAAACCATGGCCAAGGCTGCCTTGGACGCCAATCCCGATTTGACGGCCGTACTGGCCACCAACACGGACATCGCCCTGGGGGCATCCGAAGTCTTCCAAAAGAAGAAAATAAGGCCTGAAATTGTTGTTTGCGACACCGCCACATCTGACGAAATCCAGTCTTTCCCCCATATTTCGGTGGACGACCTGAAATTGGGCTGCGAATCAGTCCAGATTTTGCTGAAACAAATCGCCAATGGCGCTCAAGCCCCGATTCAAAAGACACTTCCTGTAACCTTGCACGAATCAACCACCAAGCATCTCCGTTAAACCCTGACCTATGGCAGCATTAGATCCTTTAGCCAAATTCGCCTTGACCTCTGGCAGACTTATGCTTCGGCCTGCTGGTGGTGCATTGCCTCACCCTTATTTGGACCCTGGCGGACCGTATTCTACAAACCTTTGGGACTGGGATAGTTACTGGGCTGCAGTATCTTTGTTTTTTCTCGCTGAGGAATACCATGACGAAGACATGTTGGCACAAGTACGCGAACACGCCAGAGGTTCACTTCTGAATTTCTTTGCCGTACAAGGACTGGACGGAAGCCTACCCATCCTCATTTGTCCAGATGACAAGGATGTTTTCGATGCCATCGATCATCCTCAAAACAACATGGCGAAACCTGTCCAGGCCCTGTTTTTGAAACTACTGTGGGAAAAAGAAGCCATTGACGCCGATACCGCTTGCGACATTTTGCGACGCATCAAACTTGTCCATGAATGTCGGAAACAGCGTTATCTGCATGCGGAAAGCGGATTGTTTGTCTGGGCGAATGACATTGCCATAGGCATCGACGATGATCCTGCTGTCTGGGGTCGCGATGATTTCTCATGTGCCCATATTTATTACAATTCATTATTAGCGATGGATCTGGAAGCAGCGTACATCTTATCGGGACAATTGCAACAACATGACTGGCAGAAGTACTTTGGCAAAGAGCATACATCCATTGCCCAGGCGATTTGCCACTATTGCTGGGATAAGCGAGACGGATGGTTCTATTCTTGCGATGTCCGTTGCCAGCAGAATCTGCGTCCTAACCGTCTGTTTGGCCAGTTGAACATCAACTTGACGCCATTTTGGACAATCATGCCGTTGCGGATTCGCAGTTTTTCTGGGCTCTTGCCCCTTGTGGCCAAACTTGCGTCCCCAGAGCAGGCAGCCGCAGTCGTGGAAAAACTGACTGACCGTAGAGAGTTTTGGAGCGACTATGGCATCAGAACGATGTCCAAGATTGAAGACCGGTTCTACGAGGACACGCAGTTCAGGGGTAATCCGAGCAACTGGCTGGGGCCGGTTTGGATTATAAGTTCATATTTGGCATATGTAGCCATGAAAAACTATGGTTATGACGAACAAGCCGCCCAACTGGCCGCCAACACATGGAAATTGCTTGACGAGGACTTTCGAAAAATCCACGTGCTGCATGAATACTACAGCCCTGAAGACGGCAGACCGCTATCGGGCGCTGGTTTCCTCAACTGGAACCTACTTGTCTTCTGCATGAAATAACATGACCGCACAACCAACATATCAGGAACCGGTTTTCATCGAACCGACAACGCAGTGTGCCGTGGCATCACAGCCTGGCAAGCGCAAAATTCTGATTATCGGCAATTCCATAACCCGCCACGGCGTCTATCCGTCCCTAGGGTGGATGACCGAACGTGGCATGGCCGCCTCGGTTGAAAGCCAAGATTTTGTCCATCTTGTTTCCTCGGCCTTTGCCGAGGATGCCGAGGTCTATTGCGCCAATGTGAACTTGCTGCTGAAATGCCGAGAAATGCCGCAGGATGTCCTCAAGATCCTGGGGGAAAAACTGCCCTCCCCTGACATCATAATTCTCCAGACCGGTGAACACGAAGGCCCCGACAAGACATCTGAAGAAATCCGGCAGACATATCTTGACAAACTGCTGCGCCCCTTGCTAGGTCTGGGAAAGAATCCCCTGCGCCTGGCCCTGGGCCCCTGGTATCCTACGGAAGGTACCGCATATCCAGAATGGGTTCAGAATATCAATGCCATTTACCGCGATCTTTGCCAGCAACACGGTTTCCATTTTGCCTCGGTTGAACGTTATGCCACCAATCCTGCCTGCCATGGCTACGGAGAGGTTCCGCCTGTGCAATGGCATCCCAATGACCGGGGAATGGCCGGTTATGCCGAACTGATCTTACGCATGATTCACGATGCAGAGACCAGCAAGGCTGACATATCTCAAGAGACCTCGTTAATCACAAGCCGATTGTCTTGGCCGCTGGACACCGTCATCTGGGACGGCACATGCATTTCTCTGCGCAAGGAAGAGGAAATCCTTGCCAACTTGCGCGACATGAAGGACGCCGGCATCAGGCAGGTCATGCTGTCTGGTTTCACAGAAGTCGAGCCCCTGGCCTTTCCGCTACTCCAGGGTGCGGAAAAAATCCACGCCTTGTTGGCAAGAGAAGGCATGACCGTTTGCCAGCATCATGGTCTGTGCCCAATGTTTGCGCCAGGAACGGACGGCGACCAGGCTGAAATCCAGCAGCGTCTGAAGAAATCCCTGGAAGTCACAGCCGCTCTTGGTGCGCCAGTTCTGGTTCTGCATGCTGGGCGTCCAGGCGGGCATTTTTCATCTACCACGGAGTTGCTTGAGGCCTTCCGTGCAGAGGTTCTGCGTTCGTCATTGCAACAAGTCCTGGATTGTTGTGTTGAGAACCTGCGGGCGGTCATGCCGTTTGCCCATGCTTGCGGTATTGCCATTGCCCTAGAAAATGTTGACTGTTTTGAGCCATTGTCTTCCCTTGAACTACTTCCACGCCTGGTATCCGCTGTCAATGACTCTTCTCTTGGGTATTGTTTCGACTCTGGACACGCCCACGCCTGCGGCGCAGATCCCGTGCAATGGATCCAGATTATGGGTGACAAACTGTTGGCCACCCATCTGCATGACAATCACGGTCCCGTAGCGGAAATGCCAAGAGCCGCCCTGGATTTCATTCCCTCCGCAGGCATTGACGAGCACCTTCCCCCTGGATTGGGCACTATCGATTGGCAAAACATAATCCGTGCATTGCGGAGAATACCGTTCACTGGCAGCATTAACTTTGAAGTTCCACCATGGAAATACCCAGGGGCAAACGGCTTCCAGACGGCCATACGTTACTGGATTCAACAGGAAATCTTAGCATGATTTTTACATGAAAGTTTTTCTTTTTTCAAACCAAAGTAGTCAAAAAGGAGTGTCCCATGAAAAAACAACGTTCTTTTACCCTGATCGAATTGCTGGTCGTAATCGCCATCATCGCCATCCTCGCGGCCATGCTGCTGCCGGCCTTGGGCAAAGCACGCGGGAGGGCTCGCGCTATCTCCTGCGTCAACAACATGAAGCAGGTCGGCTTGGCATCAATGATGTATGCCGACAACTATGACGAGCAACTGCCATACCTCTCGCAGACGTACGGCGGCACGGCTGGCTTCAACATTGTCGGAACCTGGCAGTATCTTCTGGTTAAGGAACAACTCGTTGCCGGCACGATGAAAAATACGACCGAGTTCAACAATCCGAAAAGATGCGAAGTACATTGCCCGACAGAATCGAAAGTCGACATCAAATACGCTCACTACGGCCCATCGTATGCCATTTTGGCGACTGCCAATTCCTGCCTCGTCAAAATCAAGAATACCGCCTCGAAAGCCTGGTTGTCCGAAACCAATGATCAAGGATGCATGAAAGGGTTCCGTGGCAACGAACTAAGCACGGGAAGCCATCCATACTGGGGGACGAAGGATCCATATTGTCCTATCAGCCACCGTGCCGGCAATGGCGACGGCATGCTTCATCTCCGCCATGACCAGTCCGCGAATGTGATTTTCTGTGATGGCCACGTGGAAACCTGGAAATTGGCCAAAATCAATTCTGTCGATGGAGACGAGGCTTTTGTCAACGTGACGAAATAAAAGGAGGCGCTCCCATGCGTTTGCCGGCCATATTGCTAGTTTGTGCCATCATATCACTGCCGCTCATGGCGGATTTTGCCGTGGAGAAGCCCTGCGTTATTCTTCCGGCATCCGCCACTGCGACAGAGGCGTTTGCCGGTGGCGAGTTGTCACGATATCTGGGGGAAATGCTAGGGAAAGAGATACCCGTCCGCAAGTCTTGTCAGGAAGGCGAGTACCCCCTTCGGGTGGGCAGAGCCTGTTCTGCCGAACTCACGACTGGTTTTTCCAAGCACATCGCCAGCATCGAGCATGACGCCTTCGCCATCAGGCAGCGCGAAGACGGCACAGATCTGGCCGGCAATAGTGACCGTGCCACTCTTTATGCCGCATACGAGTTCCTGGAACAGTTGGGATGCCGTTGGTTTTTCCCCGGCAAACTGGGGGAATGCGTGCCACGACTGAAAAGCCTCGTTTTACAGGACAAGGAGACCAGGCAGATTCCCAGTTTCAATCAACGGACGATTGATGTTGGTGTCACAGATAAAATGGATTTTGCCGAAATCATCGACTGGGCGGCCAAAAACCGCCTAAATTTCATACCTGCCTCACGCATGGCCTTCGTGCGCAGGCATCTTCCTGCAAGCCAACAAGACATATGGGAAAAACGCGGCGGACAGCAGGAATGGCAGTTCCATGTGCACAATCTGACGCAGATGGTGCCGGCAGACAAATACTTCCGGGAACATCCGGAATACTTTGCCCTGTACAAGGGAACCAGGCATCCTAGCGGCACGCCGGGAAAACCTGGTTTCGGGGGCGGAAATCTCTGCACGACAAATCCGGATGTCATCAATTTGTGCACACGGTTTGTCATTGACTATTTTGACCGGACGCCGGAAGGCATGGTGGTTCCCCTGTGGCCGGCGGACGGATCGGTTATCTGGTGCGAATGTCCTGAATGCAAAAAACTACGCGGTGTCAATTTCATGGGCGGTCGCCGCGGCTCCATGACTCGCCGTATGCTGACCTTTGGCAATGAGGTCGCGCGTAGGGTTGCCGTAAAATACCCTGACCGCCTTATTCTCGTCCCCGCGTATGCCAATTACATTCAGCCCATGCCTGACATTCCGCTCGAACCAAATGTCTTTATCCAATACTGCATTCATGGTGACTATGCCCACGGTCTGGACAAGAGCGAGGAAAACAAGGCGGAACGTCTGCAGTTGGAGGCTTGGGCTACCATGACCAAGGGCGGTCCCTTGGGTGTCTGGGAATATTTTCTGTTGGGAGACCATTATAGCCCCCCTAAAGAAAACACCGCCATGCTACCTTGTCTCTACCGTGTGCGCTATACGCTGCCGTTTTTTCACAAGATTGGCGTTAACAACTACATGACACAGGCTTCCACGAAATACTGGAAACATAATATGGCTGTCTACTATTTCACGGCACGCTACGCATGGAATGTGCAGACAGATTTTAATGAATTGCTGGACGATTATACGAGCAATATGTTCGGTCCTGCCGGCCATTTTCTCAGAGATTACTATCTTCTGGTGGAAAACGCCGTTGAAAAGGCAGACTGGCATCCTGTTGTCTACAGTGATTTGGCTGTTCCGTCGCCCTTGGTATTCACAAGCGAAGTGCTGGCCAAGGCTGATGAATTGTTGGCTGAAGCCCGCAAATGCGATTTGACCCCAGTCCAGAAGCAGCGTCTTGACCTTGTTCTGACGACATACAACAACATTCGGAACAACGTAGGCGTCCAGAGCAGTTTGGGATTGAGTGCTTCCACGCCATGGTCCATTTTGCGTGAAGGCAACAACTACGTCATGAATCCCAGTGGTCGGGAATTGACGGAAGGAGAAGTTGAACGGCTGGTTCTGAACGCCAAGGACGAAGGTCGCTATGATGACGAATTCCGGCGCATTTTATTTCGTGCCAGGAAACGCTCCATGCCGCTGCTTTCTCTGGGAAACGGACAGTTGACGGCTGTAGTTTTGCCGGAACTCGGCGGACGTCTCCTCAGTCTTGCCAGCAATCATGCTGGGGAAAACATTTTCTTCGCCCCAGGAGAGATTACGGCTTCCATAGGCGAAAAATACGTCTCTTACGGCGGATATGAAGAATTTATTGGTTCTGGCTTTGCCTCTCCCGGCTGGGAATGTGCCTACGAGGTTCGCGAGCAAACTCACAATTCTGTAACCTTGTCCATGGACAATGATGGCTTGCTGATTGAGCGCACCTTCACCATCCAGGACAAATCGCTTCTCATACACAGCACCCTCACCAATACTACGAAAGAATCAGTCACAACCTTGCTGCGCAGCCATCCTTTCTTTACCAGTCCCAGTTCCCTCGACAACCTCAAAGTCGAAATAGAAACAGAGGCAGGCAAGCGCACTAGTACCATTGCCGTTGAACATGACCGTTCCACGAAAAACTACAATGGTGGTACCTGCGTCATTAGGGGAGATAGGTATGAATTCATCTATCAGGCGACTTCCTCAGCCAATGGCGATTTGTATTTCTGCCGGATGTCAGACAATGTTTTTACGGTTGAATGGCTGGGACATGAAACCATGCTGGCACCGAACCAAAAACTGGAATTGACCCAAGTCTTTACCATCCCTACCCAGGAGAATAACCCATGAAGATGCCTAATTATCTGCTTGTGCTTGCCATGGCTAGCACCCTGGCCATGACCGCCGCTGACGCAACTGCGCCTGCCCCCCCAGCAGCAAAAACCTCGTCCGTCGTGCAACCGGTTCTGGCACAGAATCTCGCCTATGCCCCAGGACGCATCGGTCTGGCACTGAAGGTCTCGGAATCTGTCCGGCTACAGTATCCTGAAACGGTCATGACCTTGGCAGGCGGCACGGTGGAAGTCTGGGTCTATCTGGATGAACAGATACCCGCCGGGAAACAGGTGTTCCTGGTCAGTAACGGCACCAACAATCCCTCATGGATGTTCTGGGGATTTGAAACTGCCAATACCAATTTTCTCGCCAGAAGCAGGAAAGACGCCAAGAATTTCTCTTATTATTCTTCTATCAAGATTCCCTTTACGACTCCAGCCAAACAATGGACGCATTTTGCGCTTGTTTGGTGCAATATTGCCCCTGGAGAATCGTTAGTTCAATTATATGTCAATGGCAAAGTTGTGATTGAGCGCTTCGACCAGAGCCTGGGGGAAGCAACGGCAGGGCCTATCGGCATCGGCCATAACACCGCGACCATCAGTACCCCAGCATTCAGTGGTGCCCTGGACGAGTTACGCATCTCCAATTGTCCACGCCCACCGGAGGAAATCCTTGCCGACTATCAGGCCGGACTGTCTGGGAAAGCCTTGTCAGCCGATGACAAGACCTTACTCTATGCCGCCTTCGAGGAATCTGCCGACGGTCTTGCCAATGCCATGCCCCTAACCTTGGAAAAACTCAAGGAACAAGGCGAAGTTCTTCTTGATGAACTGGTGGAACAATGACATCTCGTGTTTTGTTTGCCGACATCGACAACACGGTTACCTTCTATCGTCCTGGAAGTCTGTCGCCAGAAAGACTCCTGCATGGCAATTTTCTGTTTCCTATCTTGCAGCAGCACCTTCACTATGCTGGCTATTCGATGCAGGAATCATCCTCGTTAATCCAAGAGGAAATCACAAGAAATGTCTTCTGGAGTTATTCATCGTTGATTGAGTCCTTGAACTTGCCGAGCGAAAAGGTCTTTGCCGAGTTCCGCCAATGGCACAGGGACAACATCCTGGTGCATCAGGATGCCGTCGCGTTCATCCATCAGGCCATGGCCAAATGCATTCCTGTCTATTTTATCAGCAACAATCCTGTGGATGGTTGCAGCATGAAACTTGCATGCGCTGGACTGTGTACAGAAGCCGGGACTCCCCTGCCAGGCATTGCCGGCATCTTCGGAACTGATGTCATGAAAGGATGCAAAGACCGCGCTGACTGCTGGCGACAGGCGATTTCGACCGCCAATTTATCTCCTCAACAGATAGTAACCTTTGGAGACAATGTCCAAGAAGACGGCGAAATCCCCCTGGCCTTTGGTGTTTTTCATAGCATAATCATCCCCAGAGCCCCTCTTCCCGCGATAGATTTGTCTCCGCAAATAACCATTTTCCAGGAGCCCATCGATTCTTTGTTCTCTTGGTTTTTCTCTTGAACTCGCATTCCACCAATAATGGAGAATTTATGAATTACGATGAAATAGACAAAATTCGTGGTTGCTGGACGGGGAAATGCCTCGGCGGCGTGGCTGGCATGCCGTATGAAGGCGTTCCTGAGCCGCCCAACCTGACAGAAGACGGCATCGTGCTCAACAATGTCCCAAACGACGACCTGGAGATGCAACTGGTCTGGATGACGGCTTTGGAAAAACACGGTTTGGCCATGCGCGAGAAAGAATTCGGCGAGACCTGGCTAGAGCATATTCCTCATGGTTGCGACGAATACTGCGTTGCCGAACGCAATTTGCGCCGGGGCATCTTCCCGCCCGCCAGCGGTTGGAAGGACAATTTTTTCGTCGATGGCATGGGGGCAACCATTCGCTCGGAAATCTGGGCCTTGCTGCTCGCCGACCGCCCCGACGCCGTGGCCTTCTTTGCCGGCCAGGACGCCCAGGTCGACCATTGGGGCGATGGTGTCTGGGGAGAAATCTTCCTGGCCGTCGCCGAGGCTCTGGCCTTTGCTTCCGGCAAAGTGGAAGAATCGCTCCGCCGGACCCTGGGCATGATTTCCCCCGACTGCAAGATTCATCGCGCACTGGCCAGAGTCTTCCAATTATACGACAGTCACTTTTCATTGGCCGAGGCTCGGAATGACTTGATGCTCACGATACAGCGCAGTGACAATTTTTCCGATTGCGTCATGAACATCACTTTCATCGTGTTCGCCCTGCTGTGGGGGAAAGGTGATTTTATCCGCACGATTCTGCTAGCCGTCAATTTCGGACGGGATACTGACTGTACCGGCGCCTCTTGCGGTGCTTTTCTAGGCATTGCCTTTGGCCTAAAGGTGTTCCCAGAAAAATGGCTGTCCGCCGTAGAAGAGCATTTGGCTCTTAGCGACTATGTGCGAGAGATTCCTGGTATCCCAACCACGATGACCGAACTCGTGGAAAAGACCGTCGCCCTCCGTCAGCAATTTCGCCATCAAATGCCAGACGAACCGTATCCCCAATATGTGCCTTATTCCCCGGAGGAAACACTTCCCTCCCAGGACTCCTCACGTTGGCTGATTCTAAAAAACTGTCAGACGGCAGAAGATATTGAAGTTGCCTTGAGACAATCTGGCACCTTGCCGGAAGAACTGCAAAATGCCGTCATCGATTTCCCCGGCCTAATCCTAAATCTCTCTGAATACGCCGGAAATGCGTGCACCCTGGACCTTTTCACCTTCCTCACGGTGACAGAAGAAAATACAACGCCACCAGAGGATATCGTCATCTGCGTCGCTGCCGACGTCGGACTAACATTCTGGATGGACGGTCATCGCCTACTGAATCATCATTCTCGCCGTAAAATGATTCCCGCCTTCCATAGGACTGAAGGCGGAGCCTCTTTTGCCTGCCCGCTTCACAACGGTGAAAAGCACTTGCTGCACTTGCGGCTATATAGTTGCCTGCCGCCATTGCAAGCATGCGTCATGTTCGGAAATGTCTTCAACGACCACCTGGAAGGCTTCAAATTGTCCCTGTGAGCCTCATCATACGTTTTGTTTACCGCAGATGACGGTTGCTTACCCAGTCCTCGTCAAAATCGCATCTTGCTTGAGTATCGACCAGTTTATATTTGTTGACTAATGGAAAAACAACTGTTCACGCAATATATTATAAACAAGTGCTTATATTTAAACAAGGAGAATGGGCATGCCAGGCAAACAGGAATGTACAGTCGTTCACAAGAAAAACCTTGAGAAGGCAATTCACGGGCTGTCCGATGATCTGACGCTCGCCCGCATGGCAGAAATCTTCCAATGCTTTGCCGACCCGACGCGCCTGAAGATCATCAATGCGCTATTGCTGTCCGACCTGTGCGTCTGCGACCTCACCAGGCTCATGAACATGACGCAGCCCGCCGTCTCGCACCATTTGAAGCATCTGCGTCAAATCCACCTGGTCAAGGCCAGTCGCCTGGGCAAATCCGTATTCTATTCTTTGGACGACTACCATGTGCAACTGCTGTTTGACATCTGCCGGTCGCATTTGAGCGAAACTCAGGCGGAGGTCGAAGACGAATAGTAGATTTTAGAATAGCAACAGGAATTTTCGTGTTAACAAATAAACATTTGCTTATATAATCATAACATTGGAGAACAAGATGGACTTCCATTGTCACCATGACGGCCATGCACATGCGCATGGACACCTGCACGAGCATGACTTTTCCCCCGCCGTTGGCAAGCGTTTTCTCGTGGCCATTGTCATCAACCTGGTCTACGTCGCGGCGGAGTTCCTTCTCGGCTACCGCTGGGATTCCGTGGGACTGGTGGCGGACGCCAGCCACAATCTCGGTGACGTGGGTAGCCTGGTCATTTCCCTGCTCGCCTTCCTGCTGTTGAAGCGACGCGCGGACACCACGTTCACTTACGGCTTTCGAAAAGCGACCGTCCTGGCCGCCTTTATCAACTCGGCAATCCTGCTGGGCGCAGTCGCGCTCATTGTCCAGGAAAGCATTGCGAAATTCCTGCATGGCTCAACCGCCTCTGGCGGTGCAATCATGCTCACGGCGGGCATAGGCATCCTGGTCAATGGCCTGACCACGCTTCTGCTGTCCTCTGGCAAAGACGACGACCTGAACCTCAAGGGAGCCTACCTGCACATGCTGGCCGACACCCTGGTTTCCGTGGGTGTCGT
>Ga0265298_10008179_pt1 | contig 12598 bp, 4 predicted proteins | sample AusTroGonzalo_MG_3_FD_193486 | JGI IMG/M metagenome (GOLD analysis project Ga0265298, IMG submission 193486) | Bovine rumen microbial communities from tropical cattle in Woodstock, Queensland, Australia - Gonzalo_01 | ecosystem: Host-associated > Mammals > Digestive system > Stomach > Rumen ... | reverse complement strand
CCACCGACTCGATGTCCGTGCCTGGCTGCTACGACATGCTGCCGAAGTGGCTCTGCAAGCGCGGGACAGGACTCTACCGCCGCACGTTCACGCTCGCCGAGCCGGTGCAGAACGCGTGGATCGTGGTGGACGGGATGGGCCTGCGCGCAAAGTTCGCCGTTGACGGCAAGCCGGCGGGCGACGTCCAGCCGTTTCCGTGGGCGCGGCTCGAGATCCCCACCGGGCCGCTCGCCGCCGGCACGCATACGATCTTCGCCGCGCTCGACAACGTGCTCGACTGGTCCACGCAGAAGCTTGCCCTGCCGTACTACGACTTCTACCTCTACGGCGGCTTCTATCACGGCGTGAGCCTTTCGTTCGACAACCGCCGCCTCTTCGTGCGCACGCGCGACTACCGGACCGGCATGGTGGAGATCGAGGCCGTCGACTTTGCACGCGGCGACTTCGACGCGACGCTCGTCTTCGACGGCAAGAACGAGGTGGCGGCAACGTTCCGCAACTTCCGCGCGACGGTGCGTGTGCCTGACTTCAAGCTCTGGAGCCCGCGTGCGCCCAACCTTCACACCGTTGCGCTCAAGGACCGCGAAACACGGACCACGCGCCACGAAACACGCTTCGGCATCCGCGAGATCAGGGCGGAGAAGAAGCGCCTGTGGCTGAACGGCGAGATCCTGTTCCTGAAGGGCGCGAACCGCCACGAGGCGCATCCGCAGTTCGGCGCGGCCACGCCTGAGGCGCTGATGGTGCAGGACATCCAGCTCCTGAAGTCGCTCAACGGCAACTTCTTCCGCGGTTGCCACTACCAGCAGAGCCAGCGGTTCCTCGACTACTGCGACGAGATGGGCGTGCTCGTGTGGGAGGAGTCGCTCGGATGGGGCAACAACGCCAAGCAGATGGCCGATCCCGACTACTTCCGCCTCCAGGTGGAGCAGACGCGCGCGATGGTGCGCGCGAGCTTCAACCACCCCTCGGTGATCATCTTCGCGTTCCAGAACGAGAATGCCTCCCAGACGAAGGAGGGGAAGAAGATGAACGACGCGCTCATCGAGGCGATCAAGGCCGAGGACTCCGGCCGCCTTGTCACTTTCGCCTGCAACCACAACGGCGACGACATCTCAAACGCGAACACGGATATCGTCTCGTTCAACACATATCCCGGCTGGATTGGAACCGACGCCGGCACGTTCGATAACCAGAAACGCCTCATCGACAAAGCCGTGACAACGATCATCGCCCGCTACCGCAAGCTCTACCCTGAGAAGCCGATCATCGTTTCGGAGATGGGCACAGCGGCCATCTACGGCCATCACGATCCCGCGGCGGGCCAGGGCACCGAAGAGTTCCAGCTATACTACAACAAGGACGTTCTCGACCGCATCTTCGCCGATCCGGAGATGGCCGGCCTCACGTTCTGGCATTTCGCCGACGCACGCACGTACCATCGCGGCGGCAGCACGATCCGTTCCAAGCTGCTTGCGGAGAACCTGGCCGGCATCTATGACGGCTATCGCCGCGCAAAGGTCGTGACGACGGCCATCAAGGAGGGCTTCGCCCGCACTGCGGCCGGCGAAAGCCCCGCGAGGGAAGAATAGACAGATTTCTTTTTGACTTCAAGCCGCGCGGCATCGTCGCCGCGGGTGCGGGGATGTGATATACTTGCTCTGAACACGGGGAGGTGCATGAGACTGAACGGCGTTTTCAGACGCGAGCCGCTCGCAGGCTCATGCGGCAGAAAGTCAAAGAGCATTCTGTTCCTCCAGTATCCCTGGCGACTGTGGCGCACAAGGCTTGCCGGTATATATCGCTATGCCGCAAAGGCCGGATGGAACGTGCAGATAGCCGAATTCGGGCTTACCTCCATGCCGATAAGGCGAGAGCTCGCGTTCTGGCGTCCGGACGGATGCATTGCCGAGGGAATCGTCATGGAGCGGGGCGGCGCCAAGTTCGGCGATTTCGGCGACACGCCGGTCGTTTTCTGCGACGCCAACAGGAATTTCATGCCGCGGAGCTACTTTGGAGTCGAGCATGACTCTGAGGCGACTGCGATGCTCGCTGCGAATGAGCTGCTCTCGCTCGGATTCGATGACTACGCGTTCGTCGGCAACATTCGTCCGCGCGACTGGTCAATACAGCGGCAGAAGGTGTTCGCGAAGGCCGTCTCTGCCGCGGGCAAGTCGTTTTACGCATTTGCCGCGAAAAACAACCGTTCGACGGCGGGGTTCTTCAAGAGGATAAGGCAGTGGCTAAGGGAATTGCCGAAACCATGCGGGATAATGGCGGCGAATGACATATCCGGCGACCTCGTCCTTCAGGCGTGCAGGATGGAGAGGATAGCTGTGCCCGAGGAGATATCAGTTGTCAGCATCGACAACGACGAGCTTGTCTGCGACCACTCCACCCCGCGCCTTACGAGTGTAATGCCGGACTTCGAGCTTTCCGGATTCCTTGCGGCCAAGTTGTTGGACGAGGCCATGTCTGGGAAAGCCTCGCCGCATGTCGTCAAGTTCGGCGCGACCCATGTCGTCAGGAGGGAATCCGCCATCGGGCTTTCGCGCCGCGACGACGCCATCCTGCGCGCCGTCGAGCGCGTCCGGCTTTCCGCCTGCAACGGCCTCACTCCGGCGGAAGTATGCCGAGGCATCGGGGGAAGCCGAAGACACGCGGAATCGCGCTTCCGCAAGTATACGGGGCAGTCCATCGGCGAGGCCATAACCGAGGCGCGCATCGCGCGCGCGAAGGCGCTGTTGCTCAAGCGCGGCATACCGATAGACACGATCTTTTCCGAATGCGGATACGAGAGCCCGGCTTCGATGCGTCGCGCGTTCAGAAACGCAACAGGTCTTTCAATGCGCGCGTGGCGGAACAGCCAGCTGTAGGTGACAATTGTGCAATGCGCAATCCGCTCGGTATTTTTTGCGCGAATCGTTCGCTTTGTTTCCGTCGGTTTGATATAATATAATTGAAATTCCAAAGATAAGGATTCGTTATGAATAAGTTCGTTGGCTTCTGTGCAACATTTGCCATTGCATTTTCCTCGATGTCGCTTGCCCATGCGGATACCGTCGCGTGGTGGCACTTCGACGAGGAAGATCCGGGCGCTACGGCGTCGGCGAACACGATTACCGCCGGAATGACGCCCGATGTCTACACCACCCCGTATTCGCTCACCTACAACAGCTCTTCGCCTACAGGTGAATACCTGCCTACGTATGCCAAGCCTTTTGTCGGGCTTTGCGTCTACGATCCGGTAAGCGGTACGAAGCGCACCAACCGTTCGTCGATGAAGTTCAGGACGGCTTCCAATTCGACAACGAACGCCTACTACGGCGGCTTTCTGCTTGCTAAACCCGACAGCGGACAGTTAGACGGGTGCACAGGTGCCATAACCGTTGAGGCGTTTGTCTGCACCACCGGCGGGTTGTTCAACACCTTCGCTCCGATTATTGCCAGCATGAACAATTACAACTGGTATGGTGAGACGTGGGCCATCTACGAAGAGACGGACGGAACAATTTCCATCCGCTTTAATGGGAGTGCGCATTATAGCGGCGGCAACGAAAAAGGAACTCTAACAATCAATGACGGCGCCTGGCATCATATTGCGCTAACATGGGACGGGTCAAAGGTCAAGATATACGTCGACTACAAGCAGGATACTTTTTCGAAGAATAATTCTGCGCGTGAGTTTTCCGTTAGCGGTACGCTTAGTTATGAACCTACCCCCCAAATCCGTATTGGTGGCTATACCGGCAATTCCAGCAACCCTGGAGCTGCACCTGAGCGCAGATTCAACGGACTCGTCGACGAGGTGAGGATTTCTAATGTCGCGCTTACGCCCGACCAGTTTCTGCGGATGCAGCCCCCAGACGAGGATCCCGATGTGTTGGCGTACGTTTCATTCGACCCTGGGCAAACGAACGAATACGACAACTGTTTCGCGGACGGGGTCGATCTTTCCAGCTGCACACGCCAGCACGCCATTTTCAGGAGGGTTTCTGGTGCGGACGACTCGCTCCTCGACACCGAGACGAAGGCCGGAACCAACATGGCCTACAAAACCGACGCGATCGCAGGTTTTGAGAATGTCGCCTCGTATTATCAGGAGACGAACGCTGTCCGCAAGGCGAACTATATCGAGATGCCAGGCATCTCGACGGTAATCAGGGGGGACGACGGGGCTGCGGCGAGCTACACGGTGGAGTTTTTCTACAAGACGCGCAGCACGGTGAGCGGAACGGATGCCGACCGCCAGGTTTTGGCCAAGTTTTTCTATTCTAGCTCTGCGCCATTTTGGAATGTGATTTTTAACGCTACTTCCCGGAAACTGCTTTACGTGAACTATGTGGACGGAGGGGCCAAGTATCCTCCTTCGACGACAATAAACGTGGACGACGGCAAGTGGCACCATGTGGCAGTTGTCGTTGACGGTACCAGTGGGAAGATCAGTTTCTACTTCGATTACGCGTTAGAATACAGCAGGTCTGGAACTTTGCCAGATGTTGGGGCTGGCCGTTCCATCTTCTTTGCCGCGAAGGAGAATGGAGTGGATCAGTGGTATGACGGATGGTTAGACGACATCCGCGTGACGCGACGCGCCCTCACGCCGGACGAGTTCCTGACCACGCACCCGGTTGGACCGGGCCCTCTGTCTCTTTTCGCGCCGCTTGAGAACGACTATTCGTTCACCTGCGCGTCGAACGCGGCGTTGTCCGTGACCGGCGTCGGCGAAGCGCGTACAAACGGGAAAGCGCCGGAGTTCGTTGCGGATTCGCGTGGCAAACTTATATTGGACGGAGAGGATGGATCGGTTCGCGTTGACAATGCGATGTCTTCCTACATGGACAACAGCCGCATCGTGTTTCCGCCGAGCTCCCTTTACGAAGTAGGTTCCTACACAGTGGAGTTCTGGGCGAAGTTCACGGGGTTCACTGGTTCAAGTGGCAATCCCATTGACGGAGACGCTCCTAATACCAATGTCGGGATCCTGCGGTTTGAGCGCGTCGATGGCGATGGCTTTGATTGGTATTTGTATCAGCCGGAGAATCTTGACAAGAGAATCCAGATTGCCCTGAACTACAACCAATTTAAGGGTTGGAACCTCCCGAACAAGGTGAGAGACGGCAAATGGCACCATTACGCCTACACGTTCCAGCCGACTGCCGACGGGACAAATTCCGTGATCAACATGTTCTACGACTATACCGATCTCGGCGCCGTTACGAACATCTGCAGCTTCCCCCGTCGGGTCGAGGGCCATTTCCTGAAGGTCTTTGATGGCTCGTTCAACGCCGGAGTCGTTGGCAATGTCGACGCAATCAGGTTCTCGCGTGGCGTCCTCGACCCCTCGCAGTTCCTTGCCCGCGCACCTAAAGGCTTCGCGATAGTCGTCCGCTGATTGCCCCCTGCAGACCGTTGCTTTGCCGCGGCGCCCCACGGGCTGCCGTCGCCGCAGGTGCGTGAAATATGATATAATGTTATTGATTTAAAAAGGGGAGGTTAACTTTGAAACTTAACATAGCTGTTCTCGTTTTGGCTGTTTCCTTTGCCGCCCATGCGGACACCGTCGCCTGGTGGCACTTCGACGAGTGCGATCCGGGCACGACAGCGCCCGCCAATACTGTTGCAAGCGACCAGGCGCCGACAACATACGCACATGTATACACCATCGGCGACAGCGGCGCCATGTCGGCACTCCATGAGAATGAGGGCGACTATCTGCCAACATATACCAAGCCGTTCCGCGGCATTGCCGTATATGATCCGGTCTCGGACACCACGCGCACCAACCACGCCGCGATGAAGTTTCGCGTCGATCGCGGAGGACCCGACCCCGACTCCAACGGAGGCCGTGCCCGCTTTGGCGGTGGCCTTAAGTTCGAGGGCGGATACAATCTCTACCAGCCGCTCTACGGCACAAGCGCCATCACCGTCGAGGCATTCGTCTGCACCACCGGCGGCGTGTACAATCTCTTTGCGCCGATCATTGGCAGCATCAACCCCAGTGACAATTCACCGTTGACGAACGAGCGTTTCGCGCTCTACATGCGGGACAACGGCACCATTGCCGTGCGCTTCACGACGAGTAGCGGAACCACTGTGTGGTATGATGGCGCTGGGAAAGGCACGGTCAAGGTGAATGACGGAGCCTGGCACCACGTGGCGCTCACCTACGACGGTGAATACGCGCGCATATATGTCGATTACGTTCTCGACAAGAAGTCTTCCGATAGTTCTGATCGGGTTTACACCAAGACAGGAACCATCCCGACCTATGCCAGCGACAACGTCACGTGGATTGGTGGCTACGCGTATGGCGACGCGACCAACGGTGGTCGCAAGTTCCCCGGCGTGATTGACGAAGTGCGCGTCTCCAACGCCGCGCTCACGCCCGACCAGTTCCTGCGGATGCAGCCGATTGACATGGATACGGACGAAATCATGCGCGTCTCGTTTACGCCGGACGAATACGGGGTGATGTTGAAAAAAGACTACATTGACATAGGCGACATGCTTGGGCCGAATAAGGCGGATCTTGCGGTATTCAGGAAGGTTTCCGGTGCGGGAACGTCCGTTTTAGACACCGAAACTAAGGCCGGTGCTGTCATGGCCGCAAAAACCGAAACTGATGTTTGGCTTGAGAACGCCGCTTCGTTCTATCAGGAGACAAACGATGTCGGGATGGCCAACTACGTCCAGATGCCATACATCTCGACATTGATCCGCGGAAACGACGGGGCTGCGGCGAGCTACACGGTGGAGTTTTTCTACAAGACGCGCGGCAAGGTGTGCGGAACGAACAACAACGACCGCCAGGTCCTGGCCAAGTTCGGCGGCAATCCGTGGTGGAACGTGATTTTCAACGCAGGCAACTCCTCGAAAATGCTTTATGTGAGCTATGTGGACGGATCACACAAGTATCCTCTTTCGCCGACAGAAAACGTAGACGACGGCAAGTGGCACCATGTGGCGGTTGTCGTTGACGGTGCCGGCGGGAAGATTAGCTTCTACTTCGATTACACGTTTGAATACAGCAGGTCGGGAACCTTGCCCGATGTCGGGACCGGGAACTCCCTTTTCTTTGCCGCGAAGGAACGCGGCGAAGGCCAGTGGTTCGACGGATGGCTGGACGACATCCGCGTGACGCGCCGCGCGCTGACGCCCAACGAGTTCCTTACCACGCATCCCGTCGGAACGGGCAACGCCTCGCTGCTTGGTCTCTTCGAGAATAACTACAACTTCACCTGCGCATCGAACGCGTCCTTCAATGTTACAGGCACCGGCGAGGCGCGCACAGGCGGCAACGCGCCGACGTTTGTCAACGAATCGGTTGGTAATCTCCTTCTTGACGGCACCAACGGCACGGAGCGGGCGAAGAACGGATGTTCGGTTCGCCTGAACGCAAGCCGCGTCGTGGTTCCGCCAATCGATATTTTCGAATCGGACACCTATACGGTTGAGTTCTGGGCGAAGCTCGACGGCATCGTAGATGCGGACGGTCCCATTGACGCCGATTCGACGAACCTCGAGCAGGCCTTGCCGATCATGCGCATTGCCCGCGCCGACAGTACTAGTAATTCAGACTACGGCTGGTTCATCTTCAGAGCGAAAGGCCAGAAGGGTCTCCTCCAGTTGGCCTGTGGCGGGTCGTATCCCGGCTGGAATGTCCCGTCCGGTTTGGTTGTCGACGGCAAGTGGCACCATTATGCCTTCACGTTCGAGCCGCATCCTGACGTCGCCACGAACTCATACGTTCAACTCTTCTACGACTACAAGTTGCTGAACAAGCGGACGATGAACCGGTATAGGAAGTGCGTCGCCGGCCATAAGCTGATGCTCGGCGAGGGCACCTACGATCAGCCGAACATCGTCGGCGAGTTCGACGCCGTGCGCATCTCAAAGGGTGTCCTCGACCCCTCGCAGTTCCTTGGCCGTACACCCGGAGGATTCGTGCTTGTCGTTCGCTGATCGAGATATGAAAAAGATGCATGTTTCGTTGCGGTCGTTGCGGCTTGCCTTGCCGCGCATGGCTTTGCGGAAGTGGAAGCGACGCTGTCGCCCGACGGATCGGTCCGCTTTGCGCAAGGCGCAGACTATGCCCTGAAGCCGATGCTTTTCCTCCCAGGTTGGACTGGCGCGCAATCCCGCGGTGGATACGAGATCAAGAGTCACGGCGTCGCCAGCTACAGGCTTGAGTCGGGAGGTGAAGTCCTTGCGGACGCCAAGACCACTCTCAGACAGCTCGACGGCGGCAAGGCGAAGGCGGAGTTCTCGATTGTCCCGCGCAAGGACATCGAATCGATAAGCTTCGGCTGCGCCGTCGGCCTGCCGATTGCCGAAGTGGACGGAAAGCCTTGGTGCGTCGACGGGAAGGACGGAGTGTTCGCAAAGCCAGAGAAGGACATCGCCCTCGTCAGGTGCAAGACGGCGTCCGTCGCATATCCCTCGGGTGCGAAAGCGCCTCAGGTGTGCATTGAGGCTCCCGCGCCGGTCGACTGCCTGATCCAGGACAATCGCAAATGGGGCGACACGTATTCGATAAGGATCGGCGACTTGTCGAAGCGCGCCCTGAAGGCGGGCGAGACGGTTTCCTTCGCGGTCGTGATTTCGTCCGAAGGCCCGGTCGTCGCCGTCGACCATCGGCCATACGTGATCGAATCCGGCAAGGGCTGGGTCCCAATGTCGGAACACCGCGACATCATCGAGGGCAGCGCGCTCGACTTTTCGAAAGCCGGCTTCACCGACGCGCCCGCCGGGAAGTACGGATGGATCCGCAATGTGGACGGGAATTTCGAGTTCGAGAAGCTTCCGGGACGTCCGCAGCGGTTCTACGGCGTCAACTTCTGCGGGACGGCGAACTTCCCGGACCATGCGCTCGCCGACACGCTCGTCACGCGCCTCAGGCGCTTCGGCTACAACGCCCTGCGTCTCCACCACCACGACTTCGGGACCGTCGAGGGCAGCGAAGACGGCGTGACGCTCAATCCGGAGAACATGGACCGCTTCGACTACCTCGTCTCCGCGGCGATCCGCGAGGGGATATACCTCACGACGGACCTCTTCGTCTCGCGCACGCGCGCGATCAAGTGGCGGCATATAGGCATCGACCGCGACGGAACGATCGAGACGCAGCTCTTCAAGGTGCTTTGCGCCGTGTACGAGCCGGCGTTCGAGAACTGGAAGGCGTACGCGAAGAACTTCCTCCTGCACGAGAACAAGTACACGGGGCGCCGCTATGTCGACGAGCCCGCGCTTTCGCTTTTGTCGCTCGTGAACGAAGGCGGTGTCTTCATGGGCTGGAACCGCGGAGTCAGCGACGATCCGCGCATCGTCGCCTCGTGGCGCGAGTGGATGAAGGCGAAGCGCGCGGAGGATCCGTCGTTCGCGCCGGGAATCGACGGCGATGCGCTGCCGAAGAACTACTGGACGAAGAAGTCGCGCCCGTTCGTGGAGCAGTGGGCGTCCGGGCTGGAGACGAAGATGGTCGCCCGCATGAGGGCGTTTCTCAGCTCGCTTGGCGTCAAGGCTCTCATCACGAACGACAACAACGGCCCCCACTACGTCGCCCGCAACGGCATGTCCGCGGACTACGACTACATCGACGACCATTTCTACGTGGACCATCCCTCGTTCCTCGAAAAGCGCTGGCAGTTGCCGAGCCGCTGCCGCAACGTGAACCAGCTCCTCGGCACCGGAACGGTCGAGCCGCTGGAGAAGGACTTCCCGTTCGTGAAGGGCAAGCCGTTCACCATCACCGAGTGGAACTTCTCGGGCCCCGGACGCTACCGCGGAGTCGGCGGAATCCTCACTGGCGCGACGGCGGCGCTCAAGGACATGGACGGACTCTGGCGCTTCGCCTATTCCCACAGCCGCGACAAGCTCGGCGACTCCGAAGTGCGGGCGCCCGGCTACTTCGACCTCGCGGCCGACCAGCTTTCGCTTGCGAGCGACCGTGCGAGCATCTGCCTTTTCCTGCGACGCGACATAGAGCCGGGCGCGGACGGCGCGCTCAAGCTCGACCGCAAGCGCGGCTCATTTACGATCGACACGCCGCGCACCGTCGGCGGATTCGCGCCGGAGGGGGCGATCGAGGCGGGGTCGCTTAGGGCGATGCTGTCAGGCGCACCCGCGACGGTATGCGTCCATTCGCTCGACGGCGAGCCGGTGGCGAAGTCGCGCCGGATGCTCCTCACGCACCTCACCGACGTGCAGGGCGATGGCGCGAAGTTCACGGACGAGTCGATGACGGTGCTTCTCAGGTGGGGCAGGCGTCCGCTCGCCCAAGACGGCTCGGCGGAGGTTTCGCTTGCGCTTGATTCCTCCTCGGAGTTCGAGGTCTGGGAGCTCGCGGCGAACGGCGCGCGCCTGCGCAGGATTGAGAGCAAGGCGTCCGACGGGTGCCTCGGCTTCACCGCGTCCATTTCCGGTCCGGACGGGGCGAGGTTCCTGTACGAGATTGTCCGAACGGTGAAGCAGTGAAATCCCCTGCCCTTGTCGCGTCATCCAGCGCAGAGGGGGCTCAGATGTGCGCGGGCTAACTCGCCCGCGTAATTTATGTCATTTCCGCGCTGATTCTGACTCTACTCGACGCTAAAAGACCCTACGCGCACGTGCGCGCGCCCTTGTATTGTCGGCTCTTGTCGGCTTGCTCCTATCCGACAGAACCAAGGGGTGTAATCCTCGCAGGTCGATAGGGTGACCCTCGCGTTAAAAAATAGGGGGTATTTTTATCTAAAAATAGGGGGTATTTTTGGCTAAAAATAGGGGGTATTTTTGGACGCGGCCCCTACCCCCTATGACTAAGAGTGTCAGACAGTTCTGTATATGTTCTACTGTACATGCTTGACAGCTGGAGGGACGCTTGACTGTTGGTCGGAGGCTATGGTAGACTACGTATCGTCATGAGGAAGAAAAGAGTCATTCAAGCCGGGAGGTGCTATCAATCACCGATGGCGAAAGGGCAGAAGATTCTGGCATGAACATGCGCTTAGCATATACAGTCAAGCATGTGCAATATACTATTGTCGCGACTACAAATAAGCGCAATACGGAGTTGCATAGAAAACAAAGAAGGACGATGAAAATGAAATGCATCCTGTTCGCCATTGTCGGCCTGGCGCCGGCATTCTTCGCGGAAGCGTCCGCAGACGTCCCTTCCGCCGGTTGCGAAAGCTTTGAAGACGTCGAGCGGCGTCTCTGCCTTAAGCCTGGGCCATCGCCGATGGACGCCCCGCCCGCAGTCGTCCAGATGTGCGGGGCGGGAGAGGAGGCGCCGAAGCTTCCGGCAGACCGCTCCATTTCGCTCGACGGCACCTGGCAGCTCGTCGAGGCAGGCTGCGACTGGGCTACGGCAATACCGGCCCAGGTGCCTGGCAGCGTACACCTGGCGCGCCATGAGGCCGGCGCATACGGCGACCCGTATTTCGCCTGCAACGACCGGATCGCCAAGAAGGACAGCTTCAGGGACTGGTGCCTCCGGCGGACGTTCACCCTCGACGCCGCGACGGCCGCATTGCCGCTGAAGCTCGAGTTCGGAGGCGTCTGCCATGCATGTACCGTCATACTGAACGGACGGCTGCTCGGGCCCAAGCACGTCGGCATGTTCGGCGGCCCCGACTATGACGTGACGGGACTGGTCGTCGCAGGCACGAACACGATAGAGGTCTTGCTCGAACGGGCGCCGTACTGGCCGCCGATAAGAAAACTCGACGGGTCGATCTCCAACCCGGCGGACAACGGCGCATGGCGCAATACAGTCGCGTTCAACTGCTGCTACGGATGGCACTACGCCCAGATCCCGGCGCTCGGCATCTGGCAGAGCGTGAAGCTGCGCCCGATCCCCTCCGTCGCCGTCGAGGAGCCGTTCGTCTCTACCGTCTCGACGAACGGCACGATGGACTTCTTCGTCGTCCTGCGCGGCAGGGGCGAGTTCCGCGGACGGCTTGAGGGCGACGTTCGTCCGGCGAACTTCGAAGGCGTCGCGCAGTCGTTCTCGGCAGACGTCGCAGGAAGCGGCGAAAGGCGCGTGCGGCTCAGGTTCAAGATCCCCGAGCCGCGCCTCTGGTGGCCCAACGGAATAGGCGAGCAGAACCTCTATTTGATGTCCCTCCGCTTCACGGACGCGGGCGGCGCCGTTACGGACGGCAAGACGTTCACCTTCGGCATCAGGACGATCGAGATGCGTCCGATCGGGCGGGACGCCAAGCCGTCGCCTGACTCCTACAACTGGAAGCTTGTCGTGAACGGCAGGGAAGTCTTCATGAAGGGGACGGGCTGGTGCACGACGGATGCGCTCATGCGCTTCACCAAGGAGCGCTACGACCGCTTCCTCGGGGCGGCGAAACGGCAGAACGTCAACTTCATCCGCGCCTGGGGATGCGGGCTTGTGGAGCTCGACTACTTCTACGACCTCTGCGACCGCTACGGAATATGCGTCATGCAGGAATGGCCCATAGCCTGGGGAAGCCATCAGAATCAACCTGCCGAAGCGCTGGAGGAAACAGTCGTGCGCGGCGTAAAACGCCTTCGCAACCGGGCGTCTCTCTTCTTCTGGTGCGGCGGCAACGAGGGAAAGGCGTCGCTTGATGGCGCAGTCGAGAAC
>Ga0265298_10008178_pt1 | contig 12599 bp, 12 predicted proteins | sample AusTroGonzalo_MG_3_FD_193486 | JGI IMG/M metagenome (GOLD analysis project Ga0265298, IMG submission 193486) | Bovine rumen microbial communities from tropical cattle in Woodstock, Queensland, Australia - Gonzalo_01 | ecosystem: Host-associated > Mammals > Digestive system > Stomach > Rumen ... | reverse complement strand
ACCTCTTCCAGATGTATGAGAAGATCACTTCCTCTTCACCTTGGGAGGAGCCTATGATGATTTATCCTGCCATCCACTATACAATGGGCGGTATTTGGGTTGACTACGATCTTCAGACTACTATCCCTGGCCTGTATGCAATCGGTGAGGCCAACTTCTCCGACCATGGCGGCAACCGTCTTGGTGCTTCTGCGCTCATGCAGGGTCTTGCGGATGGATATTTCATCCTTCCTTATACTATCGGAGACTATCTTTCCCATAAGTTTGCAGAGCCTAAGACCGATACTTCAGCTCCTGAGTTCGCTGAGGCCGAGAAGGCTGTCAGGGAGAAGATTGCAAAGATCTTTGCTGTCAAAGGTACTGAGACAGTCGACAGTATCCACAAGAAACTTGGCCACATCATGTGGGAATATGTGGGTATGGCACGTACAGAAGAAGGTCTCAAGAAGGCTATAGAGGAAATTGGTAAACTCCGTCAGGAGTTCTGGAAGACTGTAAGGGTGCCCGGAACCAATGAGGAATTCAACCAGGAACTCGAAAAAGCCCTTCGCCTTATCGACTTCTTCGATATCGGTGAACTCATGGCCCGTGACGCACTCAACCGTCGTGAGTCCTGTGGCGGACATTTCCGTGAGGAGATGCAGACCGAGGAAGGCGAGACCAAGCGTGACGATGAGAACTTCATGTATGTAGCTGCTTGGGAATACAAGGGAGAGGGTGTTGAGCCTGAGCTTCATAAAGAGCCTCTCAAGTATGAGAACATCAAGATTGCTACCAGAAACTATAAAGACTAATCGTATATGGAATACAATATAAAAGTTTGGCGTCAGAAAAACGCTAAGGCACAGGGTCATTTCGAGACCTATCATGTCACCGACGTTGAGGAGGATGCCTCTTTCCTCGAGATGCTTGACATCCTGAACGATCAGCTTATCCGTCAGGGCAAGGAGCCCATTGCATTCGATCACGACTGCCGTGAAGGTATCTGCGGTGCATGCTCTCTTTATGTTGATGGTAGGGCTCACGGTCCGGATGATCAGGTGACCACCTGTCAGCTGTTCATGCGTCATTTCAAACCCGGCGCTACCATTACAGTGGAGCCTTGGAGAAGTTCCGCTTTTCCTGTTATCAAGGACCTTGTAGTGGACCGTACCGCTTTTGAGAAAATCCTTCAGGCCGGTGGTTTCATTTCAGTCAGGACCGGTGCGGCTCAGGATGCCAACAACATCCTCATACCTCACGATCAGGCAGAAAACAGCATGGATGCTGCAGCCTGCGTAGGCTGCGGTGCTTGCGTTGCGACATGTAAGAACGGTTCTGCAATGCTCTTCGTTGCAGCCAGGGTTTCTTCACTCGCTTTGCTTCCCCAGGGTCGTCCTGAGGCCGCAAAACGTGCAAAGGCTATGGTCGCAAAGATGGACGAACTCGGCTTCGGTAACTGCACAAACACCCGCGCATGCGAGATGGAGTGCCCCAAGCACGTCACCATCGATCACATCGCAAGACTTAACCGCGAGTATATCTCCGCTAAGTTCAGCGACTAAATATCTACCATAGGAAGTTATTGAAAGGATATCTTCCTGCATGAATCTCCGCAACCATCTTGTATAGGTCGTTGCGGAGTTTTTCTATTCCTGTCTTGTTCTTGGCTGAAATAAAGATGCACGGTGTCTTCTCCTGTGCTATCCAGCTGTTCTTAAGCTCATCCAGAGTCCTGTTTTCTTTAGTTTTAGGCTCCAGGGAGAACTCATCATACTCTTCGTAAGTATAGGCGTCGATCTTGTTGAATATGACGTATACAGGTTTGTTTATCGCGTTTATATCCTTGAGCGTATTTTCTACGACTTTCATCTGCTCCTCGAAGTCAGGATGTGATATATCCACTACGTGAAGAAGGATATCTGCTTCCCTCACCTCATCGAGTGTGCTTTTGAATGCTTCTATGAGCTGTGTGGGAAGTTTCCGGATAAATCCTACGGTATCGCTGAGCAGGAAAGGAACGTTCTCTATGACGACTTTGCGCACTGTCGTGTCAAGGGTTGCGAAAAGCTTGTTTTCAGCGAAAACATCGCTTTTTGCAAGTAGATTCATCAGTGTGCTTTTTCCTACATTGGTATAACCAACCAGTGACAGGCGCACCAGCTGGCCTCTGTTGCCGCGCTGCGTTGCCATCTGGCGGTCTACCTTCTTCAATTGCTCTTTAAGGCGGCTGATTCTGTCTTTGACTATACGTCGGTCTATTTCAATCTGGGTCTCACCCATACCGCCTCGTGTTCCCATACCTCCTCGCTGACGCTCAAGGTGGGTCCACATACCTGCAAGGCGGGGGAGCATATATTGGTAGCGGGCAAGTTCAACCTGCATTTTTGCGTATGAGGTCTTTGCCCTTTGGGCGAATATTTCCAGAATGAGGCTTGTCCGGTCGATGACATTTGCGCAGTTTATGACTTTTTCGATGTTTCGCTGCTGCATGCCTGTGAGCTCATCATCGAAAATAACGTATGCTATCTCATTCTCTTCGCAGTACTGCTTGATTTCTTCGAGTTTTCCAGGACCTATATAAGTGGATTTCAGAGGCTGGTCAAGTCTCTGGACAAATTTTCTGTCTCCGACAGCTCCCGCTGTTTCTGCGAGGAACTCGAGTTCGTCCAGGTATTCCATCACTTTCCTCTCTTCCTGTTTGTCAAGGATTACTCCTACAAATACCGCTTTCTCTGTCTTCTGTTCAGTCATAAAAGGTTGCTCTTTTAAAAAATTCTTTCAAAGGTATGAATTAAGTTGTAGATTTGCATAAAATTTTACTTGCATGGTATCATATTATTACGAGGACACCAAGTTTCAATTTAAGGGGAAGTTATTGAATAACAGATGGTTGAAGCTTGTTGCAGAGAGCGAGATCAAACGCCTCGGCGACATCAATATCATCTTCTGTTCGGATAACTATATCCTCGATATCAACCTTCGTTATCTCCAGCATGATTATTTTACTGACATTATCACGTTTGATTACTGTGAGGGTGACAAGTTGTCCGGAGATTTGTTCATCAGTGTAGACAGTGTAAGGGAAAACTCCGTTTTCTATAAGACAGAGTTTGAGGAAGAATTACACCGTGTCATTGTGCATGGTCTTCTGCATCTGATTGGATATGACGACCACACAGAAGAAGACCAGAAGGTTATGAGAAGCAAGGAGAATTATTACCTCTCTTTGAGGGAACTTGTTTAATCTATGGATAGAATCTTTGATGTTATAGTTGTCGGGGGAGGCCATGCGGGCTGTGAAGCCGCCATGGCTGCTGCCCGAATGGGCTCGGAGACTCTCCTGATAACGATGGATCTGAACGGTTTTGCCAAGATGTCCTGCAACCCTGCAATCGGAGGAATTGCCAAGGGCCAGATCGTCCGCGAGATCGATGCTCTCGGAGGATTCACCGGAATCGTCACGGACGCGTCAACACTTCAGTTCCGGATGCTAAATAGGTCAAAAGGTCCCGCGATGTGGAGTCCTCGTGCCCAATGCGATAAAACAGAGTTTTCAGCAGTATGGCGTAAAATCCTTGAAACTAATTGTAAATTAAGTATTTACGCAGATATTGCGACATCTTTCCTCTTTGAGAATTCAAAAATCGCAGGCGTTCGTACGAATACCGGGGCAATTTTCAAATCTCAGACAGTTGTTTTGACAGCCGGGACCTTCCTTGGAGGAAAACTTTTCATCGGTCGGACAGAATTCGAAGGAGGAAGGATAGGGGAGAAGTCTTCTTACGGTCTGACAGAGCAACTGGTTGAAAGAGGCATCAAGTCCTCAAGGATGAAGACGGGGACACCTCCTAGAATTGACATCCGTTCTGTCGATACCGCTTCGCTCCTTCGTCAGGTCGGAGATGAGAGACCGGATAAATTTTCTTTCCTTCCTTATCTCTCCACTGCCCAGAACGGGACCCCTCAGATGCCGTGCTTTATCGTGCATACCAACGAGAAAGTACATGACATCCTGCGGTCTGGTTTTTCCGAATCGCCGATGTTTACCGGCATGATTCATGGCAAGGGACCACGTTATTGTCCGAGCATAGAAGACAAAATCAGGACATTTGCGGACAAGGATTCTCATCAGTTGTTTTTGGAACCGGAGGGAAGACATACCAATGAATATTACCTTCAGGGATTCTCTTCGTCTTTGCCTCTACAAGTCCAACTCGATGCGATGCACTCAATAGAAGGACTTGAAAATGCTGTTATATATAAGCCGGCATATGCTGTCGAGTATGACTATTTTGAACCTTCACAGCTCAAAGCCACGCTTGAATCGAAGGTCGTCGATAATCTGTTCCTCGCGGGCCAGGTGAATGGAACTACCGGATATGAGGAGGCCGCTGCTCAGGGTCTCATGGCCGGAATTAATGCCCATTTGAAAGCTCACGAAAAGGATGGATTCATCCTTCGTCGTGATGAGGCCTATATCGGAGTCCTTATAGATGATCTTATAACAAAAAGCGTGGATGAACCTTATCGTATGTTTACCTCAAGGGCAGAGTACAGGATTCTATTAAGACAGGATAATTCCGATAAGCGCTTGACTGCACTATCTCACGGAATTGGATTGGCGGACGAATATCGCTATTCATACACGATGAGAAAATATGATGAATGTGCCAAGGTCCAGCGGATGTGTGATTCTACTAATCTCCGTGCTGATGTTATCAATGAATTCCTGGAGGACAGAAATTCAACAGCGCTTACTGATTCCAAGAAAATATCTGAGATAATTGCCCGACCGGAGATTTCGCTACCTGAAATTTTTAAATTTGTTCCACGTGGAACAAAAGAGAAGTTCAACGTTGATTTGATGCTCCCGAATGAAGGAGCCTATCTCTCAAATATTTCTTATGGTCCGATAAGGTCTGATAAGGCGATAGATTGCGCATATATGGCGCTACAAGCTAATACGCAGTATCCCGTGTCTCTTCTTGATGGTGAAAGATGCGATAGGACACTGGCGGAAGATTATTCTTATCAGATTCTGGAATCCGTAGAAATTTCAGTTAAGTATAAGGGATACATCGAAAGGGAAGAGAGGTTGGCCGAAAAGATAAACAGACTTGAAGATTTGGTAATCCCTTCGGACTTTGATTTCGATCGGGTGTCTAGCTTGTCTATAGAGTGTCGTCAAAAATTGAAAAAATACAAGCCTGCGACCATAGCGCAGGCTTCAAGGATTTCCGGTGTATCTCCGGCAGATATTTCAGTTTTGCTGGTTTTCTTTGGCAGGTAATTGTGCCACGTGGAAAGTTACAGTCTTTTCAGCGCGGACTTGATAATATCCTCGACCTTAGCGTCGGGGATTTCTTTTAATATCGCCGGCATGACTTTCTGGATATTCGCTTTGCTGAAGCCAAGCATGACAAGGGCTGTGACGGCCTCTTCGACTATGGCACCGTTGTCTGTCTTGAATAGAACCGTGTTATCTGATCCGCCTCCTTTGACAATTTTATCTTTGAGCTCCAAAACAAGTCTCTGTGCACTTTTCAGTCCGATTCCCTTGACGCTTTTGATTTTGTTTATATCTTCCGCTATGATAGCGTTTCTTATTTCTTCTGCAGTCAGGGAGGAAAGCATCATTCGTGCTGAAGAAACTCCGATGCCTGATACTCCTATCAGCAGGCGGAAAAGCTCCCGTTCATCTCTCGTCGCGAAGCCGTAATACAGTTCCTCATCTTCTCTGAGGTAATGATGAATATAGATGGCTGTTTTTCCTTTGCCTTTCAATGCTTCATACGTCTGTAGTGAAATGAGAATGCTATATCCAATGTCGTTGCATTCCAGGATGACTTCTGCAGGGGATAGTTCAATGATGCTGCCTTTAATGTAATCAATCATAAGTGAAGTGTTTGTTGTAGCAAAATTATACTATTTTTTCTAAATTTGCACGATTTATCAATACCTATTATTATATAAGGTAATGCTATGATTGTCCAAGAAGTAAGAAAACAGTTTCCGGAACTTTCCGTAAAGGTATATGGCAGGGACCTCATTTATTTCGACAATGCAGCGACATCACAAAGACCTCGGTCTGTTATTGACAAGTTGTTATCAATGAATGAGTTGAATAATGCTAATATCCACCGGGCCGTCCATTATATTTCCAACGTCGCCACGGAGGAGTACGAGGCTGCGCGAGAGTCTGTACGCAGCTATATCAATGCTTCATCCAAGGAAGAGGTGGTTTTTACTTCAGGCACGACTGCCTCCATTAATCTTGTTGCCCATAGTTTTGGAGAGGCTTTTATCGGGGAAGGCGATGAAATTGTCGTTACAGAGGAGGAGCATCATTCGGATATTGTTCCCTGGCAGTTACTCTGTGACCGTAAGAGAGCGGCCCTGAGAGTCGTGAAGGTGGATGATGACGGTTATCTTGATCTTAAAAGCCTTGAGGCTGTATTGTCTCCTAAAACCCGGCTGGTGGCAGTGGCGCATATATCAAATGTTCTCGGTATCATAAATCCGGTGAAAGAAGTAATCCGCATTTGTCATGAAAAGGGAGTCCCGGTACTTGTTGATGGAGCACAAGGTATTGTGCATCAGAGGATTGACGTGCGGGAAATGGATTGTGATTTCTATGTTTTCTCGGGTCATAAAGTCTATGCCGCTACCGGTACAGGTGTCCTGTATGGAAAAAAGCGCTGGCTCGATGCAATGCCTCCTTTTATGGGGGGAGGAGAGATGATAGGCACTGTCAAGTTCTCAGGAACGACCTATGCGCCTCTTCCCGAAAAGTTTGAAGCCGGCACACCAAATTTTGGTGCGATTCCAACATTTGTTCCGGCTATTGAAATGGCGGAGATGCTTTCAGATAGAGAATTGATGCGCTACCATGAAGGAGTAAGGGATTTCCTTCTGGATGCACTTAAGTCAAATTCAAGGATTAGATTGTTTGGCGTTCCACGTAGCACAGGGGACAAAATAGCTCTTTTCTCTTTTGTTGTGGATGGCGTTCACCACGAGGATCTGGCACTTATCCTGGATAAGATGGGAATTGCAGTCCGCTCCGGCCAGATGTGCGCAGAACCTCTTATGGACCGTTTCGATACGACCGGTATGCTGAGAGCGTCGCTGGCTCCATACAATACAATGGAAGAAGCAGAATATTTTGTCAAGAGTCTGGACAAGGCTGTGGCAATGTTATCATAACTATATGGAAAACAAGAGTTTACAAGAAGTTAAAGCAGATATTGTCGAGGAGTTCTCAATGTATGAGGAATGGCTTGACAAATATGAATACCTGATAGAACTAGGTAAGAAGCTTGACGCGTATCCGGAGGAGTCAAGAACAGAAGATAAGCTTATAAAAGGTTGTCAATCAAGAGTTTGGCTTGATTGGACCATTCGTGATGGCAAAATATATCTTACAGCTGACAGTGACGCGATCATTACCAAGGGTATCATTTCGCTTCTCATAAGTGTGTATTCAGGCAGGACACCCCGGGAAATCAATGATGACGACTTCTCTTTCATAGACTCCATAGGACTGAAGGAAAATCTCTCTCCAACGAGAGCAAACGGACTTGTCTCAATGATCGAGACTATAAGAAAAGTAGCAAAGGAGAATATCTGAATGGATAATAAAGAAACAAATAAAGAGGTTCTGACCGCTGAGGACGCCAAAGCGCTGGCCCCGCTGTACGCGGATGTGGTCCTGGCTCTCAAGCAGGTCTATGATCCGGAAATTCCGGTCAACATATATGACCTCGGACTTATATATGAGCTCAATATCAACAAGGAGCATGAAGTACGCATACAGATGACCTTCACGGCTCCTAACTGCCCCATGGCCGATCAGGTACTCAAGGAGGTGCAGGAAAGCGTGGAGGATGTCCCGGGGGTGAAATCCTGTGCAATCGATCTTGTATTCGAGCCGGCCTGGGACAGAAGTATGCTGTCGGAAGAGGCGAGGATAGAACTCGGACTTGATGATGGTTACGATGACGGAACTGACATGTACGGTGAATAATGGCATACGTCAGCATATACTTTTCCCTTGGAAGCAATCTCGGTGACAGGAAGTCTCACATCGAGGAGGCTTTGAGACGCATGGATGATGCTTTCGGATGTCGTTATGAGGCACTTTCCAGAATAATAGAGACGAAGCCCTGGCATATGGGAGGCAATGATAAGTTCTTGAATTGCTGCGTATTATACCGTATGCATGTCCCGGAAGGAGGGGTAATCGACCACTGTCACGAAATCCTCCATATTTGTAAGGGAATAGAGGCGTCTATGGGCAGGAATGACAGTCCGGAATTTGATGCCTCCGGCAACAGGGTTTATCACAACAGGGTGATAGATATAGACATTCTGTTTTATGGTACCGAGAGGATCGACTCTGAAGAACTTACGCTTCCTCATCCGCTGATCAAGGACAGGCCTTTCGTTCTTTTTCCGCTCATGGAAATTGCTAAACCATCCCTGAAATCTGCTTTTCCTGAAATATTTGAGTAAATTTGCACGTTTTTCCTGAAGAGAACAAAAACAAGAATACTTATGACACAAGATGAACTTTTCAAGATTCTGGTCGCACATTGCAAGGAATATGGATTCATATTCCCTTCCAGTGAAATCTACGACGGACTTGCAGCCGTGTATGATTATGGCCAGATGGGTGTTGAACTTAAAAACAACATCAAACGTTACTGGTGGGAGGCTATGACCCGTCTCAACGAGAATGTGGTCGGTATCGATTCCTGCGTGTTCATGCACCCCAAGACCTGGGTCGCTTCCGGCCACGTGGCGGCATTCAATGATCCCCTCATTGACAATAAAGATTCCAAGAAAAGATATCGTGCCGACAACCTTATTGAGGACTATCTCGGCAAGATAGAGGAGAAGATAGAGAAGGAAGTGGAGAAGGGACGCAAGAAGTTCGGCGACGGTTTCGACGAAGCTAAATTCCGCGAGACCAATCCCAACGTCCTTCGTGAAAGGGCCAAATACGAGGAAGTTCACTCACGCTACAAAGCGGCTGAGGATGCCAACGACCTTGAGGCCTACAGGCAGATAATCATCGATTGTGGCATAGTATGCCCTATTTCCGGCACAGCTAACTGGACGGAGGTCCGTCAGTTCAATCTGATGTTCTCCACACAGGGCTCCACTACCGGTAATTCTGATGATAAGCTTTATCTCCGCCCCGAGACTGCCCAGGGTATATTTGTAGAGTACCTTAACGTGCAGAAAACCGGCCGTATGAAGATTCCATTCGGTATCGCCCAGATCGGTAAGGCCTTCCGCAATGAGATAGTAGCACGTCAGTTCATCTTCCGCATGAAGGAGTTCGAGCAGATGGAGATGGAATTCTTCGTTAAGCCAGGCACAGAGATGCAGTGGTTCAAGGCATGGAAGGAGAACCGTATGAAGTGGCATGTCAATCTCGGAATGGGCGCCGAAAACTATCGTTTCCACGACCATGAGAAACTTGCCCACTACGCCAACGCCGCCACCGACATCGAGTTCAACTTCCCCTTCGGCTTCAAAGAACTTGAGGGAATCCACTCAAGGACCGATTTCGACCTCGGCAACCACCAGAAACTTTCCGGGAAAAAGATTCAGTACTTCGATCCCGAGTCCGGCGAAAGCTATGTCCCGTATTGTGTTGAGACTTCCATCGGCGTGGATCGTATGTTCCTCGCAGTGCTTTCCCACGCATATAAGAATGAGACCCTTGAAAACGGTGAGAGCCGCGTAGTCCTCTCAATTCCCGCGCCCCTTGCTCCTGTGAAAGTGGCCGTGCTCCCTCTTGTCAAAAAGGACGGCCTCCCGGAAAAGGCCCAGGAAGTGGTAAACGAACTCAAATATGACTTCGCATACCAGTATGATGAGAAAGATTCTATCGGCAAGCGTTATCGTCGCCAGGATGCAATCGGAACGCCTTTCTGTGTCACCGTTGACCACGACACCCTTCAAGATAGCTGCGTTACCGTCCGCTTCCGCGACACAATGGAACAGAAGAGGATTCCTATCGCAGAACTCCGCTCTATGATCGAGAAAGAGGTCAGCATGAGCAACCTTCTGAGGAATCTCTGATTTTTACAGTATATTTGCAGTATGAGACGACTCCTGATCATACTTGCTATAGCTTCACTCTCCTCATGCGGAAAGCAGGGGGAGAGTGTTTTGTATGATATGTTGGAAAAAGGGCGCGCGGAGCAGGCTGCGGGCCGCTATGATGATGCGGATGCGACATATCAGTCATTGTTGTTCCTCGCTCAGGAGGCAAAGGACTCCCTTGCGGAGGCGGAATGCCTGCGTAGCTATGCCGCCATGTCCGTGGAACGCCCGGATCAGGATCCGCAACTTGCCGTGGATATGCTCCAGCGTGCTGTGGGAGCGCTGGGCCTAAAGCTCAGCAGGGAGGATATGGGAGTGTTGTCATATTCGCATGCATTGCTGGGCAATACGGAGTTGTCCCACTATTGGCTGTTGAAGCAGCGCCATGAACCCGTGGAGGACAGCTCCCGTCTGGCAGCCCTCAGGGCCATGGAAGCATTGGTTTTGCTGCTTCTTGGAGTGGCGGCGTCATTGTTATGGTACATAAAAGCCAGGCGAATGCAGGCGGAGAAGGCACTGGCGGGAGAACAGGCGGAGAGAGAGCGTTACATGACGATTGCCGAGGATTTACAGAACAGGCTTTCGAAACTCCAGTCAGGCAAGAAGGGAGGGAAGAACCGTTTTGATGTACTTGAGAGGCTGTGTGAACAGTATTATGTGTACGAGGGGACGGAGAATTTGCAGCCAAAGGTGTTGAAGGAGGTGAAGTCCATTGTAGACGGACTCAGGAGTGACAGCAAGGTGCACCGGGAGCTGGAGAAGACCCTTGATGAGGATTATGATGGGGTCATGACAAAGCTTCGCGCCGCATTCCCGGGATGGAAGGAAGAGGATTTCCTGTTATATGCGTTTGTCGCATCAGGATTCTCAAGTACGACGATTTCATTACTGCTGTCCAAGGATAAGCCCTATGTGTACAATCGCATTTACAGGCTGAAGGGTCGCATAGCATCGTCGGATGTTGAGGGCGCCGGAGAGCTGTTGAAAGTACTCGAAAAGCAAGGCTGAGAGATTTTAGAAAATCGGTCTGATTGTAAGTGTTTGAAAATCAATAATATTTATAGATAGGAGTGAGAGATTTAAAAGGGCTGATTTTTTGGTGTTGCTGATTATTCTTCCGACCTTTGTATCGGGAAAATAACTTTTAAACACCAATATTATGGAAATCAAGAAATCACCGAAAGCAAGTCTTGAAAACAAAAGACTCCTTTTCACCGAGATCGGTCTCGTGGTTGCTCTTCTTGTAGTGTATGGTGCTTTTGAGTATTCTACCAAGGAAAGCAAGGTTGCATTCCTTGAAGATACCACTCAGATCGCCGACGTCGAGGAGATGATTGCCATCCAGAATGAGACCCCTCCGCCGCCGCCCGAGGCCCCCAAGGTGCCCCAGCTCTCTGACCAGATCGACATCGTGGATGATGAGATCAAACTTGACGATGACATGTTCATGAACCTCGAGGACGATGCCAACACCGGAGTCGAGATTATGGACTACCAGGCTGAAGAAGTTGTTGAGGAGGAAGTTGTCGAAGAGGCGATTCCTTTCCAGCTCGTTGAGGAGAAACCTAAATTCAACGGCGGTGACGCCAACGAATTCTCCAAATGGGTGAACTCCAAGCTTCAGTATCCTGAGATTGCCAAGGAGAATGGTGTACAGGGTCGTGTTACCCTTCAGTTCACTGTAAACGCCGATGGTTCCGTATCCAACGTACGTGTTCTCCGCGGTGTAGACGAGTCCCTCGACAAGGAGGCCGTTCGCGTTGTCTCCATGTCTCCTAAGTGGAAACCCGGTCGTCAGCGTGACCGTGCAGTAAAGGTTACTTACACCTTCCCTGTTATCTTCCAGCTTCGATAATCAAGAGTTTATCATAATAAAAGCCGGTCCCATTATGGAACCGGCTTTTATTGTATGTGCAGGTATTAGAACTCAAGCACGGATTTGATGGGGAAGTGGTCGGAAATGAATTTGAATCCGGCGTAAGGTTTGGTGATGGTTTCGAAAGAGCGGCATGAGCTGAAGCCTTTATAGTAGATATAGTCGATGACGCTCTGAGTGTCTTTGCGTCCCCAGCCGTTGTATGTGATGTTGTGGTCCGTAGTGCCGGCAGTCTCGCGGGCGTCGAGCATGCATGCCCTCAACCCTTCGAATTCAGGACTTTCCGGAGTCATGTTGAAGTCTCCGGTGAGGACCATGGGATAACCTTCGGGATTGATTGAGCTGATGCGGTCGACAATAAGGTTGAGCCCGTTGCGACGTGCTTCTACGCCGACATGGTCGAGGTGTGTATTGACATAATAGAACTTCATGCCGGTGCGTTTGTCCTGGAGAAGGGCCCATGTCGCTGTACGGCGGCATGCTCCGTCCCAGCCTTTGGAGGGCTTTTCAGGGGTGTCGGAGAGCCAGAAGGTTCCCCATTTAATCTTCTTGATGGTCTTGGTGTTGTAGAATATGCTCATGAATTCACCGTCCTGCTTGCCATCCTCGCGTCCGACTCCGA
>Ga0265298_10008177_pt1 | contig 12599 bp, 5 predicted proteins | sample AusTroGonzalo_MG_3_FD_193486 | JGI IMG/M metagenome (GOLD analysis project Ga0265298, IMG submission 193486) | Bovine rumen microbial communities from tropical cattle in Woodstock, Queensland, Australia - Gonzalo_01 | ecosystem: Host-associated > Mammals > Digestive system > Stomach > Rumen ... | reverse complement strand
CGTTGGATACAAGTCCGCGTCGTATCCGGGGCAGTGGAGCAGGATGAACTTCTCCGCGAAGAGCCCGGCGGGGCTGCCGACCTCGATACTGCAGACGTCGTCGGTCCTCCAGCGGGCGGTGCCCGTGAAGGGCAGGTCGCAGGTGATGGCGACGTGGGCGGACAGGAGCGGCAAGTCCACCGGCGACGCTGCGTGGCTGTCGTCGCCGCAGGGATGGTGGATGACGCACGTCCTCCTCGCCGACGGGGACGAAATCCTGAAGGCCAGGCTCTGCGCGGCCCTCGTCGGCGGCGTGGACCCCGGGCTGTGGACCCCCGCAAAGGCCGCGGCGAAGGCCGACGCCAGGTTCAAGGCCCTGCGCGCCTACGCGGCGAAGCAGGTTCCGAGGAAGGGCGAGATACACGCGGTGTGGGACCATTCTGGGTGCGGACTCTACCCCGGCGACTGGGCGCGGACGATGCGCGTCCTGCGGGAAGGCCACGTCACGGACCTCTTCGTGAACGTCGCGGGCGCCGGCTTCGCGCACTATGCGTCCGACGTCCTCCCGCGCTCCAAGACGTTCCGCGAGGAGGGAGACCAGCTCCGCGCGTGCCTGGCGGCCTCGCTCGGCACGGGCATACGCGTCCATGCGTGGATCCTGTGCTTCTCGGCGACGCGGGCCGCGCCGGAGCAGATGGCCGCGTTCGAGAAGAAGGGCTGGCGCCTGAAGACGTCGGCCGGGAAGGGCACGGAGTACCTTGACCCGTCGAACCCGGCCGTGCGCTCGTACGTTCTCTCCGCGATCGCCGAGATGCAGGGGAAGTACGCCGTGGACGGCGTCCACCTCGACTTCGTGAGGTGGGGCGACTCGACGGCGAAGCCGAAGAACGCGGCGGACTTCGTCTCGCGGTTCGTCGCCGACGCGCGCCGCAGGGTGGCGCGCCCGAAGTGGCTCACCGCGGCGGTGTACGGAAAGCACCCGATGTGCGTCGCCACGGTCGGCCAGGACTGGAAGGGCTGGCTTGACGCGAGGACCGTGGACTACGTGGTGCCCATGGACTACACCGAAAGCCCCGGCCTCTTCCAGGAGCTCCTCGCCATACAGTCCGACACCCGCTCGCACGCGCAGCGCACGATAGTCGGCATCGGCGTCACCGCCAACGAGTCCCGCCTCGGCGCGCGCGAGGTGATCGACCAGATAAACCTCTCGCGGCGCGGCGGCTTCGCCGGCACGGCGCTCTTCGACCTCGACACGACGCTGGAGAAGCAGATACTGCCTTTTCTGCGGCTGGGCCTCTGGTGAAAGGAGATCACCAAGCTGCTGGCAATGCTGCCATGAGCGCTGCCTGCGGCAAGAAACGCAAACCTCTTGTAAAACGGGCCTTTCGCGGGGTCTGTCCCCAAAGGTTCCATTCCACCCTTTTGCCCATTGGAAAAGTCGCAATCCGGCGGGTATGGCGGGGGTCAGATGATGCCGAGGGAAAGCGCAAGCGAGGTTGCTTCTGCGCGCGATGAGGCGCCGAGCCGCTCGAAGGCGATTGCGAGATGTGCCTTTACGCCGTGGCGCGTGATGCCGATTTGCTCTGCGATTTCGTTGTTGTTGAATCCCTTGGCGACGAGCCTCAGAATATCCTTCTGCCGCTCCGACAGGCTGGGCGCGAGACGCTGTTCGGCGATCGTCGCGGCTATCTCCGGCGAGATGAACTTCTCGCCGCGCGCGGTTGCGCGCACAGCCCTGATTATCGTGTCGCTTGACGAGTCCTTCACGACGGCGCCGATTACGCCTGTGTCGAGCGCCGTCTTTATCTCCGCCGCCGTAGCGAACGACGTGAACAAGAGTATCTTCGCGCAGGGATTCGTCTCGAGAATTTTTGCCGCGGCCGTGGCACCGTCCATTTTCGGCATCCGCAGGTCGAGAATCGTCAGGTCCGGCGACAGTTCCGCCGCGAGTTGGATGGCTTCAAGTCCGTTTTCCGTCTCTGCGACGATTTCGAGGCCATCTTCCTTGTCGATAAGCCGGATAAATCCTTCGCGGACGATCTGGTGGTCGTCGGCGAACAGGATTTTCAAGGCTTTCTGGCTTTTTCTCATGTTCGTCTTTCCTTGTTTTCGTCGTTGTCTTCCAGCACCACGGACACTTCAGTTCCCGCTTCGGGCGAACTTGAGATCTTCACTGAGCCGCCAAAAGCTTTCGCCCGCTCCTTCATGCCGAGAATGCCGAAGTGTCCGTCTTTTGAGTCGCGGGCGTTCGCCGGATCAAACCCCCTGCCGTCATCCACGACGGAGAACGTGAGGCGTCGGCCGTCCAGTTCGCCCGATACGGCCACGGTGCCTGCCTTCCCGTGGCGGATTGCGTTTACCGCAGCTTCGCGCATGATGCATAGCGCCGCGTGGCGCATTCCTTCGGACATGTCCGACGACGGAATGTCGATGTCCACGACAGCGTTGCGTCCGCCGAGATTCGGCGCAAGCGTCTCCCTGACGGCGTCGGCGAAGTTCTCCGCGTCGAGTGCGCGGCTTCTAAGGTCCCAGAGACAGGCGCGAAGCTCGCGTCTGCACGAGGCGAGGATTCGTTTCGCCGCGTTCGTTTCGCCGGCGTCGAGCTGCATCGCAGCGCCTGTCAGTATCTGCGATATGGAATCGTGTATCTCCACGGCGAGGCGGGTGCGCTCCGCTTTCTTCTGTTCGGCGAGGGCGCTTGCCGTACGCTCGCGGAAAAGCTCGCGTCCGCGTTTCTCGGAAAGTTTGCGCAGCTGCCTGTTCCAGACGAGAGTCGCGGCGAGAATCAGAAGAAGCGCCGCGACGACGGCGGCGAGCCGTGCAGGCGTCCACCATGGAGGGCGGGCGAGGATTACGATGTCGCTTGCACGGTCCACCACCAGCCGGATGCCGCTCAGTTTTACGCCGGACGATATGGCAGACCAGTTCTCGGTTGCGAGCACGCATGTGCCAGTCACGCGCACACGGCACCCGGGAACGATGGCCTCGAGCGCTTCCTGCGCCGAAGAGAAGTCGACGTCGAGCAGCCGGCCCGCAACGGAAAGTGGCAGGGTCTTGCTTTCGCTCTGCGCATTGCCGAAGTCTGCGATCGTCCCGTCTATCCGGATGCGCCGTCCCTGAAGGGAGCTTTTGCGAGGGTAGTCGGCCGATATCCTGTTAGCCATGTCGTCATCGGAAAACTCGCGGACGGAAGGTTCGTCAGCAGCCTTCCCGCCGGTCGGGCGTCCGATGGCCCGCGAGAGCGAAAGCGTGAAGCCGTCAGTGGAAGGGTAGCCTATGATCTCGACGGCCTGTCCCCGGCTGAGTGAGGTGGCCTCGGAGAATTCGACGAGCGCGATTCTTCCGTCGGGCATCCTTAGAAGCGCGTTGCGCGACTGCCAGACCGTGAGAAGGTGTCCGATTGCCCTGTGGCGTCCCAGACGCGGCAGCGTTTCCGCCGGCAGCTTGTGGAGTTTTTCGACGGACGGAGCGCCGTCAAAGGGGTCTTTCGGCGGAGGCGCAAGAATCGTGATGCAGTCAAGGCCTGCCACCATGAATCGGCGTTCGTCGAGAAAACGGAACGAGCAGTTATGCGAATCGGGGAATCCATCCAGCCTCACTGTCGAGCCGACGAGTGACTCGAGGCTCGCAAGCGTTGTGCCGAGCGTCGGTATCGGTGCATAGTACTGGTGTGCGTCGCTTATGATGGAGATGTATGTCCAGCACGGATCCGACCCGCTTGGTTCGATGGCGCGGACTTCGCCGACGAGATATGCGCGATGGAAGTCGAACCGTCCTCCCATCACCTCGGTCGCAGGGCCTTCCAGGGGACGTGGCGCCTCGCCGCGTCCGATGATCTCAAGAGTCGAGAATTTCAGCAGCACGCTTCCCGCGCCGCCATGGACGATCATGCCGTCCAGGCGGACAATGTCTCCCACGTCTGGCTCGGGAGAATCCCTGAAAGATCCGATCACGTCCACGCCGACGTCGCCGTCCTCCAGCAGCACGTGGCACAGTTTGTCCTGGAATACGAGGACGTATGATACGGTGCCGGTCACGCAGAAATCCCTTGTTCCCGGCATCGTGTCGGCTTCGACGACCTTTGCGAGGTCGCCGAGGTGTGTCATGGCCGCGGCAATAAGGGTGAAAGCGAGAAGCATGTCGCGCTAATTATACTAAAAAATCCCATGTTCCGCCGAGTAGCCACTTGGCTACTTTTGACGAGGCGCGGTTCTGTGGTACAATAGCGGCAGCAAAACCACAAAAGGATTCCGCCAATGAAACTTCTGCATGCGCTAAAGCGTCAAATCACAGCATCTGCCGTAACTCTGTCTGTTGCGGTCATAGTGTGTGGAGCGTCTGCCGCAGACCTCACGGTAGCTCAGGGAGATTCGCAGACCATATCCGCCAACGCCACGTATGGTTCCGTTGTCGTGAACGGCAACCTGTCAGTGGCCGATGGCGTAACTCTCACCTGCACAAGCCTTACTGTCGCGGACAACATCGGCGCGGGCAACACCGCCACGCTCACGGTTGGCGACGGCGGCAGTGTTGTCGTGACGGGGAACAGCGCAACCAAGATTGGCGTCGGTTCCGGCCGTGCGGAGGTGTATCTCGGAACGGGAGCGTCTTTCTCCGCAGAGGGTTATTTCAATTTCTGCTACGGACATGACGAAACACTGTCTGCCGCTACAGAATTCCAAACTCAGTCACTTCTTGTCATGGGGACGAATTCCTCTGTCCAATGCGGCACCGACTTTTGCTTTGGCCATGAAGGAACATCTTCAGAAAGTGCGAATGGTCAGTCTGGCATAAAAGCGGATGTGCGGCTGGACAAGGGAGCCGTTCTCTCCGCAAAGCGAATCCACTACAGGTTGCCCACTTCAGGAAGGATGCTGTTTAATGGCGGAGAGGTTAGACAGACTGGCGATTACGGCGGCGGCGGTTTTATTGCCATGCCAACTTTTTGGAGGAACATATCGCTGTATCTTGATGGCACCAACGGATGCCCAATTTCCTTCAATCTTCCTGATCGTGGGGATTATCCTGCGTTTGCCAGTTTCGGTTCAAATTCGCGTCGCCTTGTCATGCGCGGCGATGGCGGTTTTCTCAAGACGGGGGCAGGCGTCTTCCCGTTGGCCAATTCGTCGTCTGGCAACAATTGGGGTGCTGATGCCAACTTGCGTTTTCTCTTCTCGGGCGATTTCGTCATTTCCGAGGGAGGTTTCTCCGTCGCCACGTCTCCAACGAACAATGTGTTCCGTGCGGAAGAGTCCGGCAAATCCCGACCTGTTGACATTGTAGTGAAAAATGGCGCGATTTTTGATCTTGCCGGGTGCGACATCGTGGTCAACTCCATTACGGCCAATGGCTCCGGTATCGTTACGAACTCCAACGCCGCGACAGCAAAGGTCACTGTCGGCGTCTTGGATGACGGACGTGACACTACGCTCGCCCGTGTATTCCCCGGCATACCCATCGTGAAGCAGGGAAGTGCGACACTTTCGATTTGCGGCGCGGAAGTCGATTCCGTCGATGTCCAGGGCGGGACGCTTGTCCTCAAGGATCGTGCCCGCATGGGCTATCCGTTCTATCGTTTTCAAGTTGACGCTCATAAGGCTGGCATAGGAAGCAATGAACGACTCTACATGAACGAGTTTGCGTTGTATGTCGGTGGCGTAGATGTGACCCGTCCGTATGCCGCACTCTATCACAACCCGAATGGGTCGGACTATGTGTCATCGCCTACAAATCTAGTGGACGGTGACCTTTCCACGGAATACTACGACTTGCGCATGCAATCGTCTGACGAGGAAAGACGGAATCGTGTTGGAGTGACACTCGAATACAACACATGCCTTGCCGTGGATTCGTACCGTTGGGCACCAATGCAATCCAATTCATCCAAGTACGATCCAACCGCATGGCGCGTCTTCGGTGGGTTTTCCACGACAGGTTTGACTCTTCTTGATCAGGTAACGGACTTCACGGTCACGGATGTCGTAAACGGGTGGAACTCGACTAACTTCGTCTTCACAAGCAACGAACCCTCGGCAATGCATATCGGAACGCTGACGCTCGCGGACAGTGTGAACGTCAAGACAGAAGGTGCGCAGGTTTCATGCGATACCTTCAATGCGGGCTCGACCTGTTCGCTTAACGTTATAGGAGACAAATCGCTGCTGAAAGGCGCGTTGATCGCCGCAGCGTCATGCTCTGGTGCAGGAAACCTTGCCGGATGGAGCGTTTCATTGAACGGTGAAGCGGTTGACAGTAGGCTTTACTTCGAGAATGGGGCGGTGAGGCTTGTTCCGATCGTCTTCGCGCTGATATTCAGGTAATGCCTGTCGCAACCGCAAATCTCGGTAGGGCGGCGCGTCCCCACGCCGCCGCGGCACGGAGGGACGCCGTGCCCTACCAAATAAGGGGACGAGGAGTATGTCGCCATGGTTGTTGTGCGCAATTTTAGATTTACGGTACTACAGTTGGCTTCGCTGTGCGCTTTCACCGGAATCGGGGGGCCTGTCCCCGATGTGTCGGTTGATCGGGTGTGGTCGCCTCTCAGTGTGCCGTTCAAGTGCATAGGCGCAATTCATCCACGCAACTCGTCTGAAATCAAAGCGTCGAATTGGACAATCGGCTGCGAAGGACTGGACAGAGACTTCGATAAGTTCGAGAAGTTCCGCGAATACATAACACCCCTCGGAATAAAGACGATTCGCCTTCAGGCAGGGTGGGCAAAAACCGAGAAAGAACCTGGGAAGTACGATTTTGCCTGGCTTGACGACATCGTTGACTATGCATGCACAAACGGCATCAACGTCCTTTTGGAGACGGGGTACGGCAATCCAATATACGAGGGCGGCGGCGGACACTATCTCGGAGGGTCGTTCCCGACGTCGGAAACGGCACTTGCGGCGTGGGACCGCTGGGTGGATGAAATGTCGCGCAGATACAAGGGTAAGGTTCGAGATTGGGCGATGTGGAACGAACCGGATCTTGAAATGGAGTGGCTGCCAAACGGTAAGCGCAACAAGGTCAAGAAAAAGTCCCCGTCGGACATTGCCGCGTTCAACGTCCGCACGGCAAAGATCATAAAGCGGAACATTCCCGACGCGCGGATAGCGGGGCTTTCGCTCGCGAACAACGACGCAGGCTTTTTGGAAGAATGCCTCAAGGCGATGGACGAAGACATCAACCTCTTCGAATGGATAATATATCACGGCTACTGCAAGAACCCCGACGCTTCGTACGACGAGGTCGAGAGGCAGAAAGCCGTTCTCAGGAAGTACAGCGCGACGTGCAGGTTGCGCCAGGGCGAGAACGGATGTCCAAGTGGATGGGTGCGCAAGTCGGCTCTCTCGAGGTGGCCATGGAGCGAATACACGCAGGCGAAGTGGAATATGCGCCGCATGCTCGGAGATCTTGGACATGATGTAGAATCTGCTGTGTTTACGCTCTCCGGCGGAAGCGGCGGCGAGAACAAGACGCTGTTGCGGCGTGCGAAGGACAAGACCGTCATCGACATCAAGCTTGCGTATTATTCCGTGCAGAACGTCGCAAGCGTTTTCGACTGCGAGCTGGAACGGCGCGCTGACGACCTTTCTATCTCCATTGACGACAAGACGATAGCTCTGTACGAATACCGTAGGCGCGAGGACGGGAAGCCCGTATATGCGTTCTGGGAGCATGGCGACCTGAAGAAGTTCAACAAGGAGACCAATCCGCAGTGCCCGTCCGACAGCTTCCAGACGCGTCCGGTGCTGTTTACGGTCCGGCGCGAGTTGAATGATCCGGTGTGGGTTGACATGCTGACCGGCAAAGTCTATGAATTCCCTCGCAAGAACATACTGAGGGACAAGCCCGGCGGGATATGGCTTTTCAAGATGGTTCCAGTTTACGATTCTCCATGTTTGCTTGCGGAGCGCGAATGCATTCAGATAGACGAGCTCAAGTAGTACGGTCTCTTGCCTTCTTTTGTGCGCTGCTGGAGTGCTCTTTTGCCTGCGCCGAAGTCCAGTTCGAGGAGGCGGCACCCGTGTGGCCGAAGGGTTGCGAAGCCGAGGTTAATTCTTTCTTCGGCTTTCGCACGAAATTCGTCTTTAAAGATGGGGATGTCTCGTTTCTGCGCATTACGGGGTGCAGCGACTACAGAATTTCGGTAAACGGTCGGCATGTTGGATGGGGACCAGCGCGAGCGGCGAAAGGATGGTTTCGCGTGGACGAAATCCCTTTGAACGTCGTGCCGGGAACAAACGTTGTCGCAATCGAAGTAGCAGGCTACAACTGCGAGAGTTATTGCCACATGGATCAATCGCCATTCTTGCAGGCTGAGGTGATTGTCAATGGGCAGGCTGCGGCAGCAACGGGATCGTCTCATTCGTTTGAAGCGCAGAGGCTTCCCAGGGTTCAGAAAGTTGTGCGGTACAGTGGGCAGCGTACATTCAGCGAATACTACTACCTTTCTCCGGGGTTTGACGACTGGAAGGCCGGCAAGGGGGATTTCAAATCATTGCCTCTCGCAGAACGGCCTAGAGTAAAATTGCTTCCGAGACGAGCCCCATACGCAGACTTTAAGGTGAACGGACCGTTTCGCCCGCTGTCATTCTCCAGTCTCCGGTACGATGCCGGAATTAAAACTAAGTCCGAGCGCTTTATAGAACCGTCTCGCGATGGGGTGAAACGGAAGATGTTCGCCAAAGAGGAGCTTGACGTGAACTGGTATGATCTTGTGCAGCGCTATGTTGCGGCGAGCCGCCGTCAAGCCCGGGCGGACGATGCAGACCGGGCGTGGTTCCCGCTGTCCGGCAGGAAGTCTGCAACCTTTGATGCAGGGATGAACGATACTGGCTTCATTGGCATAAAGGTGAAGTGCAGGAAGCCTGGTAAAATCGCCGTAAAGTTTGATGAGATTCTTGTCGACGGTGAAGTAAGTCCTACGCGATATAAATGCGCCAATGTTGTCGCGTGGAACTTCGAGGCGCCAGGAGAGTATGCGGTGGAATCGTTTGAACCTTATACGCTCAGGTTTGCCGAGGTTCTGGCATGCGATGGGGAGTTCGTGGTTTCTGCGCCTTTTTTGCGCACCTACAAGAATCCGGAGGCGAGACGAGCGCGAATGTGGTGTTCCGACCCGGCAGTGGAGAAGGTGTTCGAGGCTGCGCGTGAAACGTATGCACAGAACGCGGCAGACGTGTTCACGGACTGTCCCGGACGTGAACGTGCCGGATGGCTGTGCGACAGTTTTTTCACGAGTCGCGCAAGTCTGCTGTTCACGGGGAACGTCGAACCAGAGCTCCTCTTTCTCGAGAACTATTCGTTGCCTGACAAGTTTGAAAATATTCCTGATGGCATGGTGCCGATGTGTTATCCGGCTGATCACTTGACCGGAAGATTCATACCGAACTGGGCGATGTGGCTTGTGTTGGAAATGGAGGAATTCAAAAAGCGCGGCGGAGATGCCTCGTTTGTGGAGAAGGTGCGTCCACGGTTGACCGGCATCGTGAAATATCTGATGGCATTTCGCAATTCGGACGGTTTGCTGGAGAATCTGCCTGGATGGGTTTTCATAGAATGGTCGGATGCAAATAAACATGTACAGGATGTCAATTATCCGTCGAATATGCTATGGGCCGAAACATTGGATGCCATGCACAGACTGTACGGCATGTCGGGTCTTGCTGAGGAGGCGCAGAAAGTCCGGGAGGCAATCCGGCGGCAGGCGTGGACTGGGAAGTGGTTTCGCGACAACGCGATTCGTCAGAGGGATGGGAGTCTAAAATTGGGCGAAGCTTCCACCGAGACGTGCCAATACTATGCGTTTTATTTCAAGACGGCAACGCCAGCAACGCATCCGGAACTTTGGCGCAAGCTTGTCCAAGATTTCGGCCCTAAGCGTGATGCCTCAAGGACACATCCCGAAATACGCCCATCGAACGCATTCATTGGAAACTATTTGCGGCTGGAGTGCCTGTCACGCGAGCGACTGTTCGCGGAGGAGTTGGAAGAGTCGCGCAGATTCTTTCTCCACATGGTCGAACGTACTTCTACGCTCTGGGAGCATGCCAGTCCTGCCGCAAGTTGCAACCATGGCTTTGCAAGCCATGTAGCATATATGTATTGCAGAGACCTGCTTGGTGTGAAAATCGATTATGCCGGGAAGTCCGTGTTGTTCGACCCTCCGGAAGATGTGTCGATTGATTTTATCGGCATGGACATACCTGTTTCCAATGGCGAATCTATTTTTGCCGAGTGGCGCAAGGTGGATGGACGAATCGCCAAGAAGTTGCGCATTCCGTCTGGATGGCGCGAAGAATCGATACATGATATGGCCGCGAATACGGCGAAACTCGAATTACGATGGGAAGCAGTAAAGGGGATAATTGATGAAAAAAGCATTGTTCATGTACTTGGCACTTCTATCCGCTGAAACGCTTCAGGCTGAAAGCAAGGCAGTCAACTCCAGAATGTCTGCGGCCAGCGACTACATGTTGACAGGGGATGTTCGCGTTGTATCCGAAGCACCGGGCCGGCTTTCGCCGGCAATTGTGGGATTGCAGGAGCTGCAACGGATGATCGACGAGGCCGCAGCGCATGGCGGCGGAAGGGTTGTTGTCCCTGCCGGGCGGCACGAGACTGGACCTTTGCATTTGAAGAGCAATGTCGAGCTGCATCTCGAGGATGGCGCGGAACTGCTGTTCACAGATGATATTGAAGCCTATCTTCCGCCGGTCGAGACGAGCTGGGAAGGCGTCGAGTGCTGGAACTATTCTCCACTCATCTATGCAAATGGGGCGACGAACATCGCGGTAACGGGTCGCGGAACGTTGAGACCGCGAATGGGCCTTTGGGAGTGCTGGCAGTGGGGCGGACAGTCGGCGAAACTGGCCCGCGACATCCTTTTCGGCACATGGGGAGAGAACGACGTATCCCTTGATCTGCGCGATCTCACCAAGCTTCCGGATTCAAAAGCGCGCCCGCAGTTCATCGGGTTGCGGCGGTGCAGGGGTGTCAGGCTTGAAAACTTTCGCATACGCCATTCGCCGTTTTGGTGCGTTCATCTGCTGGAGTGCGACGGCGTCGAGGTGCGTCGTGTTGACATCGAGGCGTACATGCACAACAACGACGGCATTGACATAGAATCGTCAAGAAACGTGCTTGTCGAGGACAGCCGGTTTTCAGTCGGCGACGACGTCATCTGCCTCAAGTCCGGACGCGACAGGGACGGACGGCGCCGGGCTGTCCCGACGGAGAACGTTGTCGTCCGCCGCTGCGTTGCGGACTGCGGCCACGCTTTCTTCGGAATCGGCTCGGAGCTTTCCGGCGGCATCCGCAATGCCGTCATGGAGGATTGCGTAATGGAAGGGACTTGCGCATGGCTCTTCCGTATCAAGACGACTCCGACGCGCGGCGGTTTCGTGGAGAATGTCGCGATGCGGCGCGTAAAGGCGAAGAATGTCAGAGCCTCTGCGCTCAACATAACATACGACTACAACGGCGGCGCGGAAACCAAGGACGTGTCCACTGTTCCGCCTACGGCGATTTCGGGGGTCACGCTGGAAGATGTCTGGGTCGGGAAGGCCGGGCGTGCGCTGTATATTGAAGGCGACGGACGGCTGCCTGTGAAGGGGGTGTCTTTGAACAGATTCAGTGTCAGGCGGTGTAAATATCCGGACATCGTAAAAAATGCTGAGGTGACAGAGCCGCACGATGTCTGCATCGACAAAGCGGAAGGAGCCCTAGACATTCAAAGTCTGATCGACGAGGCCGCTGCGCACGGCGGCGGGAGGGTCGTCGTGCCGGTGGGGCGGCATGTCGTCGGTCAGATCGACTTGAAGAGCAATGTCGAACTTCATCTCGAAAAGGGCGCTTTGCTGGAGGGCAAGGTAGGCCTCGAGAACTATAGGGTGACGACGCTTCCGTATTCCGAGGGAACGTGGAGCGCTGTCGTCTCGGCAATCGGAGTCACGAACGTCGCGATAACGGGCGAAGGCGAAATATTCGGCAACGGCACCGCATGGCCGCAGCCGGAGGACTACGGCGGCAACCAGGAGGGGCGGCGTCCGCGAGGCGTGTTCTTCGCCGACTGCCGAGACGTTCGCCTTTCTGATTTCACGCTGCGCGATTCCGCATGCTGGGGCGTCGTCTTCAAGTGCTGCGAGAACGTCGATGTGCGGAGGCTCAGGATCGACAACCACGCGAACGCCAACAACGACGGGATCGACATTGAGGCGAGGAACGTGGTAATCGCAGACTGCGACATAGACGCCGGAGACGATGCGGTGTGCCTCAAGTCCAACAACCCTGATTTCGTCGTGGAGAACGTCCTCGTCTCGAACGTGACGGCGCGCTCCCACTGCAATGCGCTGAAGCTTGGCACGGCGAGCCACGGAACGATGCGGAACGTTCTTTTCGTCGACTGCCGGACGGACGCTCCGCGCCGCGACTTCACCGACTTCAGGTTCGGGCGGAAGCGTCCGTGGTACGTGAACGAAGACAGGACGAAGACCTATCCTGGCGTCGGCGCTGACGAACCGTCGGGGCATTCGTCCATTGCCGTTGAGAATGTCGACGGCGGAGTTGTTGAAAACATCGCATTCAGGCGGATTGCCGCGAACGGAAGTTGCACGCCAATTTTCATA
>Ga0265298_10008176_pt1 | contig 12599 bp, 7 predicted proteins | sample AusTroGonzalo_MG_3_FD_193486 | JGI IMG/M metagenome (GOLD analysis project Ga0265298, IMG submission 193486) | Bovine rumen microbial communities from tropical cattle in Woodstock, Queensland, Australia - Gonzalo_01 | ecosystem: Host-associated > Mammals > Digestive system > Stomach > Rumen ... | reverse complement strand
GGCCAGGGCAACTACACGGGCGCAAAGACCATTCAATTCGCGGTTATTGACATTAATGACAAGATTCCCGTCACCAGCGAAACGACCACACTGGAGGATTTCGCATTTGCGGTCAATCAGGACGTGTCCATCTCGTCGCGCATCACCATCAGCGGCAACGTCACGCTCTACCTCGGCGAGGGCACCACGCTCACCGCCCCGAAGGGCATCGAACTGAGCCAGGGCAACAGCCTGACCATCAACGGCCCGGGCGCACTGACCATCAACGATTGTGACCAGGATAAGTCGGGCATCGGAGCCGCAAGTGTGGGTACGCTCGTCATCAACGGCGGCACCATCAATGTTACGGGCGGACAGTATGGCGCAGGTATCGGCGGCGACATACACAACAGCAACGGCGGCAACATCTACATCAACGGTGGCATCATCAATGTCACGGGCGGACGGTATGGCGCAGGCATCGGCGGCGGTTACGATGATCAATATAGACAACATACTTTTTGTGGCAACATCTACATCAACGGTGGTCAGGTAACAGCAACAGCAGGAGAAAAAGCTTGTGGCATTGGCCCCGGCTATTCAAAACAGTTTATTGACATGGGCAATGATTATGTTTATGAAGATAGAGGATATTCCAGTGGGTCGCTGACACTGAGTTGGACTTCCGTTGATAACGACTTCGTGAATATAAATAGATTCAATGAAGATAATGGAGGCAAAATCAGCAGCATCACCATTGCCGACGGCAAGCAGTTCGTCATCGGAGAGACAACGATAGACTCAAATACGACAGACCTCATCAACATGCTCTACGGCAAGACCATCTGGCCTTATGGCCAAGGTGGTGACTTTGTGCTGACCGATGGTGAAACCTACGTCAGGACTGGAAGTATTCCTGTTACCTCGGCCACCTACACCAAGACCGTTGACGAGGGCCGCGTGAACAAGTACATGGCATGGCTCGTGCCCTTCGACTACACGCTGACCACCGATGACCTGGAGAAGTTCACGTTCTACAAGATTAACATGATTGCCAACTCGCCGAGACCGGAGGACGAGGCAACGGGCGATGTATGGATGTTCGTCAAGACGATGGCCGCCGGCGACGTGCTCCACGCCAACATGCCTTACGTCTATATGCCCTTAGAGGCCGTGACCGACTATGAGTTCACCACCAACAATGCCGTGCTGAAGGCGAAGAACACGGACGTGATTGCCAAGACGGAAACGCTGGAGGACATCTACTCCTTCTACGCCACCTACAAGAATACGAAGGCCACGGAAGCCGACCCGTTCTACTACATGAGTGCTAACGGCGGCATCAGCCTTGGCAGGACAGCCACCGTCGGTGCCTTCCGCTGGATTATCCGCCAGACCAGCAAGTACGGCGGCACCCCGGCCTACGCCCGCCAGATGATTATCTTCGACATTGACTCCGGCGAGGTCACGGGAATCGTTTCGACCACGAATTTCACGGATTCCACGAATTCCGATGCGTGGTACGACATGCAGGGCCGCCGCCTGCAAGGCAAGCCCTCACGCGCAGGCGTATATATTAATAATGGTATAAAGGTAGTGATAAAATAATAAGCCAACATGAAAAAGGAATATATGAAACCCAAGATGCATGTGGTGAAGATTCAGCACAGCGGCATCATCTGCACCAGTCCCGGCGGCGGCAGTGGCTGGGGCGTCATCGGCCCCGACGAGCCGGACGCCCCCGCCGGCGCCCGTCAGTTCAACGGCGGCATCGACTGGGACGACTGAAAAACCGGCACGACCTACACCGCCACCTTCGAGATGACCAAGGTGCAGTAAGCAGAACAAACTTAAAACATTAACAACATGCCAAAAAGATTTCTTTATGTTCGCGCTGCTGCTGACAAAACGGCCAAAAGTTTTGAAAACATGGAGTCCGAGTGGTCGGCGAGGCCGGAAAATTTCTGAAAGTGCATCGCCGAGTGGTCGGCGAGAGTGAAAAATTTAGAAAACACCGTATTCGAGTGGTCGGCGACGCACTTTTCAAAAAAAATCAACGAGGACGAGCGGTCGGCGACGCTGTTTTGAAAAAATTTCGGCGAGTACGACCGCTCGGCGAGGCAGAAAAAAAATATTTTTATCAATTTAAAACTGTAAAACTATGGCAAAAACAAAAATTTTGAAGGAAGGCTGGGGCGCGGCTCCCAACGCCTTTTACGTAAGTGCAATGCGCACCACCGACGGGCGCAGCAATGAAGTGGAGAGTGAGAACCAGCAGTGGGTGGCCGCGCGGACGGAGTTCCACACGGCGTTCACCGCGCTGGACGACGCCTACCAGCGGTCGCTGGCGAGCATGGCGACGCTCGACATCGCCGGCAAGGACGACGAGCGCGACGTGTGGGGGCAGGTGCTGGAGCAGGTGGCCAAGCAGTGGGCCAGGATGCCGGACGACACGATGAGCATCCACGGCCGCAGGGTCTTGCAGGTGTTCCGCGACATCGACTTCCGCACGTCGGAGGCGCTGGTGGCCGAGAACGAGAAGGTGACGAACATCGAGCAGCGCTTCGCCGAGCCGCAGCTGCAGCAGGACCTGCAGGCCATGGCCCTGACCGAGGCCAACCGCCGCTTCGCCACGCTGACCAACGAAATTATCCAGCTCATGGCGCAGCGCTCGGAGGAGAGTGCCGCCCGCGTGCAGGGCGAACTGAAGGCCGCCCGCGAGGCCATGGACGTGGTGTTCGCCAACTTCGTGGAGCTGACCAACGCGCTCATCGTGCTCGGCCAGGAGCCCGCCCTGGAGCAGATGGCCGCCGTGCTGAACGCCGACTACAAGAAGATTGAGGAGCAGATGGCGCAGTCGAAGAAGCTGCCCACGGTGCTCGTCACGTCCACCGTCGTCGGCAATCACCGCTACAGCGTCCCCGAGTTCGCCAAGTGGGCCGACATCGTCAGCGCGAACGACAAGGCGTTTTCTATCGACCCCTCCACCAACCGCATCGTCTCGCTGGCGGCCAAGGCGAAGAAGGTCGGCGGATTATTCCTGACGTTGAACGGCGTGGCCGTGAAGCCCACCGACGCGGTGGATGCGAAGAAGGAGTACGCGCTCATCGCCATCGACGGCGGCGGCGAGGTGACGCCCGTCACGCCGGAGTAACCCAAACAAGCGGGTCGGGGTTCGACTCCCCTGCCCGCTACAACGAAGAAAAATAATAATGGATTAACAATTTAAAAAACATCAACAACATGAGACAAAAGATTTTCTTATTGCTCGCCCTACTGTGCGTGACAGTGCAGGGCGCATGGGCGCAGAACTACGACGTCTGGGACGGCGTGACAACGACGAAGCCGAGAGAGATAAATGGCGTCATTCACATCACAAATGCTGCCGAGTTAGCCTACCTCAGTGCCAATTTCAACAGTATACAAGAATGGGGGGGGAGAATTGAGTGGGTGAGCTTAACACAACAAAAGACCGTCTATGACTATGCTTATACAAGGCCTATCTCTCTGGATGCCGACATTGACATGGGCGACGCCGTGTCGTGGGCTCCTTTGGGACGGGTGTACGCAGAGTCCCACTACGAGAGCACATTCTACGGCAACGGCCATACCATCCGCATCCACACCACGGGAGCCACGGACAACTATCAGGGTCTGTTTACTGGAATTGCTTCGACAGGCAGGGTGGAGAACCTCCACGTGGTAGCCGACATCCATTGCAGCGATTCGCGCCTGGTGGGCGGCATCGCCGGTGAGAACGACGGCACGATAGAGAACTGCTGGGTGAGCGGCACGGTGCGCTCCGACTGGAAAAACTCCAGCGTGGCAGCCACTGCCAAGGTGGGCGGCATCTGCGGTGAGAACAACGGCACGGTGCAGTACTGCTGCGTGACGGCCAATGTGCAGAACGACGATGCCGACGTGGGCGGACTGGTAGGTTGCAATGACAACACCATCAGCCACTGCACCTTCTACGGCACTCGCAGCAGCACCCACGACCAAGACAATATCTACGCCGGCGACTCAGGCACGGAGGAGAACTGCTTCGGCATCTTCAACCAGAGCGAGTACAATGCTGCCAGCGGCAGGGACGTGTACTGCTATGCCCTCATGTACCCCTACGCCATCAACGTCGAGGCTGTGGGCTACGGCACGGTTCAGGTCAGCGCCGGTGGAGAGAACGGCATTACGCGCTGGCACCCCTGCACTGCAGGCGACGCCAACGAGACCGTCACGCTGGCGAAGACGACAATCCCACTGAGGAGCGTCACCGTCACCGATGCCGACGGCAACAATATCGCGCTGCAGGGCCATGCCAACGACAATTCAAGTTTTTGGTTTGTCATGCCGAACAAGGACGTCACCGCCACGGTTTACTACGACTACGCCAACTGGCCCACTGAGGGCGCAGGCACCGAGGCCGACCCCTACCTCATCAGCAGCGCGGACGACTGGCTCTTCTTCGCCAACAACGTCACCGTCGGCCAGCCCTACAGCGGCAAGGTCATCAAGCTGACCGACGACATCAGCGTGACCACGATGGCGGGCGCCTACCAAGCCGACGATAATTACCAGCCCTTCAGCGGCACGTTCGATGGCGACGGCCACACGCTGACCATCAACGTGAGCAACCAGAGCCGCTTCGCCGCACCGTTTAAGTGCGTCGAGGGTGCCACCATCAAGAACCTGCGCACAGCGGGCACCATTAACGGAGGGAACAACGCCGACGGCAAACTGCTGGCAGGCCTCGTGGGCGTCAGCTTTGGCAACAACACCATAACCGGCTGCGTCAGCCACGTAACGCTCACCACCGACTTCGGCGAGGACGCCGCCCTCGCTGGCCTCGTCGCCGGTACGAAAGGCGGCAGCCTCACCATCGAAGGCTGCGTGTTCGACGGCTCGATGACGGGTGCCAGCAACACCCGCTGCGCCGGCATCGTGGGCTACGAGTATGGCGGAACCACCACCACCATCACGAACACCCTCTTCGCGCCGTCCATGCTGACCGTCTCCACCACGGACGACGGCTACACGAAGACCATCTCCCGCGACGCCGACGCCACCATCACGGGCTGCTACTACACGCAGACCCTCGGCACGGCGCAGGGCACGCAGTGCATTCCCGCCGTCAGCATCCCCGCCAACCTCGGCTCGCCGACGGCGGACTACGGCATGGTGACGGCCTACCAGAACGGCATCCTCTGCAACGGCACGTTCTATGGCACCTTCACCACCTTCAGCCTGGCCAACACAAGCGACAACACCTCGACCATCGCCAACAACAACGGCTACCTGGCCAACGTCACCCTCGCCGACCGCACGCTCTACAAGGACGGCGCGTGGAACACCATCTGCCTGCCCTTCGACGTGACCATCAGCGGCTCGCCCCTCCACGGCGCCGTGGCCCGCCCGCTCACCTCGGCCAGCATCAGCGGCACGACGCTCAGCCTCACCTTCGGCGATGCCGTGACGACGCTCCAGGCCGGCACGCCCTACATCATCAAGTGGGACAAAAACCACAGACCCAACTTCACGGCCATCAGCGGCACCAACAGCGGAGCCAACAACTATCCCAACCTGGTGGATGGCAACACTAACACTAGATGGCAGTCGAACACCGACCTCTCAGGCGGTAATCCCTGGGTATGCGTGTTCAAAGCAGACTTTCCCATCACCGTGAGAGGCTACACCCTGACCACAGACCCGTACAACGCGCAATCTCAACCAGAGATTAACCCGCGGGAATGGACGCTGGAGGCCAAGGTGAACTCTGGCGACGCGTGGACTGTCATTGACAGCCGCGATGTAACGACGAATGCTGGCGACGCCCTGCCAGCGGCTAACAGCACCGAGTCGCAGGTCTATGCCATTGCCAGCGGTAAACAGGGCCAGTACCAGTACTTCCGCTTCACAGTGATCAGGACCGGCTGCGAATGGATGTCACTGGCCGAACTGAAACTGTATGGCGACGTCGTCAGCCCCGTGTTCAACGGCGTGACCATCGACGACACCGACCGCAGCTACGACAACGAGGCCAGCGGCGACGCCCACGTCCGCTTCATCGGCACGTACAAGAGCACGTCGTTCACCGACACGGACAACAGCATCCTGCTGATGGGCGGCAATAACACCCTCTACTATCCCACCACCGGCGCAGGCCTCGGCGCACAGCGGGCCTACTTCAAGCTCGGCAGCGGCGAAGCCCTCCTGGCCCGCCGCCTCACCGCGTTCAACATCGACTTCGGCGACGACGACAACACCACGGGAATAATTTCGACCACGAATTACACGAATTCCACGAATTCCGATGCGTGGTATAGCCTCGACGGCGTGCGCCTCAACGGGAAGCCCAGCGCGAAGGGCGTGTATGTGAATAACGGACGTAAAGTAGTAATTAAATAAATGGCGGACAATGATATGAAAAGAAAAGACTATCAGAAACCCACGATGCGTGTGGTGAAGTTGCAACACAGAACCTGTATGCTGACCGGCAGTCCTTTGACCAGCACCAGCACCAACCTCGACGAGGAGGATGACATCGACATCAGCGACACCCCAGGCAGCATCTGGGGCAGATAAACGCAACAACCACAGGCCCGCAGGGGGTTCTTGCTAAGGCAAGCGTCCCTGCGGGCCGAGCGCGACTCCCCCGCGGGTCACAAAGAAAAAAATTTAGGTAACAACAAGTTTCATTTAAAAACAAAACAATGAGAAAGAAAAAGATTCTGAACTGGATGCTCGCCGCCACCCTCGTCTGCGGCGCAAGTGTAATGACATCGTGCTCGTCGAACGACGACAACCCCGCCCCACAGTCCAACATTGCCGAGAAGATTATCGGCAAGTGGATGGTGGAAGAACTGGATGGAGAACCGTGCCCCACGAACTGGAAGACGGTGCTGACCTTTGTGTCGCCCACCCAGGCCTACGGCAGCCTGTCGGACTTCAGTACCCCCATGTGGAACGTGAAGGTGCTGGCCGACGTGAAGATCGACGGCAACAAGGTGAACGTCATCAATACCGACGGCAACATCCGTCAGGTGCTGGACTGCACCATCCTCTCCATCACGGACAAAGACTTGCTGATGAGTTCCGACTGGAACATCTATGAGGACGGCGAAAAAATTTACCAGGAGGCCTATGGCAAGGAGCGCTATGCCCGCATCACCGCCGACTACAGCCAGGACATCCTCGGCACGTGGGAGGGCAAGGTGACCAGCGCGGAGGACGAGCACACCGACGGCGAGATGCACCGCTGGGAGTACAAGGCCGACGGCACCTACGTGTATTATAATAAGGTAGGCACCGAGTGGGTGGCGAACAATGACGCGCTGGCTGAATACTTCGTCGACGGCACCCTGCTCTGCACCCGCTGGAAGAAGACCGCCGACAGCGAGGAACTGCGCGAGTGGTGGGAGATAGAGAGCATCAAGGACGGCGTGATGAAGTGGAAGGCTCTGCGTATGCGTGAGGACGGCTCTACCTACACCGCCACATTCGAGATGACCAAGGTACAGTAACAAGCATCAAAGCCGAGCGCGACTTCTGGCACTACAATAACGAAACAAAGAATAATAAATAAAACAACAACAATGAGAACAAAAAAGATTTTATTCATTCTCGCCCTGCTGTGCGCGGTCGCACAGGGGGCATGGGCTGCGGACAGGAACTATGAGTATCCAACGAAGACCAAGCCCAGCTTTTACGCTTCGCATGGCGGCAAGAGCAACGTCGTGGTCATCAACTCGGCGGCTGAGCTGGCTTTCGTCACGGCGAACTTCAGCGAGGACTCAGGCTACAAAGTCGATGATGACTCCAAGGACTGGTCGGAACTGAACTACTACCTGAACGCCGACCTCGACATGGGCACGGAGTACTCGTGGCTGCCCCTTGGCCGTGAGTCCTTTTGGGTTACCAAGTATGAAGGCACGTTCTGGGGCAATGGGCACACCATCACCTACAAGACATGGGACCTCAACGAAGAAAATCAGGGTCTTTTCTCCACCATTCATGAGGATGGCAAGGTGTACGATGTCAACGTGGTTTGCAATATCTCTACCAAAAGGAATTTTGTAGGCGGCATAGCCGGACAGAACTATGGCCTCATACAGAACTGCACGGTGAAGGCAAATATCGTGATTGAAGCCCATCAATATGCGGGAGGTATCGTCGGCGAGAATCTTGACACAGGCACCGTGACAGGCTGCCGTGTGAGCGGCACGATAAAAGGCACGATAAAAGACGGCGATGAAATATCTGATATAGGCGGTATCGCCGGATTGAATAATCATGATACTGATGGTGCCGGTCATAATTATTATGGCACGATAGTCAACTGCTGGGTGGAGGCCGATGTCATTTCCGATGGTGCAAGTAGCTATGACCGAGCCGAATTGGGTGGTATCTGCGGTACTAATTTTGCCGTAATAAAATACTGCTGTGTGACGGGCGACGTGACGAGCAACAAAGTCAAATCACACGTGGGCGGAATAGCTGGCAAAAACGATCATTCCGTCGAACACTGCACCTTCTATGGTACACTGACCAACTACTACTCGCAAAATAGTAAATACGTGGGTAATCAAACGAAGGGTTCTGTGCCAAATATGTACGACACGTTCGACCAGGACGAGTACGACGCCGCCATAGCCGCAGGTCACACCCTGTATGCCTATGCCATCAAGAACGTCTTTGCCGTCACGGACAGCAAGACGGGCACCGGCACCTATACCATCGAAGATTATGACGCTGCGGTCTCTGACCTGACGAAAGTGCCCGTCGGCCATTGGGTCAGGGTGAATGTGACGTCGGGCGTCGTGTCGAGCTTCAGCGTCAAGGATGCCGACGACAACGATGTCTCGTTTGCTTGGAATCATCTGTATGGCGACAATTACTATATATTTGTCATGCCGAAGAGCGACGTCACTGTCACCATCACGTTCAAGGAGACGGCGGGCACCGGCACGGCGGACGACCCGTACATCATCTCCGACGGCACCGAATGGGAGGCATTCGCCAAAGCCGTCAACAATGGCGATTCATACGAGGGAAAGTTTGTCATGCTGGGCGGCGACTTCGAAGTGAGTACATATCAGTGTTTGGGAACCAACATTGGCTTCTCCAATGCTTTCAAGGGAACCTTCGACGGCAATGGCCACACGCTGACCTGCGTCTATGCACCCTTTACCCGCGTCATGGACGCCACGATTAAGAACCTGCACGTCACCGGCAATGCCACTGGGTCATCGAATTATGGCAGCATCGTTGGCTATTCGAAAGGCACGCTGAACCTCATCAACTGCCGCAGCTCGGTGAACGTGGACTGCGGGACAAGTCAGGGATATGGCGGACTGGTCGGCACCCTGTCCACAGCCACGACTGGCGCACAGTCCACAAACCCGAACTCGGTCACCATCGACGGCTGCGTCTTCGACGGCTCCATTACCTCCACGGTCGAAAACGAATATAGAGCCCACGACTGCAGCGGCTTCGTGGGCGATGCCGGTGAGGGCGGCACCGTCGTCATCCGCAACTCCATCCTGAAGCCCGCCAGCGTGGGCGAAGGCATCATCGCCAACACCTTCGCCAAGATGGGCAGCGGCACGCTCACCTTCGAGAACAGCTACTTCGTCGCCGTAGCCAACCTGCCCGCCAACCAGGGCACGCAGGCCCGCACCATCACCGCCGGTAACCACGTGACCCTCAGCGGCCTCGGCGACGCCACCACCACCTACGGCTCGCAGGGCATCACCGCCTACGCCACGGGCATCAAGTACGGCGGCAACTACTACGCCGGCAGCGGCGACGCCGTCAGCCTCACCCTGAGCCACGGCAGCCAGGAGGGCTACACCTTCAGCCAGTACACCGCCAGCGACGGCACGCTCAGCGGCAGCACCCTCACCATGCCCGCCGCCGACGTGACCATCAACGCCGAGTGGACCAGGAACACCGCCTCGCTCGCCGACAATGCCGACAACACGGCGTTCATCAGCGCCCACGACGGCGACGTCTATGACATCACCCTCACGGGCCGCACGCTCTACAAGGACGGGGCATGGAACACCATCTGCCTGCCGTTCAACGTCGTGCTCGACGGCTCGCCCCTCGCAGGAGCCACCGCCCGCACGCTGACCGAGGCCAGCATCAGCGGCTCGACGCTCACGCTGACCTTCGGCGACGCCGTGACGACGCTTGAGGCCGGCACACCCTACATCATCAAGTGGGCCAGCGGCGACAACATCGTCAGCCCCGTGTTCAGCGGTGTGACCATCGACAGCGACATGCACCCGTATGACACCGCCGAGGAGAGCGTCACCACCGACGAGCGCGTCCGCTTCGTGGGAACCTATAAGAGCACCGCGTTCAACGCCGACGACAAGAGCATCCTGCTCATGGGCAGCGAGAACACCCTCTACTATCCCACCGCCGGTGCCGGCATCGGTGCACAGCGCGCCTACTTCAAGATAGGCGGCGACGACGCCCTCCTGGCCCGCCGCCTGACGGCATTTAACATCGGCTTCGGCGAGGGAGGCATGACAGGAGTTATCGAAGTTAAAGAAGTTATCGGAGTTAACGACGATAGCTGGTACACGCTCGACGGCATGAAGCTTTCGCAGAAGCCGACGGCCAAGGGAATCTACGTGAACAACGGCAAGAAGGTCGTGATAAAGTGAGTGCTCTTCGAGCAGAAATCTCACAAATCCAACCAAATTGAACAAATATATAATTCTGTAAGATTTGAATATATTTGTAGAATTTCTCGCCGAAAGGCGACTAAAATAACAGAAATATGAAAAAGGAATATATGAAACCCGAACAGCGCGTGGTAGAGCTGCGACACAGGACACAGTTGCTGACTGGCAGCGGACTTGGCAGAAGCGTAACCACCCAAGGCGTTGATGAAGGCGATGAATTCACCATCGACAACACCCCAAGCAGCGTCTGGGGCAGATAACAAACCACAGGCCTCCGGAGGTTCGACTCCTCCGGGGGCCACAACAACGAAACGAAAGTAATGACAACAATGGTAAAGAAACTGAAACTATGGATGAAGGCCGCCATCCTGACCATCTGCGGCGCAACGGTGCTGACTGCATGCTCGTCGAACGAGGACAACGGCGGGACGAAGGACGATGGACAGGCCAGGAAGGCGCTGCTGATCATTTTGGACGGCTGGGGCATCGGCGACAAGGGGCAGGATGACGCGATAGCACAGACGGCCACACCCTATATGGACTACCTGAAGGCGAACCATCCCAACGCCGAGCTGCAGGCCTCGGGCGAGTACGTGGGGCTGCCCGACGGTCAGATGGGTAACTCGGAGACGGGTCACCTGAACATCGGCGCCGGGCGCATCGTCTATCAGGACTTGGTGAAGATCAACCGCGCCTGTGCCGACAACAGCATCCTGGAGAACCCGGAGATTAAGGCGGCGTACAGCTATGCCAAGGCCAGCGGCAAGAACCTGCACCTAATGGGCCTGACGTCGACGGGCGGCGTCCACTCGTCGCTGGACCACCTGCTGAAGCTCCTGGACATAGCCAAGGAGTACGACATCCAGAACTGCTACGTACACTGCTTCATGGACGGCCGAGACACCGACCCCTACTCGGGCAAGGGTTTTATTGCTGACGTGCAGCGGCACATGGACGAGCTGGGCACGGGTGGCATCGCGTCGGTCATCGGCCGCTACTACGCCATGGACCGCGACAAGCACTGGGAGCGCATCAAACTGGCCTACGACCTCATCGTCAGCGGCAAGGGGCGCAAGGTGGACGACATGGTGGCGGGCGTGCAGTCGTGCTACGACAGCCACACCGAGGAGCACAAGAACACCGACGAGTTCATGGAGCCGCTCGTTAACGGCAACATCGACGGGCGCATCCGCGAGGGCGACGTGGTCATCTTCTTCAACTTCCGCAGCGACCGCGCCAAGGAACTGACTACGGTGCTCACGCAGCAGGACATGCCGGAGCAGGGCATGACAACTATCCCCAACCTGCAGTACTACTGCATGACGCCCTACGATGACACTTTCATGGGCGTACACATCCTCTTCCCCAAGGACAACCTGGAGAATACCCTTGGCGAATACATCGCCAGCATGGGGCTGAAGCAGCTACACATCGCCGAGACCGAGAAATATGCCCATGTCACCTCGTTCATCAACGGCGGGCGCGAGGAACCTTTCACGGGCGAAGACCGTATTCTGGTGGCCTCGCCCAAGGTGGCTACCTACGACCTGAAGCCCGAGATGTCGGCCTTCGAGGTGAAGGACAAGCTCGTCGAGGCGCTGAAGACCGACCGCTACGACTGGATAGTGGTGAACTTCGCCAACGCCGACATGGTGGGTCACACGGGTGTCTATAGCGCCATCCAGACCGCCGTGAAGACCATCGACCAGTGCCTGAACGAGGTCGTGGAGACGGCCAAGGCGATGGGCTACGACGTCATCATCACCGCCGACCACGGCAACGCCGACCATGCCATCAATGCCGATGGTACGCCCAACACGGCACACTCCACGAACCCCGTCCCCTTCATCTACGTAACTGCGAACAAGAACGCGACGGTGCGCAGCGGCATCCTGGCCGACGTGGCTCCTTCCATCCTCCATATCATGG
>Ga0265298_10008175_pt1 | contig 12599 bp, 22 predicted proteins | sample AusTroGonzalo_MG_3_FD_193486 | JGI IMG/M metagenome (GOLD analysis project Ga0265298, IMG submission 193486) | Bovine rumen microbial communities from tropical cattle in Woodstock, Queensland, Australia - Gonzalo_01 | ecosystem: Host-associated > Mammals > Digestive system > Stomach > Rumen ... | reverse complement strand
TAATAACTGGGCTGACGGCCGCGCGCCCGCGCGCCTTGGCCCCGGCCCCCGTCACCCAAAACCGCCCAATTTCGACAGCGCGCCTCCGAGAGCGGGGGAGTGGTCTTGGCGAGATGGTGGCTTTGTTCAAGACCCTCCCCTCCCCCCTGGGAACCGTGGTGCTCACGTGATTGTAACGTAATCATCACGTTATGGTAACGTGATAACCTTGCCGCATTCGGGGCAGATGATGTATCTTTCACACTCTCGCTCCATGCCGTAGAGCGTCACTTGCGTACCGAGCATCCGGTACTGAATTTCCGCATCTTCGTATGCGATGACGGAGCCGCAACACAGGCAGGTCACTTCCTGCCGGCGGTCTTTTCCTGATTTGATGACTTCCATTGTTGTATGAGTTTCTTGTCCTTGTTTCCTTTGGCGATGTTGCAGTCTTGGCAGAGGCTCTGCAGGTTGCCACGGTCAAAGAATCCCTGGGAGCCGCAGACGGGCCACGGAACGATGTGGTCAACCACTTCGGCGGACTTGACTCGCCCTTGACTTTTGCAGCATTCGCAGAGCGGATGGTCCTGCCGCCAGGCACGGGACAGCTTGGTCCAGCGGTAGGAGTGGTAAGGATCCGCGCTGCGCTGCCGGTCTTCCATGTGCCGGCCCGCTGGTTTCGTATGTGCATCCCAGGGAAGTTTCATAAGTTTCATAAGTTTCAAAAAAGGCTCCCTTTCACCCGCTTCGGTCGGTTCGGAATTTTATGCCTGCCTGCTTAAACCGCCTCCGCTGCCGGCAAGGGAGCCTTGAGCTATACGTTCATAAAGAGTACAGTGTAGATGGTGAGGTACACAACCATCTCGGCCCAGAACATCCATGTACCTTTCTTCCAGATGGACAGGCCGACTGCCGCCAGCGCGAATGGTATGACGACCCACAAGAGCTTTGGCACGGCGATGATCCAGCCGATGGTCCAGCCGACGGCAGACCACGCACCTATCTGATGGATCCACCATTGGAACTTGTCCGTCTGGTAGTCAGGCGAGGCGCCGACGAGAAGCATGGAGGCCGGCGCAAGGAACCCCAGGAACTGCCATGGGTTACCCTCGCCCTGGGTGAGGATGACCGGCACCATGAGAAGCGCCGAGCCGATCGTGACCACGGTCCAAACGTTGAACTGGTTAAGGTTTGGCCACTTCGCTCCCCACTTGGGAGCATACGCGGAGTAACAAGAGAGCAGCCCGAAGATACGGACTCCCGCATAGACAAAGCCGAAGAATACCACGGCCGAGCCGGAAAGAACATAATATTGCCACATAGTTATTGTTGTTTGTTGTATTACCAGTCTGCGAATTCGCTCATTTCACGCTCCATCACCTCCAGCTGCTCAAAGAAATGCTGGACGTTGTAGTCGCTGAAGACGTAGCGCTTGTGGTTGACGGCCACGGAGATGAAGGGGCGCATCTTGCCGTCGCTCCCATAGCTGATGTCGAAGGGTTTTCCCTCGACGTGGTTCTGCAGTACGGCAGCGACCAGATACTCCATCGCGCTGCCTATTGATATCAAGTGTGTCATGTTTTTATCAAAAAGCCGGCGCCCGCGCCCACCGGCAGTCAGTACGTATTTATGAAACGCTTCAATCATCAGAGAAATTATCGGCAAAGTCGCGGGACCGGACCTCACGGCCGGGCGGTTATGTCGTACTTCTCGTGTACCAGCACCATTGCCATGGTTCCTTTATGCACTTCTTCTTCTCGTGGTCGAAGTAGCGGCAACAGGTGGCGCAGTAGTCCTTACCGTTTGCGCCGCTTGACTTTTTGGTCGGGTATTTCATAAGGCTCAAATATTAAGTGGCGGTTGGCTACATAGGCATTCCACAGCATCGACTGCTTCTTAACTACCCACACGGGCGAGGCGAGGAAGCAGGCCAGCGGCCCGGGACAGTGGATGGTCAGGGTGTTGTGGGGCGTCTCCTCGGCCCATACTCCGGAGTCATAGGTGCCTTCCGGCGCCTGATGCTGGTAGAATATGGTCTCAAGGATGTCCACGAAGCGCAGCGTCTCCCAGTATCCGCGATAAGCCTCAAAGAAGGGCTTGCCCGGCAACTCCCACACCCTGCCCATCTTGTTATGGTGGGAGGGCTCCATGTCGCACGCCTCGCGGATCTCCCTGGCAATGTCGCCGGGGATGATGCCGTATTCATCGTCCTGGGAAGGGGAAAGCACGAAACGGGACTGGACGGCGCCGTCCTCCATGAACAGGTCGGAGGACTCGTCGGTGATGACGAAGGGCTGCGTCCAGTCTCCCAGCCTCGCCCGCTTGATTGCCGATGCGATCTGCTTTTTCGTGGGGTCGAATACACCCCGCAGTGAAATGCCGTGTTCTCTCATTGTTTACATGCGTAGAAGGTTATGCGACGTCCACGGGCATAGGTATGCATAGCCGCAGTGATACAGGACCATTCGGCGGGTGCGGTGCCATCCTTGACCGCCGGCAGCATCGTGCCGTTGAACCAGTCAAGAAAAGCGGCCGGCAGGACCATTCCTATAGTCCCGTCGGCCTTTTCTACTACCATGATGGACTCGTTGACCAGCGTCGCCGCCAGCGCGTCCTCTCCGCACTTGAAGAGTTGCCCGTAGATATTGTTAAGATTTTCCAGGAAGAACGGATCTGTCCGCTTGGTTCCGGTCTTCAGTTCCCAGCCGTCGGCCCAGCGCAGGATCTTCTCCTGGGTGTCGAGGGCGTGGCCGTATGCCTTCCGGTCCTTGAGCGCCCAGTTCGCAAGGCAGTTCTGGACCTCCTTTTCGGGAGCCCGGGCATTCTTCCAATAGAATAAATTATATAAAATTTCTTCTTCTTTTTCTGCCACTTCTTCCGCGCGCACGCGGGGAAGAAGAATAGTCTTATATAGTACTATATTAGTATTCTCAGGGTGCAGATTTTGCACCCTTTTCTGCTCCATTTTGCACCCTTTTGTGTCGCAAATTGCACCCTTTTTTATGGGTGCAAATTTTGCACCCTTTCTGCAAGCATCCACAATTTCAAGGTTTACGCGGTACTCGACATAACTGCCGCGACCGCTTCCGACCTCAGTACGGGTGATGTATCCGGCCTCAACGAGTTGATGGATGATATCCTGGACTGTGCGTTCCGAAGCGCCCGTAATGTTCATGAAATATTTGATAGTGCAGGCACAAGCGGAGTCTCCGTCCTGGGATATGTTGTGGATAACCGAATAGATATCCCTCATCGGCCCGCTTTTCATGGCCAGATTATCCCAAGTGATACGGGGCACCGTGTAGAAGTCACCCCTCTTTAAGGATTTCATGATTGCTTGTTTCTGTGTCATCTTCTTTGAATGCCCCGATAAGCCAGAGGGCGGTTAGGCAGACCAGTGCGGCAAAGCAGAAGCGTCCGAACCAGTCAAAGGTTACTACGTTTGTGGTGGGTTCGCCGAGTGCAACGGTGCCGGCGACGAGTGCGACCATCCCGAGGATGGCAGTGATGGCTTTTTTCATTTCGCTTTGTATTTAATGGTTAAAGAATGTAGTCTTCAGCTTGCTCCTTCGCCTGCTGCAACTCAAGCGACTGGAGCGCGAGGATGTCCTCAACGCTGTATTCAAGGCGGCTGCCATTGGGTACGCCAATGAGCTTACGAGCCTCAACGGCACGGCGGAACCATGTGCCGTACTTCTTCAGGCACTGGCGCTCGGATAGCATGACGTTCTCCTGGCCAAGATGCTTGAGAGTCATCTTGACTATGAGCTCGACCTCAACCTTCCGGCGCTGGGCCTCCATCCGTGCAGTGATCGCGTTCATACCTTACGCACGATTTTGTGGCCGTTGATAACCTCATGTACGCTGTACTTAGGCTCACCGGAGGCATTGATGCGGACGACCGCCATACGCAGGGCAGGGCCCTTGAGGTCACTTCTGTACGGGATGAAGACATCTTCGTCCCTGCCCAGCTGGGCGAGAGTGGCCGGAATGTCTATTCCCGGCTCCTTGTAAATAATTTGATTTTTGCCTTCCATTTGCTATTTTTGTTATAACAGCCGTTGCAAAGGTAAGGATATTTTTTATAAAAACAATACTTTACTTGTTTATAACGGAAAATTTTTGAAAAATTAATGAAAGGGACAGCATTGAAGACCGTGATTCAAAAGCACGGCTATCGCCAGGTAGAAGTGGCGAAGAGGCTTAATGAGTCTCAACAGAATTTCAGCTCTATGCTGAATGCCGATGATGTGAGAAGTTCTCTGATTGAAAGGATATCAGAGGCTCTCAGTATTCCTGTATCGGTCATTTACGGGGAGTCCGTTGCCCCCTCTATTTCGGCCAATAATGGCATCGCCGCCATTAATAGCCCTGGGGTGGTCAATGGTCAAGTCGATAAATGTCTTGATTTACTCAAAGAGAAAGATGTGCAAATAGAAAAATTGCTTGATATCATCAAAAACACAACAAAATGATTCCAAAACATTTTTGCAGTAACGGGATGAGGACCTGGTCTCTCATTCTTCGGATCGTCGGATTCCTTGGTATTATTGTCGGCATTTTAATCGCAGTCTTTGATGACGGTGGCGGCGCCGGCAGCTTCTTTTCCTATGGCCTTGCGGCATTGCTTCTCGGAGTTCTTATGAAAGGGCTCTACCCGATTTCTCAATGGGCAGAGAAGAATCTTGCGGACGCAGGGTATGAGGAATTCCAGCAGGAGGAGAAGACGAAATAAAAAAGGCCGGGCGCTTCTCAGCGTCCGGCTCTCTCACACATAAAAATTCACTTATGAAGATACTATTATAACCGTCACAAAGATACGAAGGATTTCTGATAATTAGAAGCTGATTCCAGCGGTTATTCCGATTCCGGCGTAAGGTTCCCAGCCCTTGGGCGTAAATCCGAATCCGACCTGGGGCCCCACCGTCACCGCGAACCACTTGCGCTTGACTTCGGGCGCCACCGGCACGGGGCACCGCACATCTATATTTACCAGCTCCGGCCGGAATCCTTTCACCACGGCGGTGTAATTATTACCTTCGTACTTCCGCTGCTCAATGGGCACGTCCACCTGGATGGAATCGCGGATGACGAGGGTGTCTGTTTTGCATCTCCATAGGGTGTCATGGACTGGCAGCTTCACCACGATTGTGCCGGCTGGTTTTGTCTCTACCAGCTTTATTGTGTCATGGATGACGAGTGTGTCCACGATCACCGTCGGCTCAGGCTTCTGGAATCCGCCTCCGCAGTAGAAACCCATACCAAAGAAGGTAGCGGCCACGAGCGTCACCGCGAGGAATGCAAGGAATACTGTGCTTGCTTTCATGTCCTATGGTAAAAGCGGGCGAGCATCTCTGCCGGCCCGCCCGGTACTGTTAAGAAATGTATGAGAATAGGTTTCAGTACCTCTAAGCATAATAATGCCAGATTACGTCTTGACTCTCCTTTGAGGAGTCTATGTCAATGTGGATGTAATTCTTTCCGATGCCGATCCTCCGGATGCCCAGCGCGATTGCTGCATTGATGATCTTCCAGCGCGTGCCGCTGGCATTGCACACGATGTCAACCGCTAGGCCCTTGCAGTGGGCGCTCTTGCCGTCGCGGCCCTTCTTCTTGTCCCATGCCACTGAACGGTAGGCGCAGGAGAGCTTCAGAGGGATGCCTGCCAGGGCCCTCAACGCATCGAGGGTGTCCATGAGTCTCTGGTCCATATCCTGCAGCGAGCAGGAAGGGGTGCAGCGCTTGAATTCTGCTTCCTTGAAGTATTTTGCCGTTATCATATAAATGAATTAATAAATATCTATCGGTATTTATAAGAATTTTCAAAAAAGGGCAGCGGGCTTCATCCCGCGGCCCGCTACCCTGCGCAGCCTTTATTACTCCCCTCCGGGGTCATCGGGCGCCGTCGGCTTGGAGGAGCCCCGATTTTCAGGCTGCAATTCTTCAGGATGTCCGTCTAAATCATGGACTTCGATAGTTGTCGCGCCGTGGGTGAGCTTGACGCCGAGGCCCTCGCGGATAGCCTCCCGGGCTTCAACTAAAGTGGCAAAGGCGAAGAGCAGCGCCCCGGCCTTCAGGACTGACGGGCTTATCGTGCCGAGAGGCGGCACAAGAAATGACGCCACCAGCAGCGCTATCGTGGCAAGCGCAAAAACGAACAGCAGGATGGTGGTCGTCCGCGTCACGTTCCGGGTTTCCGCCCGGAACCGCGCAATAGTTCTCTGGGGGACGGTCATGGTTATTTACTATTTACAATGTAGTCCCACAGCCTGCGGACCACTACCAGGAAAGGTTCCCCGGCCAGGAATATGACCACGATGTGTGAGATGGCCAGCCACCAAAATGATTTCCAGAGGATATACTGTATCCAGATGCTGCCGCCCACGGTAACGCAGATGAACAGGGCGAGGGCGATGATTGCGAGAATTTTGTAAACCTTTTCCATACTAACAGATTTAAGAACACCCGCAAGATATGACTATCATACCCAAGCGCAGTGAACGCTTGTTCCTTTTTGCGGTATAAAGGAAATTTTTCGGTGAAGGAAATCGATGCACATTTTTTTGGTGTCGAAAGAATGTGTGTGCAGGTCTTTTTTGTTCGCTATAAATATCCGCAAAATCTGCAGGGCACCGGCGCACCGTGTGAAAATCGCCCATACCTTTGCAACAGGAAAAACCCCGCGCTGGGGTTTAGTAACAAACCTTTAATCAACTCAAAGTATGAAAAAAGCAATCTACATCTGTGCCGCCCTCGTCGCGGCAATCGCCTGCAAAGGCAACCTGGAGCCAACCTACATCGAGGACGACATCTACGTATCGCCACCCGAAACGCGCAAGTTTACATTCAAAATCATGGGGGATTTCAACGTCCAGCCAAAAACCAAAGCACTGATCGGGGACGGCAAGGAGATGACCGACCTTTGGATATTCGATTATATGGACGGCGTACTTATCCAACAGCGCCACCAGATGGATACCGATGAAGACTGGGGCGCTCCGGTCATGAATCTCCGCTACGGCCAGCACCATGTGTATTTTGTAGCCTCCAGAGGAGACTCTCCGGAGCTGGATGCCGAGAATTGTATCCTCACATGGGGTCGCGTCAAGGACACTTTCTGGAAGGATTATTCCATCAACGTAAACAGCACCGTGTCCAGCAACCGCAGCGTTACACTTGACCGCGTGGTAACAAAGCTGAAGGTCTGCTTCGCTGATACCATTGCCGCCAACGCCTCCACTTTCAACGTCACACCGGGGACCTGGTACTTCGGGTTGGACTATACAACAGGCGAGCCATGTGAAGCAAAAAGCAACGAGACGATCATCTTCGATATCCCCGCCAATATGCTCGGTACCGACAATGCCAATGTTACCGTATTCGGATTCTCCTCAACGACTGAATGGAGTACCAGCATCAGTCTTAACTCAAAAACTGCACAAGGCGACATCATTGGAGCCGCGAGCATATCCAGCGCTCCGTTCCTTAGAAATCGCTGCACACAATATACCGGATCCTTGTTCACTGCGGGTGGGACCATCAACCTTTCCCTGGACGATGAGTGGAGTGAGGATAGTGTCATCGGAACCTGGTAATAATTCCATTTTTGTTTTCCATAGTTGAGACATTCTAACACAGCAGCAATGCTGTCCCACCGTCTGTCGTCGTGAGATGCCGGGCGGTTTTTCCAACTGCTTAAACTATACAATATATATGGACTACGCAATATCAAACGAACAAGCACGGCAGGAAGCATTTGAACGCTTCCGCCAAAATTATGGCAAGCATTCTCCAGCATTGCCGCTCTATGAAATTGAAGATATCCGCAAAGCCTTTGAGGCCGGATATGACTCGCGGCCCTATGTCGTATGGCATGACGGGAGCGAGGAGCCGATGCCAGGCAAGTCAATCCTCGCATACAATCTTCTATCAGATTGCTGCGAGACCATGTATGGCGGAGGCTCCGTCTCCGGCTGCTACTGGGCCTACCTTGAGGACATCTTCAATGATGTGATGATGGACGAGGTGCGAGAGAGGGAATGCGAAAGGCGATCGTTAATGGAAGAAGACCCTTGGAACATGTCGGGGTATTTACTATCTTTGCCGTGAGAACGCCATGCTCATGGGCGGTGGAGCCTTGGAAATTTCCACCGCCCTTTTTTTTGTGTCCAATCCAAAATAATTACTAACTTTGTAACGATATCCTTCTTTTGATGGCTATCATTTCGCTGGGACCGGCGGCGCTGCAACCGCTGCCGGTCCATTTCAAAACTCCCACAGTTATTTGGGTATGTTGTGCGAATGTTGTGCGCGAGTTTTATTGATGGGTCGTAAATGTGCCTCTGAACAATGTGCGTGGCACTTTTGTACAAAAATTAACTATTATTCTTCGACTTATCAAAAAAATGTGCATTCAGCGGCCCTGGAGCACTGAATTGAAGATTTTATTATTTTCCCCTCTTGCATTTTTAATCAATAAATGACTATCTTTGCACCGTAGTGTTGTGCAGATGTTGTGCAGATGTTGTGCGCACTTCCAGCGAAAAGATGGCCACTTCGATTACCTTTAAGCCCCTCATTGCTCGTCGTCAGCAGCGCGATGATGGCACCTACAACGTCAAGATCCGCGTTACATATAAACGCCGATCCCGCTTTCTTGCGACAACAATAACTGCGCCGGCCAAAGATGTGGACAAGTCAGGCAATTTGAGAGGCGAAAGCCTCAACCGAGGCTACAAACTCATCACAAAATTCCAAGGATATCTGAATGATCTTGACTTCTACCTCGCCGAGAACATGGATGTGGATGATGTCGTCAAGTACCTGAGAAGGAAGGGCGCTGGACCAGGTAAATTCAAGTTGGATTTTTTTACCTTTGCTGATAAGGAGGTTTTGCCCAGTAAGACACGGGGCACCGCAGAAGCATATCGCACGGCCCTCAACTCATTCAAGCGTTACCTCAACGGCACATCGCTGGATATAAATGACATTACCAAGACAATGCTCATGGACTTCGCACGCCATGTGGATAACGAGCCAAAGATTGTCGTGGGAAAACATGTGGGAGTGAAGGAATCAAGCGCAGCTAAACGTAAGGGATATTCATCAGCGGTGTACCTTGGAAAACTCCGACTAATATTCAAAGCTGCAGCGGATAGGTTCAATGATGAGGATAGCGGCATCATCAATATCCCACGCAATCCCTTCTCCGGAATAGACATGAGCGTCAAGTCAGAGATTGCCCACATTGCCCAATCCCCCGAGGTCATTCAGCGTCTTATAAACTTCAACGAGCCATGCCGCCGCAACACCCGATTCGCCATAGATGTATTCCTGATATCCTTCGCTTTGATGGGCATGAATACAAAGGATATGTTTGAGGCGAAGCCGGCAAAGAAGGGCATTATCATCTACAACCGCTCCAAAACAAAGGCCCGCAGGCAGGATAAAGCCGAACATAGGGTAAAGATTGACCCGCGTATCAAACCCCTCATCGACAAATATAAGGACCCCAAGGGAGAGAGGCTTTTCAATTTCTATATCCTCCATAGTGATGAGCGGAGGATGAGTAGCAACTTACGTTTCGCCTTGCGCACTCTTGCAAAGCACATGGGCGTGGAACCCTTCACCATGTATGCTGCCCGCCACTCATGGGCGACGATTGCCCGCAGCTCAAGATGTGGCATTGACAAGGCAACCGTAGATGACTGCCTTGTTCATGTGGGGGATCATCGCCTGGCGGATGTCTATGCCGAGAAGGATTGGCAGGTATTCTGGGATGCAAACAAAAAGGTGTTGGATGTGTTCGATTGGTCAGCGATTCAAAAGTAGGGATGAGAAACGTGCCTACCGCAAAGGCGTCCGTCTGCTCAGGCGTGTCGCCTGGGACACCTATCTCAGTCTTAACTATCCAAGCGACCTGGATTGGCATAAGTACATTGATGAGTGTGATGACGCCAAAGACTTCGTCGTATGGTGTAAGGAGAATGGGCTATTCTCCACGTTGAAGGCTTATGCCGAGAAGAAAGCGGGCCGGAATTCCGATTGGTGGGAAATGATTGAAGAATTCAGGACGCAGGGGTTGTGGAAATAATGGGCACGAAAAAGGGAGACCTCAACGGGCCTCCCTTTTCCTTATTCAGTGCCTCAACGGCTATTTCTTCTTACCGGACTTCTTGGGTGCAGGGGCAGCCTCCTCTGTCGGAGCCTCAACCACGGGCGCTTCCTCAACCGGAGCCTCAACGGAGACGGCCACGGCTCGCCACTGGCTGAGCTCGCGCTGCGTGTTCTTTACGCCGTCGGCCTCGCTGTAGAGGTTGGGGCAGACGCCGCGCTGGAGCATGTGCCCGGATTCCGGCTTCAGGTGGCACTTCCTGCCGTCTGCGGATACTGTGATTGTGATGTGTTCCATAATTACTCCTCCTCTAAAGCGATACGCTTGTTAAGGATGTCGATGTAGAGACACATGGCATGCCACTGGTCACGCATCAAATCCTGTTTCTCCTGTGGGAGTGACTTGTAAATGTCGTTCTGCTCGATGAAGATGTTCAACTTCTCGGCCTTGGTCTGAAGCTCATTGAGCTCATCTACCATTCTTACTACATAATCTTTCATAATTGTAGAAATTTTAATTGTTTATAATTTGTTTATTATTGGCTCACGGCTCTGGGTTAACCATGCGCTCGTAATCGACTTTTGTCGCTTCGCTTGTCGAAGTAATCGACTTTGTCGCTTCGCTTGTCGAAGAACTTGTTCGCTTTCTTGCTTAGGCAAGCGTCTCCTATCGTCGCCGAGCGGCTGGCAAAGAACCGTGAGCCATGAACCGTTACTCATTAGAGTATGCCACGTCGTCCTGGTCGGTGAGGGTGAACTGGCCGCTGAGCTGGTTCGCGGTGGCCATCGCGTTCAGGGCCTGCACGGTGGCGGACTGGTGCGCGTGGAACTGGTCGGGGCTCACCCAGCCGTCGAGGATCGACATCTGCTGGAGGCTACGGAGCAGCTCCACGTAGTTTCCGGGCATCACGCTGCTGGTCTGGGCGGCTGCGCTCTGGGGCGTGGCGGCGAACCGCTGGGTCTGGTCGTCCCAGTTGGCGGTCTGCATGGTCACGCCGGTGTTGCCGACTTGGTAGGTGCCGGGGAAGTAGGTGGCGAGGGGGACGCTGCCCGCGGGTAGCTCTTGGAAGGTGTCGCCCTCGGCGTCGGCGGGGAGGAGGTAGAGGTTGGTGTAGTGCTTGGGGGTGGCGAGAGTGAACCACAGAATAACACCTGCTAACCACGGGTCTTGCTGCGATGGGGCTGCTGACTTTGCATCATTGCGGATAAATGTATTTCCGACTAGATTGGATGCAATTTGCATATTATTAACAGTAGCTCTCTGCGTGGCATCACCAGAGTATCTTCGTGAAGCATAATTGGAACATCTGATGTTGATAGTTGAATTGCTATTGACGATTAAACTTGATAATGCTCCCGTCATAAATCCACGCCCATCGGATTGCTTAGTGTATGAGAGACCACCGAGATTCTGCACTCCGACATTGATTGTTACTGTTTCGCCAACAATATCTAAGATGTCTTTACCAGTAGGCGTGCTCTTCGCGCCATCCTTGAACATCCTCACAAAACTCCCCGCACCGTCCTGCTGACCCACAATCCTTGTAATCGGCAGCTCCAGCACACTCCTCGAGTACCCGCCAACCTCGTCGCTTGGCGTGCTGTCGTCCCACACCTGCCAGCAGGCGCAGTCCGCCAGGCTACCGCTCGACAGCGTCACCTGCATCACCACCGCGTCACCTTCCGGCACGCTCACCTCGTAAACGCTTCCAGCCGTCACTTCGACCACCGCCACGGGCTGACCGCCCAGAGCCGTAGCCGCCACACCGCTGATGACGGCACCGTTCCGTGCCACCACGCGATACAGGCCGTCGGCATTCTCCCACTCGTAGTACGGGCAAAGGGCCACGCCGCTCGTCGGGTCGAGCAAGTTCACCCCCGGCATCGAGCGCAGCTGCAGCACCTTCACACCGATCAGCTCACCGCCATTGTAGTCGTAGTCGTCGCGCAGACCCACCTTGCTGCCCAGCCAGCCATACATCTGAGCCAGCGTCGAAGGAGCGTCAGTCGGGATGCGGAAGTTCTGCGGTACGCCGCCGACGTTGTTGTATCCTTCAATCCCAAACGCCAACGCCATGTCGATGACGTTCCTCTTGGCCGATGCGCTGAAGTTCGAGCCGCCCACGAAGAACGCCGACGAGTAGGTGTAACTGCCCTCCTCGCCGCTGCGCTGTACCGCCTCGGCATGCGTCGCCCTCACCTTGTAGTGCAGACCCGTATAGTTGCTCTGGTTCTCCTCCGTCACGGCAGGCACGAATCCTTCGCCCGTCACGGCCACCCTGCCCGTCAGGTCCGCCCCCGTCAGGAACTCCCTCAAGAACAGGCTCCCCAGCGGCGTAGTACCAGCCCCGTCGGAGAATCTCTCCACCACCTTGCCGAAGAGGAACTCCAGCTGCCCCTGCTCCGTAGCCACGCTGCTGCCCCCCGCCATCTTGTCGTACAACTGCGACCACGCCACGCCATCACCCTCGATGGTCTGCATCCTCGCCGACCCGTTGCCAATCTCG
>Ga0265298_10008174_pt1 | contig 12600 bp, 6 predicted proteins | sample AusTroGonzalo_MG_3_FD_193486 | JGI IMG/M metagenome (GOLD analysis project Ga0265298, IMG submission 193486) | Bovine rumen microbial communities from tropical cattle in Woodstock, Queensland, Australia - Gonzalo_01 | ecosystem: Host-associated > Mammals > Digestive system > Stomach > Rumen ... | reverse complement strand
GCACCATCGTTCCGCAGACGACGCGAACGCCGCGCTCCATGGCCATGTCCACGTACCTCTGGGCGTACTCTGGGCCGGTCAGCTCCTCCTTGAAGCGGTGAAGCCCGAAGCCGTTGTGTATGCACTGCTGGAGGATCCCGCCGGGCGCGTCGTCGCGCTCGATCACGAGAACGTCGCATGCGCCCGCGTCCTTCGCGGCACACGCCGCCGCAAGGCCGGCCGGGCCCGCGCCGACGACGAGGACGTCCACGACGCCCTCGTCGCCTTCCTTTCTGCACGAGCACTCGACCTCCGCAGCCCTGAGCGCCTTTGGCGCGGTCTTGCGCGAGAGAAGGAACGACTCCGGCGGCAGCCCGAGCTCGGCGCCGAGTATCTCTATAAGGCGCGGCGTGCAGAATCCGCCCTGGCAGCGGCCCATGCCGCTTCTTGTGCGGCGCTTGATGCCGTCGAGGGTCCTTGCGCCTACGCGGGCGCGGATGGCGGCTCGTATCTCGCCCTCGGTCACCTCTTCGCAGCGGCACACCACGCGGCCGAAGGACGGGTCGCGCTCCACCAGCTCGGCAAGGGCCTCAGGCTTCATCTCGCGCGTCTTCGGCCACCAGGAGACGTCCTTCGAGATCACGGCGGGATTCTTCTTCGTCGCGCCTAGAGCGGCGGAGACCTTCTCAGCCATCCAGACGCCTATCGCCGGCGCCGAGGTGAGGCCCGGCGACTCGACGCCGACGGCGTTGAAGAAGCGCGGCGCGTCCGGTGCCTCGCCGAGGATGAAGTCGCCGACAGTCGTCTCATGCGCGCGCAGCCCCGAGAACTCGGTTATGACCTTGCCGAGCGGAAGACCCGGATAGGTGCGGCGGGCGCCGGCCTTCACCTTCTCAAGGCCTTCGTATGTCGTCGCCTTGTCGTCCTTGTCGGGGATGTCCTCCGCAGTCGGACCGACGATCACCGTGCCGTCCACCGTCGGCGAGACGAGTATGCCCTTGCCCATCTTCGACGGCACCTGGAACATCGTCGCGGAGAACGTCCCGTCCTCGTCCTTGTCTAGCATCAGGTATTCGCCGCGCCTCGCCTCGATGGCGTACTTCGTCGCGCTCACAAGATTGTTCAGCTCGTCGGAGCGGATGCCCGCGCAGTTGACGACGGCGCGGGTCTTGAAGACGCGCCCGTCCTCGCACGTGACCGTCCAGAGCGCGCCGTCATTCGCGAAGCCGGTCACCTTCGCGTCGAAGCGGAACACGACGCCGTTGGCTGCGGCGTTCTCCGCGTAGCGGAAAGTGAGTTCGTACGGACAGCATATGCCGCCGGTCGGCGCCCAGAGCGCGGACGTCGCCTCGGGGGACACGTTGGGCTCGCGGCGGCGAAGTTCGTCGCGGTCGATGATCTCCACCGGCACGCCGTTCTTCGCGGCCTTGTCGGCAAGGTCGGCAAGCGACTTCTCCTCTTCCGCCCCGAACGCGAGCACAAGCGAGCCGTTGCGGCGGAACGGCACCTTGAGCTCCCGGCACACGTCCTCGAACATCCTGTTGCCCAGGACGTTGAACTTAGCCTTGTTCGTGCCAGGCTTCGCGTCGAACCCGGCGTGGACGATCGCGCTGTTCGCCTTCGACGCGCCCTCGGCCACGTCGCTCCCCGCCTCAAGCACGGTGACATTCAGATTGTACCGCGAAAGTTCGCGGGCGGTCGCACAGCCGACGACCCCCGCGCCGACAACTATCACATCGTTTTCCATAGTTGTAAATTATCTCATAACGCCGCAAATTCGGCAATAGGGCAATTGTTGCAAGTTCAAGACAGAGAAAGTCGCCGCCCCTGCTGTCGCTCGCGTCAAAAGCGGTAGATGTGCACGGCGAACGGCGCAAAGTCGTCCGTGATGCATCCGTCCTCTGCATCGCAGGCGCGGTTCTCGTAGAGGACCTCGACCGTCTCGGCCCCCGGCACGGCCAGCCTCGCCGAAACCGGCATCGCCGCCGCGTTCACCGCCAGAAGATAGCTTTTGCCCTCATGACGCTTCAGAAGGCATGTCACCGACGGAGCGCCGAGCGGGTCGGACTTCGGGCCGGAGAGGACTGCCGGCGCGTCTGGCTGGGGCGGCGTACGCTCGACGAGAACGGGCGAAAGCTCCGACAGGCGCGTGGCGAGGTCGCAGATGTTGCGCCAGCGTTCAAGCGTGGAGGTCACGCCTTCGTTCTTGTCGAAGCCTCCGTAGGTGTACCACGTGACGCCATGCGCCCCGTGTATGACGGCGGCAAAGGTCGTCGCGAACAGCTGATCGCGAGTCGGGAAGTGCATCCAGCCGCTCCATCCCTTGAAATACTGGAGTATCGCCCAGCAGGTGCGCGGCTTGCCGTCGCCGTGCAGGCGCACGTCTTCGTGGAACTGCCTTATGTCGCGGATCGTCACGGCGACGCATGTCTTGTCGGTGGGGTCGCCCTCCTCGTTGCGCACGGGGTAGATTTCGGGTAGCAGCCCGTCCGTCGCCGTAACATAGTCGGCGTAGTGCGATTTGCCGCCGTTTGAGCTGAGGATGGGATCGGCCTGCACCGTGAGGCGAGTGGGATCAACGGCCTTCACCGCCTCGTCGTAGTCGGCCTCCAGCTCCGGCAGGATGTGGTCGGAGGTGTCGTCGCCCAGATACCAGGCTATGATGCTGGGATTGTGCCGCCCGACTTCAATCAGCCTCCTGTCCGGGAAGCGCGCCTCCACCCAGAGCTTGAAGCCATATTTTTCAGCGGCGGCCAGAAATTCCGGGTCGTAGGAGTTGCCATACGTGTGCGCCATGTTGAACCCCGCCGCCTTCAGTCCTTTGAATGCCTCGTCGAAGCTTTTCCCGTTGAAATCCCGCTTGCAGACTGCGTACATGCCGATCGGAAAGAACGGCTTGCCGTCGATGAGCGTCATGCCGTCGTCCCGAAGCGACACTTTCGGCGTCGTCGGCGCCTCTCCAACATAGAACATCTTCGTACTCTTCGCCTTGTTTCCGTGGAAATCGACAACGCAGACCTCGGCGGTGTGAAGCCCCTGCGCCCAGCCGCCAGGCGGCGCGGCGAGCGAGACGACATCGCCATCCCGCGTGAACGCCGCCGTCCTGTCCACGCCGTCCACGCGCACATTCAGCGAATCCCACAGCACCGCCGATGTCGCGTCCTTGACCGAGATGCGCAGCGTCTCGTTCCCGTCGCGCGTGGGGCTGGGGCTTTCGCGGCGGACGCGCGGCGGACGCACGTCGCCCGTCAAGGTCCACTGCCGGTCCGTCCAATTGCCGCCGCTCACTTCGCGGAGCGCCGGCGTCGCCTTGCCGTTCGAGCAGAGCTGGACGCGATACTGGACATGCCGGGCGTTCGCCATGAACGGGGCGTCGAAGAAAGACTCGACCGTGCCGTCCGGCCCGACGAACGGCTTGTGGGCGAGCTCGCCCGGCGACGGCGCGCCGCGCCACTGGAATCGCACCGCGCAGCCGTCGGGCACCTCCGCGCGCCAGGCGACGCGCCCCCCTTCTCGCACCTCCGAGGCAAACGTCGCCTCCGGCGCGTAGGCCGGCGCATCGGACAGCACTTCGAAAGACAGGTCGCTGAACACCACGCGATTGGCCGGGCCTATGTTCGGCCAGTCGAATCCCATCCACAGGGCGAACGACGCCGCGCCTTCCGGAATGTCGCCAAACTGGGCGACGTCCGTGCGCTGGCCCTTCGGGACGGAATACGCAATCGGCGCTTTCGCGATTTCATTGCCGTCCGCGCCATACCAGAAGATTGTGCTGCGCCAGTTTTCTCCATCGCTGTTCGGCAGCTTGATCGCAATCGTCGTGTCGATTCTGAAACCCAGACGATAGCGGCGTCCCTCGCCATTAAGCGGGATTTTGCCGGACTTCGCGCTCCATGCCGTGTCGCACGTTTTTGCATAACCGTCTAGGCAAAGCCCCTTCGCGCCGTCGCGCACGCCGCCGATCTCGATTCCGATACGGTTGTCGAAGTTCGCAAGCGTCCAGAAGCCCTGACGGGAAAATGCGTCGCTCCCGACCAAGACCGGCGTCCCGGCGATGCGGCATCTCACCGCATCCGAAGACACCTCGGCGTCTTTCGCTTCATAGATCGGCGCGGCGGCGGACGCGCACACGACGAAGCTTCCCAGCACCGCAAGCACAATCGGGGCGTCTTTCCTCAGATTGGCGCCGAAGTGCGCGAGACACGACCAGATGAACGTCGGCTTCGGGTTTGTATTCATGAGTGCTACAACGTGACGTTGACGACGACGGGGAAGTGGTCAGACGGGAACTTGCCGTCCGGCAGGTCGTCGATCGTGGCGTGTGAAAGCACGCGGACTTTCCCCTTCACGAAGATGTAGTCGATGAGGGTGACGGCCTGTCGATTGTACCCGTGCAGCGTCTTCGCCGGGCCCTGGTGCGGCGTGGCCGACAGCTCGGCCGTGTCGTTCATCGACTTGCGCACATAGTCTATGGCGTTGCCAGGCTTCAGCTCGTTGTTGAAGTCGCCCGTCAGGAACGCGGTCATCCCGGCGGAGACGTCCGCATTGATCTTGCCCACGGTCAGTTCCATCCCCTTCATGCGCGCAAGTTCGCTCACATTGTCAAGGTGCGTGTTGTAGAGGCGGAACTCCGTCCCGCTCTCGCGGTCCTTCAGCTGCACCCATACGCAAGTGCGCGGGTAGGCCGAGTTCCATGAGGAAGAGCCCCACACGTCCGGCGTCTCGGAAAGCTGGAATGTGTCGCTCGCGGAGCAGTCGAACCGCTTGGCGTTGTAGATGACGTACACGCCCTCGCTCTTGCCCCCGGCCAAACGCCCGCGCCCGACCAGCTTGTATCCCTTGGGCCCCAGGGCTTTCCGCAGGTCGGCGACCTGGTTTTCCTTCAGTTCCTGCGCGCCGATGACGTCCAGCCGGTGATCCTCAATGATCTTGAGGATGCGCGGCAGACGGTTGGTCCACACAAGATCGCCTTTGTCCGCGCCGCAGTCCGTGCGCATGTTGAACGAACAGACGGTGAACGGCTTTTCCGCGCGCTTGGCGGCGGCTTTCGACAGACATCCGGTGGCCAGGACGGACACAGCCGCCCCCAATCCGACCAACGCGCCGATTGTCAATTGTCTTTTCATTTTTCCTTCAGCCCTTCTTTCTGCCTTTCTTCAAGTTCGTTTGACACCTCCTGATGTTCGTGACATTCTACCAAAAGCACCCTCAACCGGTCAAATGCAAAAAAAATGGCGTATTCCATTGCGCCTGAAACGCGATTTTGGTATAATCAGCTCCGAAGCGAAACCTTGGGCGGCGGAAAGGGATTCTCCGTGCGCTGACGAGGACGCAATTCGCCGACAAAGGGGCGGACGCCATGAATGGAAAACTGATACTGGCATTGGGCGCGGCCGTGGTCGCGGCCGGTGCGCTTGCGACTGCGTCGCACGACGAACAGGCGTTGAGACGGCGCATTGGATACGCCGACCACTACGTCAAGGAGTTCGAGAGCGAGGTCGCCAGGCAGAGGGGCGGGGAAAAGATGGTCTGGCGCTCCAAGAACGACGCCCTCCAGAAGGTCCAGGAGCTGAAACGCGATTTCCCGGACGACCCCGCCGTCGAAGCGCTCTTCCAGCGCGTGAAAAAGGCGTTGATGGCGTCCAAGGGCGACTTTACCGACATAAAGGCCGAGTGGACGGCCTACCTGCACAACGAAGAGAACCTCAGGGCCTTGATATCGAAGACGGGCGACGAGAAATGGCGCGAACTGGTCGCCGCGCAGAAAGGCAGATGCCTGGAAAAGGCATACCCTGTGCCGGACTCGGAGGAGATCGCGCTCGACGACATCAAGGGAACCTACGTAGTCCTCGACGACGTGGAGTATCCGGCCAACCAGTTCTACGGCGCGACGGGCGAATACATCTACTGCGGCAAGCCCTCCAGCGGCTACTACTTCATAAACCTCGGCGGCAGGGCGTGGCTCGGCCCGTACGAGGCGGTCAAGCGCTACCGGCGGACCGTTGACTCCGGGCTGGAAGACGTGAAGAAGTGGACCGTACTCGGCGAAATCGTCAGCCTCACGTGCGAGAACACCAACGGCGGAGAGAACCCCGTCGGCGACTTCTTCTACGGATGGGTCGTCAGGCCCGTCGCGATCATGGTGCCCGGACGGGTTGTCGCCGTCTTCGACAGGGATGCGGAATCCTCCGGCCGGTTCGTCGGCGAGGAGATGGTGGAGCAGGTCAAGAACGGATGGTACACCGTGAAGGAAATCCCGGCGGACGTCACGCCCGAGCGCCTCATGGAGATCTTCATGACCGCCATCAAGGAGAAGAACTTCAAGCTGTATCTCGACTGCATCGACCCGCAGGCCTTCGGCGGCAAGTACGGCGAAGACGAGGCCTGCCGCTACCATTGGGACCTCCACCAGGAGCGCTTCCATAGGGAATACGTCCACGCGACGTTCGGCAAGGCGAAAATCACGGTGCAGAAGGGATTCGACAGCGCCAACGAGCTGGAGAACTTCTTCCTGGACGACAGCCAGAAGTCCACGCTGGAGAGAATCGGCGGGGAGAAGGTCGAGCAGGCCGTAGTCGAAAGCCGCGCGTTCGACAAGAACGGCAAGCAGCTGGGCTCCCCGCACGAACACCGCCTCGTCCGCCGCAACGGAGGAAGATGGTACGTCCTGGACTATGCGCCCAGGTTCTGACAGAGCCAACCCCAATCGATTCTTGTCACCATGAAAAAGACACTCTTTGCCGCAATCCTCGCCGCCGCCGCGTGCGCTGCGGCCCAAGACATCTCCAAGATGTCCAAAAAGCAGATCAACGCCAGGGACAAGGAGCTCTGGGCGAACGTCGACGCCGACCTGGCGCTTGGGCCCGACTCCAAGTCCACCATCGCGGGCGAGATGTCCGCGATCGCCGAAAAGCTGAAGCAGGACTACGACCTATTCAGCTCCATAATCAAGAACACCCGAGAGAAGATGGGCTCGTCGTCCTCGCCGGAGTGCTATTTCGATGAGGCCGGGAAGGTCCTCGCGAAGTCCGTAGTCACGCAGTCGAAGGCCGATTTCGACAAGCTCTACCCGACTCCCGCCCAGAAGGAGGCCATAAGAGGCTACCGGAACACGCTGCATTTCCTGACCAGCCTCGACCGCGAGATGAGGGTTCCTTTCAGGACCTTGATGTACCTCGTGAAAAGCAAGAAGCTCATATCGTCGTACCTGAAGATTTCGCGCTTCGAGGCGAGATACGAGAAGTCCGACTTCCACGCCAAGCTGAAAGGCGTCGAGAAGGGCTACGGCAAGATAGTGAAGGCCATAGACGCCTTCGGGCAGGACAAGGGCAAATACAAGACCCCGTGCGAGAGCCTCGTCACGCCGGAACAGCGCCAGGCCCTGCTTAAGAAGATGCTCAAAGACTGCGATCTCGTGAAGTATATCCAGCCAAACGGCCGTCCCACGGTCAGGTTCGGGCGCTCATGCTATGTGCTCGACAAGTACCTGGTCGAGATAAACGTCGCGAACATCGCCAAGGTGAAGGAAGACCTGAAGGCATACGGCGTCGAGCACAACAAGGTCGCCGACAAGTGCAAGGATTTCAGGGAGAGATACTACAAAATGGCCTTCGAGATCCCTCCGTCAAACCGTGAAAGCGTCGCTTTGGCGATGAAGGGATACTTTGCGTTCATCCATGATTCGAGCGTGTTCTTCAACGAAAACTGCTGGGCCCTCATAGACAGGCTTGAGGGCGGGCAGACGAACATGTCGAAGCTGCGCTCGTTCAAGGAGCTTGGCGACGCCTGGAAGCTCGCTGGGAATCCATCGCCCTCCGACGGCGAGCCGCATTACATCGACCGAGCCAATGCCATGGCGAAAGACATCCAGAAGCGATTCGACGAGGCGATCATCAAGGTGTTCAACAAGCACGGCAAACCAGTCCTCATACACTAGCCTGCATCGCCCGGCCTTAGAGAGGTTTTCTTTTTGTTCCGAATGCCGATAAGTGTGCTGAATGCGGTGAGAAATTCATTGCATCAGCACTGCAAAGGCTGATTGACGCAGAATGTCCGCTAGCGCCCGCCCATGTGCAGTCCGTATCTTGTTTGTGCTTGGGCGGACAAAATCTGGTTTTGGTGGTGCGGCGGGCGGGGGATGGGTTAAAGGGTGGGATGGCGGTTTCGGTTGGAATGGGCCTCCTTGGCTTTGTCTCTTGTCAGTTATAGGTCGGTTTGGCGGGTCGTGTGGCCGAAGTGGCGCTTGTACATCTGGTAGAGTTGGTTGGCCGAGGTGAAATGCATCTCCTTTACGATAGAGCTCACGCTTTCGCCGTTGCGAACTCTGCGACGTACTTCGTTCAGCCGAGCATTGTTGATTGCCTTGTGTATTGTCATGCCCGAAACCTGCGAAAATCGTAGCTCTGCCAATCGACGTGAACATCCAAGGTGGGTAATGACATCGTTTGGCGAGAGGTCTTTCGCGCAGTTTGCAGAAATGAATTCCATTGCGATATTTACAAGTCGTGTCGCGGACACCGAACGTGCCGTGGATTCTCCGGCGAACACGTCCTTCGCTGGTATGAGGACTTCATGTGGACGGCCTTCCCATTTTGGATGCCTGAAGAGGAAGTCCAGCTCCTTGACGGCTTGCCGTCCCATCATCCTTGAGTTCAGGATTACGCTTGATATGCTCATGCCGCACTTGGCGTGTTGCGAGATGTCGTAGTCCACGCCAATGACTGAAACCTGCGAGGGGACAGGAATGCCCTCGGCTTTGCATGCGTTTATTACGTCTGCCGCTCGCATGTCAGACGCTGCCATGATGGCGGTGGGCTTTGGCAATGCGCGAACCCATGCTCGCAGACTGTCGAAGAATTCGACGGAGGTTTTCGGCGCATAGCTGGAGTCATCGGGAAATACGGAGGTTTCGCATTTGCCGCGTTGTTTCATGACATGACGGAAGGCCATCATGCGTTCGTGCGAATAAAACTTGTATTCCATTTCGTGGACATATCCGGCAGATTGGTAGTCGCCGCGCTCGACGAGGTGCTGTGCAGCGCGGCGTCCGGCATTGGCATTGTCTGACCACACGGTTGCGATTGCGTCGCAGCGGGCGGACAGGCGCTTGTCTGTGATGTCCACAAGAACGGTAGGTGTGCGCATTTTTGCGATGCACTCTATAACTTCGTCTGATCCGGGTTCGGACAATATGAAGCCGTCAAATGGTTCGTTATTAACGTTGATAAGTTCTTTGCACGAGATAAATCGCTCAGGCGGCATGGTCTCAAGATGCCAGTTACTTGTATTGGCCATTTCGTCGAGAACGCCGGAGAAATGTTCCCTTCCAGCGGAGCAGGTGAGAGAATATACGGCCAGCACGTTGTATTTGTCTTTAGGCTTCATGGTGAACAGTATATCATATTATTGCGCAGAATAGAACATGGCGTTTGCAAGAAACTGCATTCTAACCCTTGCGCTCGAAATGGTGCTTCTGCTATAATAGCCACTGTCAAAAAGATAAAGGAGAAGATTGTGAAAAGATTACTCTTAGTCGGTGCGGTGGTAATTGCTGCGGCATGCCATGCAGACATAAAGTACTGGGATAACCCAGACTTCAAGGCGTTCGACGTGGGCGACTACGTGCAAGACGGACTCGTTCTCAACTACGACGGCATCCGCAACGCCGGTGCGACTGCCCCGCATAACCCGAACGCGACGACATGGGTCAACCTCGGCACCGGCGGCGCGACTTATGACATGGTGCGCTACGCCTATGTCAATTCGGCTTGGACGAACTCCGCCGAAAAGGGTGCGTGGGAGCCAGACGGCTTTGTGTTCGACCGGAAGTCAATCTTCCATGAGATGGCGTCGTTCACTATCCCCAAGGACTACACGATCCAGACGCTGATTAATGCAACATCCGGAGGGCAGAACGGCATCGGCTATATCATGTGCGACTACAACGACAACGGCCTTCCCGGAAGTGTCCATCCTGGCAACTGGGCAGCCTGTTGCGTGGGAGTGCGCGCTAGTGGTGGTGGAACGGGCAACAACGCCTTTTATCTCGTCTCCTCGCAGCGCCCGTATTTCACCGTGGCCTCCACGACCACTCCGTTCTCGTATGCGACTGTCCTGCACAAAAGTAACGGGGAGGGTGTTATGTTCCCTGGTACGACGGCGCCGTGGAATGCGACGGATGGTAGCTATCGCTCAGACTTGGCTAAGGATTCCTTTGAGCGCGACTGGGGTATTTCGCTTGGTGGGCACTATCCAAGGACAGATGAGGTTTTGACGGGAACACTCAAGAACTTCCGTTTCTATACGCGCGTCCTCTCGAACGAAGAAGTAGCGTGGAACCGCGTTGTCGATGAGGCGCGTTTCTTTGGGCGTCGCGCCGCGATTCCCGTGACGAACGTCGTTGTTTCATGCACGATAGACGGAGTGGCCGATGACAATTTCGCGCTTGATGCAGAGGGCTTTACTTTTACCGCGCCCGCCAGCAAGACGGTCAAGGGGCGGCGCTATGTTCTCGGCGGCTACACGCTGGAAACGTGGAACGGCTCGGCATGGGGAGCCCCCGCCGCGCACAACGGCGAAACGTCCTGCACGCTCTCCAACACGTCGGGGAAAGTCCGTCTTACGTGGCAGTATGCGCGTCCCGAGGGCGAAGGCTATCTCGTTGTTTACGACGTGGAGGATTACGTTCAGGATGGACTGGTCATGCACTACGACGGCATCCGCAACGCTGGCGCGAACGTGGATCACTGCCAGACCGCCTCGGTTTGGGCAAACCTTGGCACAGATGGTGCCTCTCGAAATCTCTATCCCTATATGTGGCGGACTGGTGATCAGGGACATTGGGAGGCGGACGGTTATGCGTTCAGGGGCAACGGCGTTTTCCAGTTTCTCTCCGTCCCCTACGCGGTTCCCGCCACCTTCACGGTTCAGACGCTTATAGATGCCAGTGCAGATAATGGTCAGCCGTCAAGGTGGGCGCATGTCTATTCCGGTGCGTACGCCAAATTTGCGTTGGCGTTAGCCAGAGACGACAACTACTGCTATTCAAACGCGCAGAATCTGGATAAGGACAATATACCGATTTTCTCACATGCGTCGCGCCGCTACGATTACGCAACGACCATCCTTAACGGCGGCAACAGTACAATGGCCACGTTTGACGGCACAACCGCGCCGACGAGCGGTGACTACACGACTGGATTCCGCCAGTTTGACGGAACTCTTGCGGCCTACACCTGTAATGATTTCCGGTTTGGAGGATATGGAGCCGAGGACGGTTCTCTCGTAGGCAAGGTCAAGACTTTTCGGTATTATCCAAACAAGGTTCTGACAACCGCTGAACTGGAGCAGAACCGCCGGGTCGATGAATGGCGCTTCTTCCATCGTCCGTCCGTTACGAACGTGGTGGTGGCTTCGGACACGACCCGCCCGTTCCTTCACGGCAACGAATCGGAAGGCCCGTGGCAAGTCTCCGGCTCCTACACCTTCACCGCGCCAGAGCATGAGTCCTTCAAGGGCATAGATTACGCATGTGCCGGCTACACAATCGAGACGTGGAACGGCAGCGCGTGGGGCGCACCGGTTTCTTATGAGGGAGCGTCTTACGCCTACACAACTGCCGCAGGACTTGTCCGCCTCACATGGAAATGGCGGGCGACGCATGGTTTGCGCACCGCTGCCGACTACGGTATGGAGGACTATGTGCAGGATGGTATCATAGTGAACTACGACGGTATCTGCAACGCGGGGCCGAGTGCTGCGCACGACGCCAATGCCACCGCTTGGGTCAACAGCGCCAGCCCTGGCGTTTACGACCTAGTGCGCTACAGCACCAATGGCACAGTGGGAGCTTCGAGTGCGGCGACGGCTGCGGCGTGGAATTGTGACGCGTCGAGAGGAGCATGGACGGACAACGGCTTCGTATTCGCCAAGGATGCCATATTCCATGAATGGACATCATTCGTGGTTCCCGAGCGGTATTCCATACAGGCGCTCGTCGATGCGACGCCCGCCGACCAGAACGGCATCGGCTACGTCATGTGCGGCTACGCTGCACAGGGCTGGGACAATTGCTCATTTGGCATGCGCAGCTCGGACTGGAACGGCAGAGTCAACACGTTTTATCTGGTAGCCCAGGGTGCGACCGGAAGCCGCCCATCAATCTGCGCGGCTTCCGGAACGGAGCGTTTCTCCTATGCGACGGCTATGCTCGACAGGACGAACGGCGTGATGTTTGCTGGGACAACGGCTCCGTGGACGGCGTCGGGATGGGCGAATGGTCACGCTGTTTCAACGACCAAGTCGCCGCCCAAAGTCTCGTTTGTCAACGGCTACAGCATCGGCGGACATTATCCGAGGACGGACGAGCTTTTCAAAGGAACGCTCAAGAGCTACCGTTTCTACAACCGAGTCCTAACCGATGCGGAAGTCGCGCACAACCGCGAAGTTGACAGTGCTCGCTTCTTTGGCGAACTGGCGACGACGAACGTGTTTGTAGAGGCTTGCGGCGGAACGCAGACCGAGACGGGTGCGTACAAGGTCGAGGGCGAATGGACGTTCACGGCGACGACCACGGTCAACAAGCGCGGCGAGACTGTTCCTGTGGCGCGTCATGTCGTCGAG
>Ga0265298_10008173_pt1 | contig 12601 bp, 15 predicted proteins | sample AusTroGonzalo_MG_3_FD_193486 | JGI IMG/M metagenome (GOLD analysis project Ga0265298, IMG submission 193486) | Bovine rumen microbial communities from tropical cattle in Woodstock, Queensland, Australia - Gonzalo_01 | ecosystem: Host-associated > Mammals > Digestive system > Stomach > Rumen ... | reverse complement strand
TTTTTTCCGCTGGTGCAGAACCTTTTTGCACTCGGCGGCTTCGTTGATTTATATTATTCTATACATACTTACGATGGAAGTGGTACCGTCTGCCGCCTTGATTTGGTACAGCAGTATCGTCCCATTTTGAAACCGGAACGTTAATTAGTCACTATGATACAAAAAATGCTTATTTCGCAGCCACGCCCCACAACGGAGCATAATCCCTACAGTCGCATGGAGGAGCAGTTTGGCGTGCAATGCGATTTCTATCAGTTGATTCATATCGAAGGTTTGAATGCCCATGATTTTCGTCAGCAGCGAATCAATCCGCTGGATTATTCGGCGGTGATTCTAACCTCCAAGTTGGGTGCGGAGCACTATTTCCGTTTGTGCGAAGAGTTGAGGTTGAAGGTGCCTGAGTCGATGCACTATTACTGCATCTCGGAGCAGGTGGGTTTCTACCTGCAGAAATACATCCAGTATCGTAAGCGCAAGGTTTTCTTCCCCGAGACACCGAACAAAATCGAGGAACTGTTCCCGGCTATGCACCGTCGTCCGCACGAGACGTATCTGATGGTGGTTTCGGATATCCACAACCAGGAACTGATTAATACGCTGGCCGAGAACAAGGTGAACGTACAACCGGCGGTGATGTACCGCACGGTGACGACGCCGTGGCCGAAGGAGAAGGAGTTTGACTATGATCTGGTGGCTTTGTTCACCTCTGCCGGCGTGAAATCCATCCGTGACAATTTCCCCACCTGGCAACAGGGCAAGACGCTGATTGCCGCCTTCGGCGAAGGCACTATCCGTGCCGCCGAAGAGGCCGGTTTCCGTGTGGATATAGAGGCAGGTCCGGGCAAGAAATTCATGTCGCTGCCGCAGGCGATTACCGAGTATCTGGAGAAAGGTTGAGGGTTGAGGGTTGAGGGTTGAGAGTTGAGAGATGAAAGGGCTTCCGAAGCATAGCAGGTTGTGCGGCAAGATGCGCATTGAGCAGCTGTACAAAGAGGGACAACGCTTTGTGGCGTGGCCGCTGCGCGTGACCTGGCAAGTGACGGAAGACGACACGCAAGTGCTGGTATGGGCGCCCAAATCGCTGTTCAAACATGCTGTGGACAGGAATCATCTGCGGCGGTTGATGCGCGAGGCGTACAGGCTGCACCAAGATATTTTAAGCTCTCAGCCATCAGCCGACAGCCATCAGAACTATCTGATCGCGTTCAACTACATGGACAAGGAGAAGAAGGACTTTGCCGCAATAGAAAAGGCTGTATGCAAGGCGCTGAGGAAGGTGAAAGGATGAAGGGTTAAGGATGAAGGGTTAAGGATGAAGGTGGAATGGAGGACCATAGTGCGCAAGGCGTTTTTGCTGCCGGTGTATTTCTACCGGGTGTTTATTTCGCCGCTGACGCCTCCTTCGTGCCGTTTCACGCCCACTTGCAGCCAATATATGGTAGAAGCCGTACTCAAGCACGGTGTGCTGAAAGGCGGTTGGTTGGGCATCAAGCGAATACTGCGTTGCCATCCATGGGGAGGAAGCGGGTATGACCCGGTACCATAATAATGTACAATGTACAATGTACAATGTACAATTTACAACATAGTAACTTATGCGAATCGATATTATCACATGTTGTCCGGAACTGCTGGAGTCGCCGTTGAACCACTCGATTATCCAGCGGGCGAAGGACAAAGGGCTGTGCGAAATACACGTGCACAACTTGCGCGACTGGACGCTGGACAAGCACCGCAAGGTGGATGACTACGCGTTCGGATTCGGTGCAGGTATGGTGCTGCAGATAGAACCTATCGACCGGTTGATTAGTCATCTGACTTCGGAGCGGCACTATGATGAAATCATTTTCACCGCACCTGACGGAGAGCGTTTTACGCAGAAGGAGGCGAACGCGCTTTCGCTCAAGGAGAATATCATCATCCTATGCGGGCACTACAAGGGCGTGGACCAGCGCGTGCGTGAGCACCTGATCACGAAGGAATATACCATCGGAGATTTTGTGCTGACAGGCGGCGAGATGCCTGCAGCCATTATGACGGACGCTATAGTACGTCTGTTGCCGGGAGCGCTGGGTGATGTGGAGAGTGCGCTGAACGATTCGTTTCAGGACGGACTGTTGGAAGCAGGTGTCTATACCCGTCCTGCGGAGTACAAGGGTTGGCGTGTGCCGGACATTCTGTTGAGCGGACACCAGGCCAAGATAGAAGAATGGATGTACGAAGAATCGCTTCGTCACACGCAGGAACGTCGTCCGGACTTGCTTAGCGGTGAGTGATGACCGTGGTGTCACCGTGGCCGGGATAAACAAGCGTGCCGGAAGGAAGACGGTTTAGTTTTTCCAGAGAAGCAATCAATTGGGCGGTACTGCCGCCGGGAAGGTCGGTTCGTCCGTAGCCGCCGTTGAAGAGAGTGTCGCCGCTGAAAAGCAGCGATTCTTTTTCGTTATAGAGGCAGATGGAACCGGGGGTGTGGCCGGGAGTGTGGATGAGTTGGCTGTTGGCTATTAGCTGTTGGCTGTTGGCCAATGGTTCCATGGGGAAAGGCTGGGCGGTGGCGGGGATGCCGAAGAGGTTGTACTGCTGCTGCATGGCCGTAGCCATAGGGATGTCCAGCGGGTGCATGAGTACGGGCGTATTCCACTGTTCGCAAGCCCAAGGCGCGCCCCAGAGATGATCGAGATGACCGTGGGTGGCGAGGATGGCTATTGGCTTTTGGCTGTTGGCGGTTAGCTTTTCTATGCAGTTCAGCAGTTGTTGTTGCTCGTAGGGATAGAAACAAGCAGGATCGATGAGGAGCACGTTGCCTTGTTCGTCGGAAACGACGTATGTATTGGTGCCAAAGGGGCCGAATGTGAAAGTTTCAAGTTTCATAGGGGCAACTATTTATAGCATTCCTGACATATTTGGGGTTGCTCGCGGAGGGCGGCACGACGGAAGGTGTGAGCCGCAGCGGAGCAGAAGAGTTCGCGGAGCGACGCGTTCATTATATTTCCGTACGTGTGCGCGTGCGCCTTGTCGTAGCAACAGGGCAGGACCTCGCCAGCGGTGGTGATGACACAAGTGCTCCATGCGCGCCAGCAGGTTTTCGGCCGACGGCGCAGGTGGTAATGGCCGTCAGTGCCTTGGACATAACGGCTGTAGCGCGGGTTGGTAGGCATCAGCGGGTGACCGTTTTGGTAGTCGTAAAGCTGGGCTGTTTTGAAGACCAGACGATCCGCCCCGAGTGCACGGTACTCGCGTCGGAAAGCCTGCCATTCGTGTTCGTTGGTGCGTAGGCGAAGGCACTGGAGTTCTATGATTAGCTGTTGGCTATTAGCTTTTAGCTGTTGGTTTTTTTCCTTCGCTTCGCGAAGGTAGCGGAGGGCGGCTTTGGTTTTCTCCAGGCTACCGCCTACGCGGTAGGCATTGTAGGATTCGTCGGTAAGGCCGTCCATGGAGACGATGATACGGTTGAGTCCTGCGCGAACGAGCGCCTCGGCCATTTCGGGCGTGAGGGCTTGTGCGTTGGTGCTAATGATGGTGTAGAGACCCGCTTCGTGCGCCTCGCGAATCATCGTGGGCAAGTCGGGATGCAGGAGCGGTTCGCCCTGAAAAAAAAACTGGATACCCCACGCGCATTTGCGCACCTCGCTGAGCGTGCGTTGCCACACTTCGCGGGACATCAATCGGGGATTTTTAGAATTTCGGAATTCTGGATTTCCGGAGCCAACTGGGCACTCGGGACAGCGGAGCTGGCAGACGGAGGCGGGTTCGACGGAGACGAAGAGCGGTGCATGAGAAATACGCACCAAGCCCAGGAGGCTCAGTGCGTAGTTTCCGTAGCACTTCAGCAGATTAGTGCAGCGCGATCTTGTTAACGCGGCGCTCATGACGACCACCTTCGAAGTCGGTTTGGAAGAAGGTACGAACGATGTCGAGAGCCTTGACCGCCGAGATGAAATTAGCCGGCAGACCCAGTACGTTGGCATTGTTGTGCTGACGAGCCAATTCAGCGAGCTTGGTATCCCAGCAGAGAGCAGCGCGGACACCCTGGTGCTTGTTGGCCGACATGCAGATACCGTTGCCGGTGGAGCAGATGATGACACCAAATTCGTACTCACCGCGTTCAACGGCCGTAGCCAGCGGATGAGCGAAATCGGGGTAGTCGCAGCTCTCGGTAGAGTAGCAACCGAAGTCCTTCACTTTGGCACCATTGTCCTCGAGGAACAGTTGTACCTGTTGTTTGAGCGCAAAGCCTGCATGGTCGCTGGCGAGCGCGATGGTCATTTCATGAAAACTTTTCATACTATTAGAATATTAAAAAACATATACCATTAGAATACAGCGGCGAGGTTACCGAACATCAGTTTGCAAGCGATGGCGAGCACGATGATGCCGAAGAACTTGCGGATGATGTAGAGGGATGTTTGTCCCAGATACTTGGTCAGCCAGTGTGTACCGATCAGCACCAGATAGAGGAATCCGATACAGAGGAAGAGCGATATGCAGAGGTTGCAAGTGCTATACTCGGCCGTGATGGCGAGCAGCGCTGTGAAGGCACCCGGGCCTGCGTACATGGGAAATGCCAGCGGCACTATCGAACCCTCGCCCTCCAGGTTGTTCTGGAATATGGTGATATCGAGAATCATTTCCAAGGCCATAAGGAAGATGACAAATCCACCGGCGATGGCGAAATACTCGATTTGCACGCCAAAGAGTTTAAGGACCCATTCACCGAGGAACAGGAATGACATGAGGATAATAAAACTGGCAAGACAGACGCGGAAGGCATTGATTTTGATGCCCTTTTCCTCCATGGCTATCGTAACCGGAATATTGCCAAACGGGTCGATAATAGCTATCAGAAAGATGAAGGAAGAAATCACCTGCCAGATGTCGAATGAGCCGAAAAATTGCTGTATTAAATCCATAGTATTACAAATTAGGCCACAAAATTACACTTTTTTTTGGATATATGCAAAAAAAGTTGTAACTTTGCGCGATTTTTCAATAGTATTCATTAAAATTATACAATAGAATCTTATGATTAACAGTCAAGACATCAAAAACGGCGTGTGCATTCGCATGGACGGCCGTCTGTATTTTGTAATCGAGTTCCTGCACGTAAAACCGGGTAAGGGTAACACGATTATGCGTGTAAAATTCAAAGATGTAGTGGATGGCCGCGTATTGGAGCGCCGCTTCAACATCGGTGAGAAACTGGAGGATGTTCGCGTAGAGCGCCGTCCGTATCAGTTCCTCTACAAGGAGGGTGAAGATTATATCTTCATGAACAACGAGACCTTTGAGCAAGTGCCCATCGCTCACGACCTGATCACGGGTGTGGACTTCCTGAAGGAGGGTTTCACCGTGGATGTTGTTTCCGACGCTACGACCGACACCATTCTGTTTGCCGAGCTTCCGACCAAGGTGGAACTGACCATCACCTACACCGAGCCGGGTCTGAAGGGCGATACGGCTACCAACACGCTGAAGCCGGCTACGCTGGAGACCGGTGCAGAGATTCGTGTGCCGTTGTTCATCAACGAGGGTGAAGTGGTTCGCGTAGACACCCGCGACGGTAGTTACTGCGAGCGCGTTCGTTAAGCATCTAATATCATAAACAACAAATATACCTATTCAACTATGTCTAAAGTAACCGTAGTAGGCGCAGGAAACGTAGGTGCGACTTGCGCAAATGTGTTGGCTGTGAACGAGGTGGCCAACGAAGTATGCCTGATTGATATCAAAGAGGGTTTTGCCGAGGGCAAGGCCATGGATATCATGCAAACGGCCCAGTTGATGGGCTTTGACACCGTAGTAGAGGGTGTAACCAACGACTACAGCAAGACGGCAGGTAGTGATGTAGTGATCATCACCTCGGGTCTGCCCCGTAAGCCGGGTATGACGCGTGAGGAGCTGATCGGTGTGAACGCCGGTATCGTGAAGAGCGTTTGCGACCAAGTGCTGAAATACAGCCCGAACGCTATCCTCGTAGTGGTTTCGAACCCGATGGACACGATGGCTTATCTGACGCTGCACGCACTGAAGTTGCCGCGCAACCGCGTGATCGGTATGGGTGGTGCATTGGACAGTGCACGTCTGAAATACTTCCTGAGCCAGGCTTTGAAGTGCAACGCCAACGATGTGGACGGCTTTGTTATCGGTGGTCACGGCGACACGACCATGATTCCGTTGACGAGCTACACGACCTACAAGGGTATCAACGTAAGCGAGTTCCTCTCGAAGGAAGAGCTGGAGAACGTGGTTAAGAGCACGATGGTAGGCGGTGCCACGCTGACCGGTCTGCTCGGCACGAGCGCATGGATGGCTCCGGGTGCAGCAGCTGCAAGCGTAGCAGAGGCTATCATCAAGGACCAGAAGAAGATGATCCCGTGCTCGGCAGCCCTGGAGGGTGAGTACGGCATGAAGGACATCACCATCGGTGTGCCCTGTATCATCGGCAAGAACGGTATTGAGAAAATCCTTGAGCTGAAGATTTCGGACGAGGAAATGAAAAAACTCCGCGACAGCGAGGCAGCCGTTCGCAAAACAACCGCCATTCTGAAAGAACTAAACGTCCTTTAAACTTTAGTTGTTAGCTGTTAGCCGTTAGCCGTTAGCTAATAGCCAATAGCCAACAGCCAATAGCCAAAGAATATTATGGACCTTTTTGAAAAATGTGACCACTTCGAGACCCTCAAACAGGCTCGCAAGTTGAATGTCTATCCCTATTTTCACGAGTTGGAGAGCCGTCAGGCGCCGGTCGTGCAGATGGAGAACCACCGCGTGATCATGCTGGGTAGCAACAACTACCTCGGCTTCACGGAGCACCCCGCGGTTATCAAGGCCGGTCACGAAGCGCTGGACAAATACGGTACAGGTGTGAGCGGCAGCCGTTTTCTGAACGGCACGCTTGACCTGCACCTCCAGTTGGAGCGCGAGATAGCCGCGTTTACGGGCTACGAGGAGTGTATGACCGTTTCGACGGGTTTCCAGACCAACCTCGCCATCATATCGGCTATCTGCGGCAAGGATGACTACATCCTGAACGACCGTGAAAACCACGCCTCTATCTACGACGCTTGCCGTCTGAGTTTTGCCAAGGTGCTGCGTTACCGTCACTCGGATATGCAGGACCTGGAGCGCCAGCTCAAGTCGATTCCCGAGGACGCCGGCAAACTGATAGTGACCGACGGCGTATTCTCCATGCGCGGTGACATTTGCCGCCTGCCGGAGATCTGCGCACTGGCCGATAAATACCACGCCCGCGTGATGGTGGACGATGCCCACGGATTCGGTGTACTGGGTCCCGGCGGTCGCGGTACGGCAGCCCATTTCGGTCTGACCGACAAGGTGGATATCACCATGCTGACCTTCTCCAAGTCGCTGGCCTCGATCGGCGGATGTATGCTGACGAGTCACCGCGTAGCCGACTGGCTGCGCCACGTGAGCCGTCCGTTCATCTTCTCCGCCTCTATCACGCCGTGCTCGGCTGCTACCGCACTGGAAGCGCTGCACCAGCTGATAAAGGACCCGGAGCGTCCGAACCGACTGATGAATATTGCGCACTATTTCCAGCGCCAACTGATCGGTGCAGGCGTGCGTATCATCGAGGCACCGACTCCGATCGTGCCCATCTTCACCTACAAGACGCTCGACACGCTCTATTTCGGCAAGAAGATGTTCGAGGAAGGCGTGTATGTCAACCCCGTTATCGCACCGGCGTGCGTGGAAGGCGAGTGCCTGTTGCGTACGACGCTGATGGCTACCCACACCGAGCCGATTATCGACGAGGCTGTGGATATCATCGCCCGCGTGCTGCGTGAAGGTGCACCGAAACTGTAAGGTGAAACATATCCGTATCATATCGCCCTCGGGCGTGATAGACCCTGCCTATATAGATGGGGCAACGTCACGCTTGCAACGTTGGGGCTTTGAGGTGAGTGAAGGTCCCCATGCGCGCAACGCATGGGGACGTTTCGCAGGTACGGACGAGGAGCGTCTCACGGACCTGCGTGATGCACTGAGCGACCCGCAGGTGGACCTAATCCTCTGCTCACGGGGCGGATACGGACTCCAACGCATCATCGACCGCGTGCCGGACATCACGAAGCCTATCCTGGGTTTCAGCGACATCACGGCGCTGCACCAGTTGTCCGGACTCAACGGCCGGGCATCGCTGCACGGCATCATGTGCAAGCACATCGCCACGTTGCCTGACGACAGTCCTGCGCTGCGGGGCATACAGCAGGCACTGCGGGGCGAAGCGCTTCGCTACAACTTGCCTCTGCACCCGCTCAACCGCATGGGCGAATGTGTCGCCCCCATCGTGGGTGGCAACCTGAGCGTGCTGTACGGCCTGCAGGGCACACCTTTCGGCCTCAGCCGGTTCAGCTACCAGTTTCCTATCCTGCTGATAGAGGACATCTGCGAGCGGCACTACCACATCGACCGGATGATGCACTCGCTGCGTCTGAGCGGCGTGCTGGCACACCTGAGCGGGCTGATCGTAGGTCAGTTTTCCGACTGCGACGATGACCCGCTGATGCCGAGCGACATACGTCACACGATTTATGAGGCGGTGGCGGATTACAATTATCCCGTGCTGTTTGATTTTCCCGTCGGCCATGTGGAGGACAACCGCCCGCTGTGGTTGCATAGTTCTGCGCGGCTCAACATCACGCCCGACGGTGCCAGCCTGGAAATCCCATGTCCCGAAAAGAAGTCATAGCATTTGTCGTCCTGCTGATTCTTTCGCTGCTGCCGAACGCACTGGTGATGTGTCTGGCAGCCGATGTAGCCACGGCCGGTCAGCGGCTTGGGTATGCCCTGACGACCCTGGCGCTGTACGGCTTCGGGCTGATGCTCTTTCATAGGCGCGCGTACCTATATATAGTATCTTTAGGATTTCTGTTCTCTGCGTATGAACTGTTGCACGTGGTGCTACGCGGCACTACGACGACCATGCTGTGTCTGTATGTGCTGCTGAAGACGCCGCCTGAGCTGCTATGGCAAATGGTGTCACCGCATATCGGATGGCTCATAGGCGGGGTGGCAGTTTGGGTGCTCTATTACGTGGCGGCGCACTATCTTGTCGCACGCGAATGGATCGGTTCGTGGCGTTGGCGACTGCCGGTGGCGGCCGTGTGCTTGGCGCTGTTCATGCTCAGCCCGGTCAGCGTGTGCCCGACTCATGTGATGAGCCAACTGAGCCGTTTGGGCGCAATGGCCATCCATATCGAGAAAACCCAACCGGAGCAACGGGCGTTCACCTATGGTATTCAGCCCAACGACAGCAAGGCCGACGAGACGGTGATGGTGGTGCTGGGCGAGACGACGTACGAGCAGTGGCAGGCGCTGGGCTACAGAGATTCGCTGGCCATAGCGTTCGATTCGGTCTATGCCGGCAGCCCTGTTTGCGGCGTGGCGATGCCCATGCTGCTGACGAGAGCCACGGCGCAAAACAAAGGGCCGTTCTTCACCGAGCGTTCGCTCATCCGTGCTTTCGACGAAGCGGGGTTCTACACCGCCTGGTTGAGCAACTACGGCTACCACGATCACCTCTTGATGCGTATAGCGGATAACTGCCGCTATCTGACGTACCAACCGGGTGTAGCGGACACGGTGCTGCTAGAGGGCTTCCGTGAGGCGATGCTCCAACCCGCGCAACGGCATCTGGTGGTGATGACTACGCAGGGCGGCAGGAACCTGCAGACCTTCGGCGACACGCCTTACCTGCTGCGCCAACTGACCGATTCGCTCCGCGTGACGCACATGCCGGCTATGCTGATCTACGCCGGTCTGCCCAATATAAGCTTGAGCAACGGGCATCAGGAACTCAGGATGCCGCTCATCGTGTGGGCGAACCCCAACTACCGCTACCGTCACCGTCCGTTGATTCGCTGTCTCAACGAGCAGCGGACTGCACGCGTAACGGCGGACTACCTGTTCCACACGCTGCTCTATATGAATGACATCGCCTGCCCTCAGCGGGACGATGAGCGGGCGCTGGGAAACAAACAGATGGTGCCCGCAGACACCATCCGTTATCTGGACGAGAACCTACATACCAGGGTGTGGGTTCCGTAGTTTTCGTAGGATTTAATACATATCGGGAAGCGGGGACGGAATACCGTACTTGAGCATGATACGGTCGGGACGAGCAGTGGACGCACTATCCTTTTTGAGCGAGTCCTGACGCTGCTGCTCATAGACCTGCGCCGGCACACCGTACATGCACACGACGCGGTCGCTCGGAACGGTTGCCTCATCCTGCTTAGCGGGGGCTTCCGATTGCGAAGCAGCCGCTTTCTTTGTAGTGTGGCAACCTGCCAACAGAAGAATCAGGGTGCTCAGGAGCACATTGGCTCGTATCAAAAACGTCTTTCTCATAACAATGTCATTCTGCCGTCCACCTGCGCACGGATGGTATCCTGGGTGCGCACGGCGTCGAGGTATAAATCGCGTATCAACAGATCGCTTTTCCAGCAATCGATGTAGCGGACGAGCGCGTCCATGTGGTCGGCACCGCCCATGAGGTAATCGCTGGTAGCCACGGTGTAGAGACCCTGCGGGTCGATGAACTGACCGCCGATGGTTACTTCGGCCAACTTGCCGTCCACGGCTTTCATTCGGAGTCCTGCCACGCCCTGTCCGCCCGTGTCGGCGAAGGACTGGCAGAGGTCGAGGATATCATTGCCGCGCATGGTGAGCACCACCAGACGGTTGTCGAACGGCATGAGTTCGAACACGTTCTGACGCGTGATAGGACCTGCCGGCCATTCGCAACGCATACCGCCCATGTTCACCACAGCCATATCCACCTTCTTCGGGCAGCTCTGCTTGGCCGCCTCCCAGAGGGCGTCGCTCGACCAGTTGAGCATCGGGCACTCGGGGCCGCGCACCCACAGGCGCTCGGGCGCATAGCCCAACTGGACACTCATCTCCTTCTCCAGACCGGCCTTGACGGGAGCCAGTTTGGCGAGGTATTCAGTGTCTTGGATAGCATCCGCAGCGGCATCCACAGGGATGGCTTCGGTGCTGGCACCGGTGACTTGTGCGGGCTTGTGGCAAGCTGTCAGACTCGCGAATGCGAGCAAAAGGAAAAGAGTTTTTCGCATGGCTAATCAATTTACGGCTGCAAAGGTACAACAAAAATCGCATATGTGCAAATTTATTTGCAACAAAAACCTCAAATATTTGCAGGAGTGCAAAAATTGTTGTACCTTTGTCGCGAAATTTTGAATGTAATACTATGAGTTGGATCATGATTCTTCAGCTCCTCATCGTCTTGGGAGCCTTGTGGGTCGGTTCGCGTTACGGCAGTTTGGCGCTCGGTGCCATCTCCGGTATCGGCCTGGCGATCCTCGTTTTCTGCTTCGGAATGAAACCCGGTACTCCTCCGACGGATGTCATCTACATCATCATCGCAGCCGTCACCTGCGCAGGTGTCATGCAGGCTTCCGGCGGTATGGACTGGCTGATTCAGTTGGCGGAGAAAATGCTGCGTAAGCATCCCGACAGCATCACATTTCTGGCGCCGCTGACGACGTTCTTCCTGACGGTGTTGGTGGGTACGGGTCACGTCGTGTACACCCTGATGCCGATTATCTGCGACATCGCGCTTAAGAAAGGTATTCGTCCCGAGCGTCCGTGCGGTGTAGCCTCTATCGCTTCGCAGGTAGGTATCACCTGTTCGCCGATTGCAGCAGCGGTGGTAGCGTTTGTGAGTATTTCCAATGCGAACGGTTTTGATATCACGATCCCGCAAGTGCTCATGATCACCATTCCGGCATGTATCTGCGGTCTGATGGCAGCTGCTGCAGCATCGTACAAACGTGGTCTGGATCTCGACAAAGACCCTGTCTTCCAAGCGAAGATTGCCGATCCCGAGCAGCGCGCGTATATATACGGCAATACCGCTACGACGTTGGATCGCGAGATTCCGCAGAGTGCGAAGAACAGCGTGTTCATCTTCCTCGGCGCATTGGTTATGGTCGTTTTCTTCGCTATCTTCCTGCCTAAGTTGACCTATCTGCATATTAAAATGAATCAGGTCATCCAGATTATTATGATCACGGCGGCGGCGCTGATGATTATCTTCTGCAAAGCTTCGCCTAAGAAAGCCGTAGCCGGTCCGGTATGGCAATCAGGTATGGTAGCTGTGGTCGCTATCTACGGTATCGCGTGGATGGCAGACACCTATTTCGGTAACTACATGCCGCAGATTCAAGATATGTTGGATGATATTGTGACCAAATATCCGTGGTCTATCGCGCTCGTCTTCTTTGCCGTGTCGGTGCTGATTAACTCGCAAGGAGCGGTGGTCGTTGCCATGTTGCCGCTGGCATACAAACTCGGTATTCCGGGAGTCGTACTGCTGGGTGTGCTGCCGTCGGTGTACGGGTATTTCTTCATTCCGAACTATCCCTCGGATATCGCGACGGTCAATTTCGACCGCTCGGGTACGACCGTCATCGGTAAGTACCTGCTCAACCACTCGTTCATGATGCCGGGTCTGATTTGCGTATTTGTATCGACCATCGTGGCGTATTTGTTAACTTTGTTAATCTTCTAAATTATGAATATCAATAATAAATTCATCATCACAATCAATCGT
>Ga0265298_10008172_pt1 | contig 12601 bp, 10 predicted proteins | sample AusTroGonzalo_MG_3_FD_193486 | JGI IMG/M metagenome (GOLD analysis project Ga0265298, IMG submission 193486) | Bovine rumen microbial communities from tropical cattle in Woodstock, Queensland, Australia - Gonzalo_01 | ecosystem: Host-associated > Mammals > Digestive system > Stomach > Rumen ... | reverse complement strand
GTCGATCCGCGCGTGCAGATCACAGTGGCGTGCGATCCCATCCTGCGCGCCCCTGGCTACGGCTATAAGGCCGAGGCGAAGGCAGGACGCGCCGTTCTAAAGAAAAAGGTCGACGCCTACTACGGCAACAACGACTGCCGCATGGAAAGCGACTGGCGAAAGGTGGTGGACGACCCCTCCATCGACGCCGTGGTGGTGATGACACCCGACCACTGGCACGCCATCGTCGGCATCGCCGCCATGCGCAAGGGGAAGCACGTATACGGACAGAAACCCCTAGCCCTCGGCATCTCGGAAGGACAGGCGATGGCGCGCGTCGCGCGCGAGACGGGAGTCGTGTTCCAGACCGGATCGCAGCAGCGCAGCGCAAGCGAGTTCCGCGTGGCGTGCGAGATCGTTCGCAACGGCTACCTCGGCGAGCTGAAGAGCTGCGAGATCAAGGTGGAGACGAAGCGGGGCGGCTGCTGGGGACACACCTTCAACCGCGAGCGCCGCAAGGCACCCGACTACTTCGACACCGGCATGTGGGATCTCTGGCAGGGCCCCGCACGTCACTGGGAAGACAACGCCTTCATCCCCGGCATCCACGAGCCGATGGTGTGGCGCTTCAACTCGCGTACCGGCAACGGCATGCTCGCCGACTGGGGCGCGCACCACTTCGACATCCTCCAGTGGGCGCTCGGCAAGGACGACAGCGGCCCCGTCGCGGTGGAGAATGTGACCACCAACCTGCCCGAGGATGACGAGGTGTTCGACTTCGCCGACGTCTTCGACCTCGACTTCGTCTACGACAACGGCATCCGCTGCCACGTCTCGAACGGCCACATGGACGACCCGGTCTTCGGTTTCCACAACGGCGTTCTCTTCCACGGCACGGAGGGCGATCTCCTCGTGCGGCGCGGCTTCATCAAGTTGCCGCCCAAGCTGAAGAAGTGGAGAGAGAAGAAGGACCTCAAGGATTCGGACATCCACCTGCACAAGTCGCGCGGATCGCACGAATCGGACTTCATCGACGGCATTTGCCTCGGCACGCCCGTGGCCGCGCCCTGCTCGACCGGCCACCGCTCCGCCACGCTCTGCCACCTCGCCAACATCTGCGAGCACCTGCGCATCAAGGGCCTCAAGTGGGACCCCGTCGCAGAGCGAATCATAGGCAACGAGGACGCACAGAAGCTCACCGTCGTCCCGCATCACAACGGCTGGACGCTCGGGGCGTAAACGGCATCTACGCCAAGTTGGCTATGCGCTGCAAGCCGACTATCGCAGAGTAGGGATCGGTGCTCTGGCATACGGCGCGGACCACGGCAAAGTTACGTGCGCCGGCGGCAATCACGTCGGGCAGGCGTACCGCGTCTATGCCGCCGATTGCGACTGCCGGGAACGGAACTGAGGCGATCATCTCGCCCATCGTGGCAAGGCCTAGCGTAGGATCAGGGATGTCCTTCGTCGGCGTTGCGTAGACGGGGCCTACGCCGATATAATCTGGAATTGCGGCCGCGCAGGAGCGCGGCCCTCCCGTATGGAGAGCCTCCGTCCCGGCGGCGGCACGGGCTTGCGCCGGGTTGTGGGTGGATAGGCCCACAATCTTGAGCGACGGGAATTTCTGACGCACTTCGGCGACAGGCATGTCGTCCTGTCCCACGTGTACGCCGTCCGCCTCCACCTCTGCCGCGATCGCTGGATCGTCGTTCACGATGAAGAGAGTTTCCGTGCCGCGCGTGACGCGCCTCACCTCGTGGGCCTCGCGCAGAATATCCGCGCGCTCGGCGTGCTTCATACGCAGCTGGATTATGCGCACCCCAGCCTTGACGGCCGCCTCCGCGCAACGGGCGTAGCCGACAACGGGATTGGTCATCACGAGATAAAAGCCAAAGTCTTTCATGTTGGTAGTTGGTAGTTGGTAGATGGTAGATGGTAGTTGGTAGATGGTAGATGGTAGTTGGTAGATGGTAGTTGGTAGGATGGTAGACGATAGAGGCGGATAAATTCTACTAAAAGGCTAAACTATCCATCTCGTATACTCAACTACCAACTACCATCTACCAACTACCAACTCTATCTACCAACTACCAACTCTATTTCTTCGTGCCGATCACGCGGCCCTGAGCGTCGCGGTAGGTGACACGTCCGGAACTGTCCTTCGTCGAGGTGCCCGTTATGCGTCCCATCGAGTCGCGGTAGGTGGTCTTGCCGTAGTTGTCGGTCGTCGCCGTGCCGGTGGTACGCCCCATCGAGTCGCGGTAGGTGGTCTTGCCGTAGCTGTCGGTCGTCGCCGAACCCTGGTTGCGGCCCATCGCGTCGCGGTAGGTGGTCTTGCCGTAGCTGTCGGTCGAAGCAGACCCCTGCGTGCGGCCCATCGCGTCGCGATATGTTGTCTTGCCGTAGTTGTCCGTGGTGGCAGAACCCTGGTTGCGGCCCATCGCATCGCGGTATGTCTCGCGATTGGACTGCGCAGATACGGACGAAACGAGTCCGGCGACAATGGAGACGGCTGCGAGAATCCTGATTTCTTTCATGCTAGACTTCCTTTCTGCCGATTGCGGCACTGTAACCGGTTAGGGCTTTTCAAGAAGCGTTTCTGACATGCACCGCACCAAATTCGACTTAAGCGCCGCCATGCCACTGCTACTCGGTGACGGGCGTGATCGTGACCGTGCCAGGTGTTTCCTCGTCCTTCTTTTCCTTGGCTTTCTTCTCGCGTTCGGCCTGCTGTTCGTCCAAAGTGCGCATGTCGATCTTGAGAAGTTCATTCGCCGCATTCGGACGATCACCTGGCTCGAACGCGCGCTTCTCGACATACTCGCGGCCACGGACAGCGTTCTTCGGAAGGCCGACATCCTCCGGCAGATTGGCTGGATCGGCGATACCTACTGTCACAAAGATCAGGATTTCTTTTTGGACCTTACCGCGACTCTTCCACCCGAAGAGCTTCGGCCCGATCCAGGGAATCTTGCGCAGATACGGGATTCCGGAATCAATGTCCCCCTCCTCCGTCTTTGAGAGGCCGCCAATGACCGCCGTCGCACCGTCCTTCATCGTGAATTCGGTGGTCAGGCGCTTGAACAGCAGAATAGGATACGAGCCGTACGGCGCATCTGATCCACCAGTGATATGATAAAATCCATCGGATGTCACCGTCCTGTCGGGTTCGCTGATGGAAGGCACGATCTCCACGCTGATGAGTCCGTCTGGCGAAATGCGTGGCTTTACGGTGAGCGTGATTCCCCAAGAGAAAAACGCGGTCTTCTTCTTAGAGAAAAGCTCGTCATCTCCAGGTATCAGTTCCAGTTTGGCATCGCTCTTAGTGTAACCGGATTGCGTATCATGCTGCGAAGTAAGCGTGATGTGCGGGAACTTGGTGGTACGGTCAAATAGGGCCTCCTTGCCGTTTGAGACGATTATCTTCGGATTGGAGAATATCTTTGTATCTTCCAGCTGTTCGAACGCGCTCATAGCCAACCTGAAATCGTCGGCGGAAAGTTGCCCGGAGAATGTACGGTAGTTATGCCACGCCATGGCCGAGTCAGATTCGAGCGTATTTATCTGTCTAAGAAGTTGAGTCTCGCGATAATCCAAGGCTGAACGCCCATCTGCCAAATCAGTAAAAGTAATGCTATCATTAGACGTTGATCCCGTCTTGACTTGATTCTTTGGCGCATAGTACGTATCTTTACCGGTGATGTTATCAGTATAATCAAACTGACTCTTGCCAGTTGCCATATCAGTATAGGAACTATTCTGACTGGACGATGAACCTGTCTGGGCAAACCTCTTCGGGGTATAGTATTTGTCATCAAAACCATTCTTGTATACACCTGCACGTCCGTTGGCATAGCCCATGCCGCCCCCCAGATCCTTGACTCTTGCCCCCCAACTCTCCAGCTGGTCCCACTGGATACCGAGCTTGTGCATAGCCTCGTTGGAGAGTTCGATGAACCGCGCTTCTATGTAAATCTGCGGTACGGCCTTGTCTACGGCCTTGATGATGGCTTCGCAGTCGGCGAGGACACGGTCGCTCGCGGTGACAACTATCGTGTTTGCTCCCTGGAACGGCGTGGCGACACCCTTGATGAGCTTGCCGTCCTTGCCTATCGTGCCGTATGACTCGTTGAACAACCTGGACAATTCATCCACTGAGGCGTGGTTCAGCTGGAACGTGCGCGTGAAGATCGGCTCGGCCACCTTGTCCTCCTTGATGAAGTGGATGCCGCCGGTGGACTCGACGCGGAAACCGCGCGAGGTGAGAATCGACTTCATGCCCTGCAGCCACGGCACATGCTTGAGCGATACGGAAACGCGCTGCTGGAGATTGGTAGATTCCGCGTAGATGATGTTCGCGCCTGTCGCGCGGCGGAACTGCCGAAGGATATCCGTCAACGTCGCGCTGTCCGATGTGATATCAACGAGCGCCGTCTCGTCACCGGCCAGAAAACGCGCTGCGATCTCCGTCCCCGTAGCAGGCGCATGCGAGGCCTGTGCCGACGATGAGGAAGCGGAGGGAACTGATGCTGGCACATCATGAGGCGAAGCCTGTTCCGCAAGCTTCACGACAGGACGTCCCTTGGCAGCCTCGGCGGAGTCGTCAATTTCGCTCAGGTTGATCTCGTCCGACTCCGCAACCTCAGTATTCTTCGTTTCGACAGGTTTCGTTTCTACAGGTTTCGTCTCGACGGGTTTCTTCTCGTCTGGCTTTGGAGCCGCTTTGGCAGACGAATCGGCTTCCGGCACCAACAAATCGCCCAATTGAGGTTTTTGATTCTGCCCGATGGCCACTGTTGCCCAAACACCCGCGCAAAGCGCGAGAAGAACGCCATTGATCTCTTTACGGAATTTCATACCTGTACCTCTCTTTCGTTCAGTTTTCCTTATTTCATAACCTCACTTGAGACGACGTGCCCGCACGTGCTCGAGCCGCAGCTTCTGACCGCCATCCTCCCACCTTATGCGCCAAGTGAAACGGATGTTGTCCACAGTCGTGGACAAGTAATCGCCGTCGCCGTAGATGTTGCCGTTTATGCTGATCGTAGCCCGCACTTGCCCGTCGTGCGTCTTCACCACGGCCGGATTGCTGAACTTGAGCGACTTCTTTGCCTTCTTCCATTCCTCTGGCGTGATCTCGCGCTTGCGCTCGGCCTCGGCCTTCTCCGCCGCCTCGCGTGCTGCCTTTTCTGCCGCCGCTCTGGCAGCGGCCTCCTTGGCGGCTGCCTCCTTCGCCGCAGCCTCGCGAGCGGCCGCTTCCTTGTCGGCAACCTTCTTCTTTGCCGCCGCTTCCTTCGTGGCCTTATCCGCCGCGGCCTTTTGACCGACCTTCGGCGCCTGAGGTTTCGGCTTTGGCTTTGGCTTCTTGCGCACCTCGGCGGAAATGGGGGTCCGCTCGCCTTCATAGCCCTTCGGCCAGAAGGGATTGCGCGGGCCCTCGGCGGCGGCGAGCGTCATTGAGGCCAACAACGGCAACAGCAGGAGTCTGGCGGGAGCGCTCATTTCTTGGCACCTCCTCCCGGCGGCAGCGCTGGTACCGACAGTTCGCCCTTCGCGGGCCATTCAAAGACCAGTTCTGCCGACTGCGCGTCAGGATCCTTCTGCGCCTTGATCAGCAGCGACTGAAGGGTCACGTACGGCAACAGCTTCTCGACACGCAAGACGAAGGATGCGATCTCCGCGTAGCTGCCCTTGCACACGACGCGAATAGGATGACGCGCATAGAGCTGGCGCGGAGACGGCTTCGGCAGCGGCAACGCCCGCGCGGGCTGCTCGGAGTAATCCAATATGCCCAATCCCACGTCGGCAGCGATGGGATCCAGCAGCGACTTCGCGCGCATCGCCCACGATTCCAGCAACGGCGTGAGCAGGGCGTCGAGATATGGCTTCTGCGCCGCGTCTATCTCGGCCAGCATCCCCTTCACGCGCGCCGAATCCTTGAGGTCTCGTTCCACGACACGCTGCTGGTCTGTCAGGCTTGCCAGAGCGCGCTTTGCCTTGTCTATCGACATCTGCGCCGGCTGTACGGCGAACAGGTATATGAACGCCGCGCCCGCAAGAATCAGTGCGGAGAGGAACATGGGGTTCTTGAGGCCGGAGGCAGGTTTTGCGGCATCTGCGCTCATTTCTCGAACCTCCTCTCCTTGCAGCGGAACTCCACTTCGAAGGCAAGCATCCGCACGCCGTCCTCGCCCGGCCGCGTCTCCTGGCGGATGTTGATGCGCTTCTTCTTTCGCGCGGCAGACATTTTCTTGTCCTTGTCTACGACTATCCAGTCGGAAAACGCATCGCTCTCGATCGCCTCCATGAGAGCCGTCACGGAAGCCGTGGCGGCAGTGCGGCCAGAAATGCGGAACTGAACGTTCTCCACCGTGTTTGTCGGCCCCAGAAGCGGCGGAATCTTGGGATTCTTCGGATCTGAGAGCTTCTGCTGCGGCGGCTCCGGAATCACAAGCGCGGTCAGCTGCACGTCTTCCGGAACCACCTCGGCCAGCTTGGCCATCAGACCACCGTACTTGTGGCAAGCCCTCTTGTAGGCGTCAAGCTGGTCTAGCTGCGCCTGGCGCTCGCGCATGTCGGCCATCTGGGCGAGAATTGCGGCATGAGCTGACTTCCTGCCCTCAAGATCGGCGCGCAAAGAGGTCACCTTGCTGTTGAGGAGCAGCCCCTGCATGAACAGAATCCCCCACCACACCACGCACGCCACGCAAAGCAGCAGAGACAGAAGCGGCAACATCACACGCATGCGCACTGGAGATGACGAAGCCACCTCTTCGGGCCGAAGCAGGTTAAGATGGAGGTTAGGCGATTTCATCCCTGTCCCTCCATGGCGGCGCGGGCCGCCCCCAGCGCAATCAAGAAGGCTTGCGACGAACCCGGCGTCATGTCGTTAGGCAACTGCACGCCCTTAGCCAGCTGCTGGAATCCTGCAAAGGCATCTGGCGAGACGAACGGCACGCCAAGCGTCTCCTCGGCGAATGAGTTCCAGTGGCCTGCGCCGACCGGAAGCCCCATCAGAAACACCTTGTCGACATGCACGTCATAACGTTGCGCCAGATAGTCAAGAGAAAGCTGAAGCTGCTGCAGGACCGGACGTACAAGAGGCTCTAGCGCAGGGCGCGGATCGATGAGCGTTCCATCCAGGATCGAATCCACCAAGTCGTCGGTCACGCCGAGACCGCTCTTCACCAGCTCTCGCATGACCTCGTAGCCAGCAGCACCGGGACACTCGCGAAACAGGAGAAGCGCCCCCTTGCGGTAACCTGCGAAGTATATGGACGTGCGCGTGACGAACACCGCCATGGCAGTGCCATCCGCTGCAACGAAATCAGGCTGGCTGTGGAGTGACGCAAGCATCGCTGCCGAGGCCACCTGCACGGAACATGCCGTAGGGCGATGCCCTTCAGGAAGTAGCCGAGAGAGCCACAGCACCTGATATTCCGGCAGCCCAACCTGAAGGATGAATGGATTCTCGTCCAACGGCGCAATCACGAAACGGTTTCCGTCATGCGATGTGGGCACAAAAGGAACCGGCACGACCGTCGTAGAGGGTAATTTCTTCTCGCTTTCCGGCACCGCCGAAGGAGAATCCCTCCTGACACCAAGCTTCTTCTTCGCAGGCGCGGTCGCTGCGGCAGAAGGCTTCTCCTCTGATGTCAGGGCATCGATAGTCGTCTGCCGGATGAACATGTCGGGCGAATAGACCGCCAACGCCGCCTGTGGCGACTGGAAAGCATGCGGCAATGCCCACTTGACCTGGTCGCGCAGGTCATCCCAGGACTTCGGGAGCGAACCTTCGGGCGGCGGCACGAATCCGGCAGCGACGACTTGAATCTCGCCCTTCTTCCGCTGGAGACGCACTGCCGGACAACCGCGAGGGTCGCCAAGATCAAGAAACACGCCAGTGACATCGGATGGCCCGCGACGACCAAAGGATCCCCCTGCCGCAGGCTTCTCCCACGGCATCTTGACGTCAATCGTCTTGTCCTTTGTCAGTTGCAGTTTCATCCATTGATAATATTAGCAGTTCCCATGCCAGAAACGAAGTAGAGCCACCGTCGCATAACGGAGCAGAATGTGATGAAACCACGACAATTCAACCGATTATCCGACATCGCCAAACGGAGCCTGGGCCCTTGCGAAGCGCAATATGTCTGCGGCGATAGGCGGATTCTGAAACGTGAACAAAAGCACGGAGTCGGCCAACGCAAATACTATTCCGCCCGGCGCCACGGAAAAGCTCTTCAGTTCACCAAACGGCACGTCGGCATCAAGATCCTTCCCGTCGAATGCAATACGGCGATTAGTTATGTAGCAGTGGGTCCGCTGGCACACATGGAAGTTACGCTGGTTCCCAGGAAAGGCCACATCGCTCGGACGCCCGACGGGGCGTGCAGTCATGTCAATCCCCGGAAACCTTGAAGAGACATAGAGCGTACCCTTCTCGTGCGAAAATATCTGCTCGTTCGATTCAATCGCCCTGAATTTGACGTTCATAGAAGAATGCGGCCGGAGGTTCGCCAGCCCCCCATCGTCAAGCCATTTCCTGTAACGTACCATGTTCTGCGCCCGCCGACGACGAATGCGACACCATACAACCACCATCGGAATCAGCAACCAGAAAGAGGCGAACGCAATCGTGATCAGGCCAAGCGCATGCTTGAACCACGGCTGGTCTATATTGTCCAGGTCCTGATAGATAAACCAGAACATACCGCCGAGGAACACGAACGCTATCAGTTTTCGCAGTGCGTAGATCACGGTTTGCAATTATACCATAGTTTATGCGGTGCCTCACCTCGAAGGCCACACGTCAAATAGAGCTATACAACGAAAGGGACGGCTTTCCAAGCCGCCCCTTCCGTTTTGGTGAGATGACGAATCATCGTTACTCGCCACCGCCGCCACCACCTTCGCCGCCGCCACTAGCGGTATGCTTGCTGCAAGTGCACTCCCACGCGCCGGAGGTACCGTTCTTCGTAATCGTGAAGGTGCCGCCATCAGGACATTTCGGTGCCGTCTTGAAGTAACCGGAACCATCCGTTGGAGCGAGGGTCGTAAGGTCAACAGATGACGCCTCTGCGTTCGCAGGCTTGGATCCCCAGTTTTCCGCCGCCGTGACGATCTGGGCGCGGGTCGATTCGCAAGACGCCTCCTGCGACTCCTTACGGTACTTGACGAAGTTCGGGATCGCTATAGCAGCCAATATGGCGATGATGGCGACCACGATCATGATTTCTACGAGGGTAAAACCCTTCTTCATTCTTTTCATGGTTGTGTTCCTTTGTTTTAACGCAATCGGCACCATGCCGACCGCTAGTGCATTGACTAGCAATTTTCATGCCAATGGCTAGGCAAAGTGCTAAGATTAAAAGGTTAAAGGGTTAAAGGGTTAAAAGGTTAAAGAGTTAACCGTTTGAACAAAAGGTTTACTTGAGAGAAGATGTTGTGCGTCAAAAGGGAGAAAGCATCTATTTATTGTTATCTCGTCTGACGCATAACGTCTCAAGGCCACCATTCTCGAGTCACGCGGCGAGCGTCTCCCGTCACACACCTCTCCCGTACGCTTAAGTTTTGCTTTCCCACGGATTCGCATTCTTGCGAAAAGTCCCATTCTCATTTTTGCGAATGCCAGGACAAATGACAGAAGAGTGGGGCAAAGTAAAGAATTACGCATGCACGCCAAATTGTTTGGTATAATGTGCCGGTCTTGGGAAAGGTGCGTACGCATGATACTGAAACATAGAGATCGGGAACTGCTGCGGTTCGAGTGGCTCGAGCCGCAAGGCGTTCGCGTACTCTCTGTGAACGAGGGCGAGCACCGCTTTCTGCCTCTGGAGATGAAGGGGCAAGCCACTGACGAAGCCCTTTGGACATGGCTGACGCGCCGTACGGTGCCACGAAACAGAAGGAACATTGAGGAACTCATGGCTCGTTTGGGCCTCAATTCCAGAAACATCAAAGGTATCATCGGCATTAGCAGAGGACTTTCTCTCAACGACGTCTATTGGGTGGCGGAAGATGATTTTCATGGCACATGGCATGATGTCAATCTCTACAACAATGCGTTTTCGGAAGCGATCTCGCTCGTTGCCTTTACCGGTGTAGGTCCAGATTTCCGTGGGCACTGGACTTCCTCTCCTGAATTCACCACGAACGGAATGCTCGCCAAATGCTGGCGCCGCGTTGGAAACGATGTTGTGCTCTACAAATCTGGAACAGACGGCGCATCCAATACAGGTTTTGAACCGTATTCGGAATACTACGCCGCACAGATTGCCGAGGCGATGGGATTGGATCATGTGACATACGGGCTTTCGCGTTTCAAAGGACGACTCTGCTCGACCTGTCCCCTTTTCACCAGCGACAAATATGGCTATGTCCCAGTCGGACGTCTCGTTACGCGCGACGAGGCTCTAGCCGACCCGCGCTTTGCCGACATCTTCCTGTTTGATGCTATCATCTTCAACACCGACCGCCACATGGGGAACTTTGGCTATCTGATCGACAACGACACGAACGAGATTGTTGGAGCTGCTCCCATTTTCGATAACGGGTATGGACTCTTTTCTCTAGCCCTTGACCGCGAAGGTGATACGCATGACGAGTTCGGGGACTTGCGAAAGTTTGTCAAACGTGTCAATCCTGCCCTTTACGTGAAGTGGTTAGATTTCCCAAATGGACTAACAAGCGCAATGCTCACCCGGATAACGGCATTAAAGGGTTTTAGGATAAAACGACACCCTCGTTACAACCTTTCAGCGCGCAGAATTGATGCGATCAACGATTTCTTGCAAAAGCGAGTAAGCTCTATCTTAGAATATGGGGCAAAATCTGACGATTTGATCACGTCATCGGAAGGATCGTGCACTGTAAATCACACAGATGCCGATGTCAAGTGCACTGTAACTTCAGATTCCCTAGCATACCAGATCAAGCAGAACATGCGTGCAGATCCGTTCATAACAACGGTAGAATTGTCAGAAATACTCAATGTCTCAAAACGCTGGATAGCCCGCAAGATAAAAGATCTGCAGGTTGCCGGCGAAATCAAGCGCGTTGGCGCGGACAAGAACGGCCATTGGTTAGTGCTTGGTGCCTAGTGCCTAGTGCTTAGTGCCTAGTGCCTGGTGCTTGGTGCGGGCTTTGCAGGCAAGTTATCGGTGCGCCAGCATCGCACCAAGCACTAGGCACTAGGCACTAAGCACCAAGCACTAGTCATCCGCCAGCTTCCTATACAACGTGCTCAAATTGACATCAAGCTTTTCGGCTGCCTTTTCCTTGTCGCCGTTCGTTGTGGAGAGGATGTACTCGATGTACTCGCGTTCGCGCTGCTTGAGGAAGCTCTTGAGGGACGTGTTGGACGAGGAAAGCCCTTGTCCTAGCGATACCGAACCCGGAACGGCTGTCATGTCCGTGGGCGTGTGCCGCTGAATCTTCATCGGCAGGAGATCGACCGTGATGTCACCCTCCGAGAGGAAGGTGAGCGCGTGGCGGATCGCGTTCTCCAGCTCGCGCACGTTGCCTGGCCACTCGTAGGAGGTCAGCACGCGCGCCGCTTCCGGTGTTATGGCTGGCACAGGCTCGCCCTCTGGCGTCTCGGTACGAACAAAATGAAGCGCTAGCGGCAGAATGTCCTCAGGACGCTCACGCAACGGCGGGATGTCGATCGTTATCACCGCGAAACGATAGTAAAGGTCGCCTCGAAACGTGCCGTTCGCCACGGCCTTCTCCAGATCCGCGTTCGATGCCGCGATCACTCGCACATCCACCGGAATCGCCTTCGTGCCGCCCACGCGCCTTATCTCGTGCTCCTGCAGCACACGCAGCAATTTGCCTTGCAGGACGAGCGGCATGGACGAGATCTCGTCAAGGAACAAAGTACCGCCGTTGGCGGCCTCGAACAGCCCCTCCTTGTCCGCATGCGCCCCGGTGAAAGCTCCCTTCACGTGCCCGAACATCTCGCTTTCCAGCAGATTCTCCGGCAAGGCGGCGCAGTTGACGGCCACCCAAGGCCCGTCTGCGCGCGTCGATGCCTTGTGGATAGTGCGCGCGATCACCTCCTTGCCCGTGCCCGACTCGCCGTTTATGAGCACCGTCGCAGGCGTGGGGCCTACCTTCTGGATCGTGTCGCAAACCTTCTTCATCGTAGGCGACGAAGCGATGAAGCTATCGTACTGATAGGGAATTTTCGCATCCGCCTTGAGCATCTTGGCAGATGCGGCGTTTTTGGAGATCTGCTCCTCGGCGCGCTTGAGGCACGCGAGCATGTCGTCTACCTTGAACGGCTTCGTGAGATAGTCGAACACGCCGCTCTTCATCGCGTCGATCGCCGTCTCGATGTTCACGCAACCGGTGAGGATAATGACTGGCATCACGGCCGTCACCTTGCGGATCTCATGAAAGAGAGCCATTCCGTCCATCGGCTCCATGCGCAGATCCGTCACCGTGATGTCGATGCCGCCAGCCTTCACGATATCTAGCGCGGACGCACCATCGCCCGCCGTCTTCACGGCGTAACCGTTCGACTTCAGCAGGCTCTGCAGAAGCAATAGCGTACCTACCTCGTCGTCAACGATGAGAATGGTGGTCATGTCGCCGATTATTATATCATCATGCGGCG
>Ga0265298_10008171_pt1 | contig 12603 bp, 8 predicted proteins | sample AusTroGonzalo_MG_3_FD_193486 | JGI IMG/M metagenome (GOLD analysis project Ga0265298, IMG submission 193486) | Bovine rumen microbial communities from tropical cattle in Woodstock, Queensland, Australia - Gonzalo_01 | ecosystem: Host-associated > Mammals > Digestive system > Stomach > Rumen ... | reverse complement strand
AAGTCGGCTTCATGTCGTTTTTACCGATATTATAATAAGCCACAGTCACGGATCCACCTTTCATCACATGATCAAGAATATTGACATTCATATGGTAGAATTCCTTCGGGCGACTCTTGATACCATAATAGAGCACATCTTCAAAAATCACGATAGTGTCGGACGGTTCCACCCTATCAAACAGGATTCCGATTTCCGAGACATATTCCGGGAAAATACCCAAATAACGTGTCGAAAGATTCTGTTCGATACTCGCCAGTTTGTTCACCGATTCCTCCAGCTTCTTGTCCTGCTCTGAGTCCTGATAGACATCATAAACGAAGCAAATGACTGCAAACAGCATGCCGACAGCAGCCGATTTGATGATAGCACCCAACAACTCATAAACCTTTGATCGTTTCAGTTTATGAAAAATGGTTTTCTTTTGCTTTTCTTCTTCCATGAAGCATACTCTCTTTTCACGGGCAAAAATAGTGCTTTTTGCCGACACCACAATGCATTCTCGTAGCAAATAAACACTTTGACTGGGCGATGCTTCAAGCCCGACAAAAAAGCCTGCCACTTCCCCCTCCCTGAAGGGGCAGGGGGAGTAGCAGGCTTTTCGTTAGCACTAGCTATCTTGCTTACTCTTCCACTACGAAGTTCTTCACTTCCCAAGTGGCTGAAGCCGAAGTCGTGCTAGTGTACTTGAAAGCGATATACACCATCTGACCGACAAAGGCGGTCAAATCAGCAGTGGAGCCGATGAAGGTCCAGTTGTTACCTTCAGGCCATGCGCTGAGATTCAGCTCCGTCCAAGTAGCTGTGTTGACATCTCCATCATAGTTGGTGGAGATCATCACCGACAAGGCACCTTGCGGAGAGGCATAGTTGACGGCCTGGTCAAACTTCAATGTGGCGGCACTGACACCAGAAAGGTCGATAGCAGGCGAAACGAGCCAGCTTTCCGTGGCGTAGGCCTGACCCACGAAAGCACTGGCTTTCATGCAGGAATACGTCGGAGCATGCTGCCAGACAAAGGTCAACTCTTCGGGAAGCGTGATATCCTGAATGGTGAAGCTACCTTGTCCGCTGGCAAAACTCTCAGAGAAGATGCTGGTGCCCGGATCAGGAGGCGTTGAGCCACCTTCCAGCACGAAGTCAGCCTCTGAGCCGTTGCTGTCGCGCAGACCTGCCTGACCAAAATACTTGCGAAGCTTGCCGTTAACAGCCAACTGCTTGCCCAAATTGTCGGGGTTATCCATGAGGTTGACTTGCGTACGGAGCGGCTTGCCCGCTGGCAGGTTGACGATGATGCACTGGCTGATTTCGTTGCATGTGGCATCGTCAGCAATAAGCACATTGGTAGCCAAGTCGAATGGTGCGCTCCAGTTGATGTCGGCGTTGCTGCTCACCGAGCTCAGGCCCGACTTCACGGCACCCACGATATAGCCCTGCACCCATGCAATGGGTTCCTCGCTTTGCAAAGCAATACCAGAGGCAACATTGTACGGGTCGTTGGCAGTACCACTGCCAGCGCCTGGTCCAGGAGGCGTAGGCGGCGTAGGCACGTCAGCCGAGCCTTCTTCGATAGTGATGCTCTTGATCTCCATCGTGCCAGCCTTGCTGTCGGTGGAGACATACTTCACGGCGATGGTGACCGTCTGGCCGACGAAATCCGTCAGTGAGATTTCAACGTTCAGGAAGTCATTCCAGTTGCTGCCTTCAGTCAAGGTAGCAGGTACTTGTGTCCAGGTGGCTGTCGTCGGGTCGCTGCCCCAGGTGTAATCGGTGGAAACCCAGAACGTGATTTCTTCATTGACGCTGTTGAAATAACGTCCGATGTACGACATTGTCAGCTTGGCATCGTCCACACCCGTAATGGCCACCGGCGAGGAGATGAGCCAGTCTTCGTTGGCATAATAGCTGCCACCGATATAGCCCGTCATCTTAGCGGTGGAATAATCGATTTCCCAAGACTGGGCGCCCAACACATCGTAGGTCATATAAGTGCCAAAATCGGAAGCAAAACTCTGGAAGTAAGGCATGTTCTGCACCTCACCACCCGTTCCTGGTCCAGGAGGCGGGGTTGGGCCACCACCCTCTTGGATGAGGATGCTCTGCACCTCGATGGTGCCAGCCTTTTCATCAGTGGAGACATATTTCACAGCCACGGTGACCTTTTGTCCCGCAAACTGCGAGAGGTCGACAGTAGTGGAAATGAAGTCGGTCCAGTTGCTGCCCAAAGTCCACGAGGCGGGGACTTGCGTCCAAGTGGCTGCAGCCGGGTCGCCGCCCGTGTAATCGGAGGAGACCTGAATGGTGATGTCGCTGTCCAGATTGTTGAAGTAGCGGGCAATGTAGGTCATCGTCATGCTGACTTCCGAGACGCCTTCCAAGGAGACTTGCTTCGAAATCAGCCAGTCCTCGTTGGCGTAGTTGGTGTTGTTGGCATAGCCCGTCATCTTGGCGGTGTTGTAGTCAATCTCCCACGATTGTGCACCGAGGGCATCGTAAGTCGTATAGGTACCAAACGAGGAAGTGAAGTCCTGATAGTAAGGCAGGTCAGCGTCGCCGCCAGGAACATAGCCTTCAAATTTCAGTTCCTTCGCAGAACGGATGTAGAGCTGCCAAGTGCTGCCATAGACGGCGGCAATGGCGGTCAAACTACCCGTGCCTTGTGGCAGCGAGTCGTTGGCGAAGTTGGCATAGTTGCTCGTGCGCACGATGACGGTCTGCGAGTAGTCCGTCGGGTCGGCCAGGGTGCGGTTGCCGTAGCCAGAAGGATCGGCAAAGGTGTTCTGCTCGGTGAACTTCACGTTCTCCAAACGCACCAAACCAGCGAGGTGCTGGCCCGCGTTGATGTTGGCGATGGTGGTCAGCGTAGGCTCGATGTCCTTGTTGTTGGCCAAAATGACGATGTGGCCGTCAGCCTCGAAATCGGTCAGTTGCGGCAGGTTGTTGTACAACGAATAGGTGACGTCCTTCAGGTAGACGCGGATAGAGTCGCCGATGCGGACACCGCTGACAGCGTTGAGGTGAAGCTCAAGGGCGGCACCCGTGGCGCGATCCTGCATGAAGGCAGCCTTGTAGAGGTTACCCGACTGTTCGTCGGCAGTGATGATACCATACACCGAGGCATCCTCATTGAACACGGTGCCTGACTCCATGGCCAAAATGTCACTGATGGTGTAAACCGTTCCTATCGGCAGGTCCTGGATAGGCGGTTCGGGATAGTCTTTCTTGCAAGCGGTGAACATCATGCCCACCATGGCAAGAAGAAGAAATGCATTGAATAGTTTGTTTTTCATTGTATCTATGTGTTTATTGTTATTCAAAATTCAAAATTCAATATTTAAAATTCATCATTCTGCATTCTGCATTTACTTTCTAACCGTCAGGCTGATGAAATAATTGATGCCGTACATATAGGAGTACTTCTCGGGGAACATATCGGGATTGTTGGCATTGAAGCGCAACTGCTCGTAACCGTATAGAATGATGCTCTTGTTGTTGAGCAGGTTGTTAACGCTTGCCGTGATGAGGAAGTTATAGCCTTTGTAACGCTTCGAGTAACCGCCGAAGAAGTCAAGCGTGAAAGCTGGCTTCATCGGGGTTTGGTTCAACACATCCTCGATGCGGATGTCGCCTTGGGCATAGTGCAGCATGCCTTCTTCAGTGTGGTTGTAAGGATTCACATCGAAGTACATGTTGGCGAGATAGTTGGCATTGAGGCTCACCCACCAGAATTTCGGCGAGTTGTATCTGATGCCCAAAGAGGCCACAGTCTCGGGACCCGAAGAGACGTGATAACCCTTCAGGTAAGCCGTGCTGTTTTGGATGTAGGCCAAGGCATTGTTGTCGTCGTAGACCGAGAAGATGGGATTGTTGTCATACACATGGATGCCATTGGCAGCAGCGGCTTGAATGGTCACGGTCGGGGAAACCTTATACTCCGCACCCATCTCCAGGCCGAGGCTTCTCTCGTTGACGCCGGTCATGATGAAGTTGACGAACTCGCTGGTGTAGGAGTTGGCGCTCGTCGAGGTGTTCTGGAACACGTTCTCGCAATAGAAGCTACGGTTCCAGATGAGGTTCTGGTAGGTGTAGTAATAACCCGTCAGGCGGAACCTGAACTCAGGCGAACGGTATTGGTAGCCCAAGTCGAAGGCAGCGACGCGCTCGCTCTTCAGGTCGCCTTCCACAATGGTGTTGCGGGTACGGGGCGACACGTAGATGTCCCTAAACTGCGGTGACTGCGTCATGTAGGCCATATTGGCCACGATGTGGTTACGCCCGTTGATGGCGTAAGTCACGCCGGCCTTCATGCTGGGGTCGAAGAAGTTGTGCATCTCGTCCTGACCATAGGAATTGTCGGCGAAGGCGCCGCTTTTCCAGAGACCCTCGCGCCAGATTTGCGTGAACTCGGCCTGCAAACCCAGATAAAGGTCGAAGTTACCGACCAACCAGTCGACCTGGTCCCAAATGCGACCATAGTTGCGGTTGGCGTAGTAGTTGTAACTGATGATGTCTCCTACATGAGCCACGTGGTTGGGGTTGTCAAGATTGGTCTGACATTCGTCGGACTCAAGATTCTCGGCATACTTATTAATATCATAGTAGTAATCGCCGCCAAGGAGGTCGTTGACGCATTCATAATAATGCGTGCGAGAGGCATTCACTGCCAAGCCGCCCGTCATAAGCAGGTTGGGCAGGAACTCATGCTTGAAATAGATGGACCCACCCATCTGATGCTTGTCATAGTGACGCTCAGCAAGGATGTACTTGGAGGCGTTGCCTGTGATGGTGTTGCCTTCTTGCCCGTTGGCGTTCTGCACGGTGAAGAGATGGTTGCGGTTGGCGTTGTAAAGACCGTCCCAGTCGATTTGGGTGACCTTCGGGTCGCGGTTGAGCCAAGCATTGAGTTGATCCTCATATTCCGCCGTGCTGTGTGCGTTAGTCGCATAATAGCTCGGCAGGTTTTTGTAGTAATCCGGACGTGGATCGGGAGCCTCACCCCATTCGAGGGTGGTTTGTCCGGCCTTGCCGCCATGGTAATAGACCGAGGTCAGGAAACTGGTCTTCCTGTTGGGTGTCCAATTCCATGTCAGGTTGACGAAAGGCTGGTGATACGTGCTCATGCGCGAGTTGCGGATGACCTGTTTGCCGTTTTCATCGATGGTCTGATAGCCCCAGCTGGGGTTGTAGTAGTTGGTGCCAGAAAGATCGTAGGCTTCCTGCACCACAGGGCCTGAGCCACCGCGTTGCGAAGGTGCGCCAAACACAGTGAGGTCAAGGCTGTGCTTGTCGTTAATCTTCTTCTCCACAGAGAGGAAGTAGCTGGCAGCTTGATAGAAGGTGCCTTCCGTGTAGCCCTTGCCCGCATAACGGCCAGAGGCGGCGGCCATCAGATACCAGCCTTTGCCCATCTCGCCCGTGCTGATGGAGGCATTGAGGCGATGGGTGTAGGCGCGGTTAGAGAGGGAGTAACCGACAGAGGTCTGCTTGCGGTACTCCGAGGCGCGGGTCGAGTAGGCGGTGAGGCCGCCGAGGTTGCCGAAGCCGGCACCCGTCTTGCCCAAGCCTTCCACGAGCACCATGTTGCGGAAAGCGCTGTTGAGGCCGCCCCAGTTAGAGAAGACCGGGCGTCCAGTCTCGGGGTCGTTCATCGAGATGCCGTTGATCATCACCTCGTTGTACTTCGAGTCGTTGCCACGTACACGATAACGCAGCGAGCCTAAGTTGTAGGCCGCGATGGCGTTGAACACGTCGCGCGACGAGTTAAGCAAGGTGGAGGCATCGTTGGCCGAGGAGGAGGTTTCGTCGAAGTCGGAATCCAACAAAAGCACCGTCGGCACTTCTTGCACGTTCAGGTCGGTGGAGTCGACGACCTGGGCATACATCCCCGTCATCAGCAGCGTCGCGACCGTCAAAAGTAGAAATTTCTTCATATTGAACTTGTTATGATTTGCGTTGAGGTTGGAATAAAACTAACGGACAAAAATAGGAAAAGTTCTTTTACCCCCGCGCATATTAATAGAATTTTTTGTTACCTTTGCCGCGTTATCAACCCTAACAACCTACTCTCCATGAACAAACACTTTGCTTTCATACTTGCATTTTTGGCCTTCAGCCTCGGCTTTTCAAATCTCAACGCACAGGAAAAACAAGCCTACAAGGTCGGCTTAATCGGTTTCTATAACCTGGAGAACCTCTTCGACACCATCGATGACCCAAACAAGAACGATGAAGAGTTTTTGCCCAACGGCGTCAACCAGTGGAACACCGAGAAATACACCACCAAACTTCATAACATGGCATACGCCATCTCCACCATCGGCACCGACATCAGCCCCGACGGTGTGGCCGTCCTCGGCATGTCGGAGATGGAAAACCGCAGGGTTTTGGAAGACCTCGTCGCCCAGCCCGAGCTCGCCGACCGCCATTATCAAGTGGTGCACTACGACTCGCCCGACCGCCGAGGCGTGGATGTGGGGTTGATTTATAACCCGAAGTATTTCAAGATGACAAGCAGCAAATCATACCGCACCGTGGTACCCAACCAGCCCGATTTCATCACACGCGACCAGCTCTTGGTCAGTGGTTTGTTCGACGGCGAGCCGATGCATTTCGTCGTCATGCACTGGCCTTCGCGCTTCGGCGGTGAGAAACGTTCGCTGCCCGGCCGTGTGGCTGCTGCCACGCTCTGCCGCCATATCGCCGACTCCATCCTTCGTGAAGACGCCAATGCCAAAATCATCATGATGGGCGACTACAACGACTACCCCGACAACAAGAGCGTGACGGAGTACCTGCGTGCCTCGGGCGACATGAAAGACCTGCGCGACGGCGAGTTCTTCAACCCCATGTACGATCTCCACAAGAAAGGCTATGGCACCAACTACTTCCGCGATGTGCCGGGCGTTTTGGACCAGACCGTCATCACTCCCGGACTGCTGCCCACCGACTATTCGACCTACCAATTCAAGGTCGCGAAAGTGCACAACAAGGAGTTCCTGAAACAACATGGCGGCCGTTACAACGGCTACCCCTTCCGCACCTTCGCCGGCGGCGTCTGGATGGGCGGGTATAGCGACCACTTCCCGGTGTACGTGATATTGCTGAAGAAGGCGTAATGTAAATGCTGAATTAGGAATGCTGAATGCTGAATTGGGGCGAAGCCCAGCGTCGCATCGCGACATTCAGCATTCAGCATTCCACATTCCTAATTAATCTCTATCTCGTCGATGAAAATCCAAGCCGGATTGCCGAAACCGCTATGGTCTTCAGGCAAATCATGGCCTGCAATCACCACTTCCACATAACGTGCCTTGACGGGCTCAAAGTCCAATTCGTATGCGAAGATGCCGTCCCTTTCGGCCCAAGTGGAAATCGGGATGTCCTTTTGCGCCACCTCGCGGAAGGTTTCACCGTCGTCGGAGACCAGCACCTTGACTTGGCTGGGGTTGTAAATCCACGCACCTTTATTAATAAGCGAATGGAAACGCACATGCTGCACCTCCACAGACTGCTCCAAGTCAATGACAGCATCCAAAGGATAGCCGCTGAAGCCCAGCCAACGCCCTGAGTTGAAAGCTCCCCTACCCAATTGACCATCGTTGAGCACCACAGCACCCTTGTAAGTGTATTTCTCGGCAGGCTGTTGGCGCAAGGTGATGGGCTTGTGGGTGGCCAAATTAGGCTCTACCGTATCCGTCCAGGCCTGCGGGTTGAAGATGTGGTCGGCATAGTTGTAGTGATAGAGGTCGTAGAGCTGTGCCATCTTGCGGCAACGCTCCACAAAGGCAGTGAAGTCACGCTCTTTGGGGTTGTTCCATTGAAGCTCGGCAAGAGCATCCATGCGCGGCATGGCCATGTACTGCACGTGACGGAACGAGGCGATATATTCCGTCCAGATGTTGGCCTGCACACCGATGATGTGCTTCTGCTGCTCGGGAGTCAGTTCTTCGGGCAAAGGCTGGAATTCATACACGCGCTCCACGGGCAGGTAGCCGCCGATACATTCCGGCTCGCTGGCGATGTCCTCGCTCTGGTAGTAGTCAAAATAGAGGTGCGATGACGGTGCCATAATCACGTCATGGCCCTTGCGAGCCGCCTCGATGCCACCTTCGGTGCCGCGCCAGCTCATGATGATGGCCGTCTCAGAGACGTTGCCTTCCAGAATCTCGTCCCAACCGATGACGCGACGCCCACGCGCCTCCACTACCTTCGCCATGCGGTTCATCACATAGCTTTGCAGGTAGTCCTCGGCGGAGAACTTATCGTCCTTTTTAATGCCTAACTCCTTAATCTTAGCTTGGCATTTCGGGCATTTCTCCCAGCGCACCTTGGGGCACTCGTCGCCGCCGATGTGGATGTACGGCGAAGGGAACACGTCCATCACCTCGTTGAGCACGTCCTCGACGAATTGCATGGCCTCCTCATTGCCCGCGCAGAGCACGTCTTCCGACACGCCCCAGCGCCGCCACACCTCGTAAGGACCGCCCGTGCAACCTAGCTGAGGATAGCAAGCCAAGGCAGCCTGCATGTGACCGGGCAAATCAATCTCAGGGATGATGTTGATGTGTCGTTCAGCTGCATATTGGATGAGGTCACGGAGTTCGTCTTGGGTATAGAAGCCACCGTGGCGAATGGTGTCATAAAGGTTTCCGTTATGCCCGATGACCGTGCCGTTGCGATAGGCACCGATTTCTGTCAATTCAGGGTATTTCTTGATTTCGATGCGCCAGCCTTGATCTTCGCTGAGGTGGAAATGGAACTGGTTCATGTTGTGCAAGGCCATCATGTCGAGATAAATCTTCACTGAGTCCAAGTCCATGAAGTGGCGGCAGGGGTCAAGGTGCATGCCTCTATAACCAAAGTTTGGCCAGTCGCGGATAATACCGCTAGGTAGTTGAGAGTTGAGAGTTGAGAGTTGAGAGTTAGGCTCGCCCATGTCATTCCGACGCTGGCCTGCGAGTAGGCTGGAATCTATGGGCGAGACAGGTAAACTTTTGCGTATAGTTTGAATCCCGTAAAATACGCCAGCCGCGTCAGCACCTATTATTGTGACTTGCCTGGTGGTGATGTTGATCTCGTATGCCTCTGCTCGGTCAAAGTCTTCCGAGACAACCTTGAGCACGATGCCATCAGGTTGCCCTTGGTATTCTTGAACATCCAAGGTATAGCCCAAAATATCGTTGACATATTCGCTGAGGAACTGGGCTTCCCGCTGAAGACCAGCTTCGTAAAACACAATGGTCTTGGGGTTCAGTTCAAAGGAGCTTCCTTCGTTCAGTTGCACCTCTTTGGGCTGCGGGATGATGTCGTAAGAGGCTTGCGGAAGTTGTTTTGTGCAGGCGGAAAGCAAAAGCACCACCAAGTAGCAAAGGGCAAGTTTTTTCATGGTATGATTATTTTACTTTTGGGCAATGCGATTTGATGAAATCATAGACGAAATCATAGTCCTCCTTGCGGACATAGACCTGGTTGCGGTCGAGCAGCTGGTTGACCTTGATGAGGTGCATCCAACGGCGACGTTTTACCTTCCTCACGTTGGCCAGAACCGACGTGCTGGAGCTCCTGCTCGCCGACATCAGACCCACTCCTGACATGCCCGGGTGCTTGGACAACAAGCCGACAAAAGCGGTAATGATACCTATCCACCATGCCTTCTTGAACTGCTCCGGCACTTGAGTGTGTACCACTGTTTTCTCGTCCATCTCAAAGAGGACGATGTACTTCCCATTATACATCGCCGCGACAACCAAATAGCCCAACAGACTCAAAACGAAAAAGCCGCCAAGGGCGATAAACATTGCCTTCGTCATATCCCACAGACCTTCCCAATCGCCATGGATGACATAAAGGAAGAAGCCGAACACCACAAACAGACCGACAATGGTAAAAAAGAAAACCTTGAACACGGTAATCAGTATCGCGGGATTGGTGAACATGTTGACTTTGTATTTCCAACGGTATTTGCCGTCTTTGCATAGGCGGACTTCCTCTCCTTCATACGTGATATCTTCCAGGGGTTCTTTGTTCTTGTCCATAAGGCTATTTTTTGCAAAAATAAAAAAAGGATGGCAAAAGCCATCCTTTTCTGTTGAATTTGTGTCAATCAGGCTTATTCGCCCAACTTGATACGCACGAAGTTCACCACAGTGGCTTCCTTGTCGGCAGCCTGGATGTATTCGGCGACGGTCTTCGGGTCGGCGACCAGAGAGACTTGGTTGAGCAGGCAGCTCTCCTTGAAGAACTTGTTCAGACGGCCTTTGGCGATGTTCTGAATCATGCCTTCGTTGAGTTGCACCTGACCGGGCACCGTGGCCTTGATTTCGCGAGCCATAGCGCCTTGTTCCTCGGTGATGTAACCCTTGGTGATGTTGGAGTTGATGTGGTCATCGCTGTCGACATGGTTGGGGTTGATGCCAGCCTTGCGGAGGGCCTTCTCAACTTCCTTGCCAATCTGCTCTTCCTTGGTCTTGTCGACGGCAACGGCGAACTCGCGGTCCTTCACCTCTTGCGGGATGGAGGCTTCGCTCACCGACAGGGGGTTCATAGCGGCGACGTGCATGCACACCTCGTGGCTCACTTCTTCAACACCGGCGAAATTCTTGTTCATTTCGACGATGGTGGCGAGGCGGTTGCCAGGGTGGTTGTAGTTGGCCACATATTCACCTTCGAGGACTTTGAAAGCACCGAGTTCGGTCTTCTCACCAGTGACGGCGCTCTGGTTAGCGACGAGGGCCTCAACGGTCTGGCCGTCGAGGGTCATAGCCTTCAGGGCTTCGATGTCCTTCACGCGGTTGGCTACGGCCATATCGAGCACGTCCTTCGTGAACTTCACGAAGTCGGCGTTGTTGGCCACGAAGTCGGTCTCGCAGTTCACCATGATGATGGCGGCGTACTTGTGGTCATCAGTGGCCTTCGAAAGCACGCAGCCTTCGCTGGCGGTGCGGTCGGCGCGCTTGGCAGCCTTGGCCATACCCTTCTTGCGAAGGATGTCGATAGCGGCTTGGATGTCGCCATCGGTCTCGACGAGGGCCTTCTTGCAGTCCATCATGCCGGCGCCCGTCATCTGTCTCAGTTCATTGACTTGAGAAGCGGTAATATTCATTGTTGTGTGTTGTTTTTAGGGTTATTGTAATGACTTTGGCTCGTTTGGCTTTTAGCTTTTAGCCGTTAGCTATTAGCTTGACAGCAACTAAGCTAACAGCTAATGGCTAACGGCTAATTGCCAAAGGCCAGAAGCAAATTTAGTTCTTAGCCACGGGACGACGGGGACGGCGGTTGGTGCGAGGACGGCGTTCGTCCTTGTTTTCCTCTTCCTCGTTGTTCTCTTTCATCTCGTCAACTTCTTCCTCTTCCTCATCTTGGACGAGGTCCTTGTTGTTCTTGCGCTCGGTGATGCCTTCCTCGATGGCGTCGACCATCTTGCCGACGATGAGGGCGATGCTCTTCGAAGCGTCGTCGTTAGCCGGGATGGGGAAGTCGATGAGGTTGGGGTTGGTATTGGTGTCGACGATAGCGAAGGTCGGGATGTTGAGCTTGCGGGCTTCAGCAACGGCGATGTGTTCCTTCATGATGTCGACCACGAACAGGGCTGAAGGCAGACGGCTCAGGTCAGCGATGGAACCGAGGTTCTTCTCGAGTTTCTCGCGCTCACGCTCGATCTGCAGCTTCTCACGCTTGGAGAGGCTCTTGTAGGCGTCGCTGTTCATCATCTTGTCGATGTTCGTCATCTTCTTGACGGCCTTGCGGATGGTGGCGAAGTTGGTGAGCATGCCGCCAGGCCAGCGCTCGGTCACGTAAGGCATGTTGACTTTCTGGGCGAGTTCGGCGACGACGTCCTTGGCCTGCTTCTTGGTGGCCACGAAGAGCACGCGCTTGCCCGATTTGGCCAGTTGGCAGAGGGCGTTGGCAGCCTCGTCCATCTTGGCTTGGGTCTTATAGAGGTCTATGATGTGGATACCATTGCGCTCCATGAAAATATAGGGAGCCATGTTCGGATTCCATTTTCTCTTGAGATGGCCGAAATGACAACCGGCATCCAGTAATTCTTCAAATGTTACTTGTGTCATGAGTTTTTCTTTTTAATGTTTACATTCGCTAAATACAATCGCCAAGTAGTCTTCCGAAGAAGAATCTCAGCAATTTGGATACTAAACAAAATCGCTCGGCTTCTGAGGGCTTAACGTTTGCTGAATTGGAACTTCTTACGGGCACCAGGCTGACCAGGTTTCTTACGCTCGACCATACGCGGGTCGCGGCGCATCAAACCTTTGGCCTTCAAGGTGGGACGATACTCGGGGTTGATCTCGCAGAGGGCGCGGCTGATGGCGAGACGCAAAGCCTCGGCTTGGCCGTTGATGCCGCCACCGTCGAGGTTGACCTTGATATCATATTGGCCGAGGGTCTCGGTCAGCATGAAAGGCTGTTCAACCACATAGTGGAGGATGCTCGTCGGGAAGTACTCCTTGTAGTCGCGCTTGTTCACCGTAATGTTACCACTGCCGGCCTTCATATAGATACGGGCAACGGCGGTCTTTCTTCTACCTAAAGCGTTGATAACTTCCATGATTACTTATTATGCTTAATTGTGTTGATTTTGAGTTCTTC
>Ga0265298_10008170_pt1 | contig 12604 bp, 9 predicted proteins | sample AusTroGonzalo_MG_3_FD_193486 | JGI IMG/M metagenome (GOLD analysis project Ga0265298, IMG submission 193486) | Bovine rumen microbial communities from tropical cattle in Woodstock, Queensland, Australia - Gonzalo_01 | ecosystem: Host-associated > Mammals > Digestive system > Stomach > Rumen ... | reverse complement strand
CCGAATCCATCGGAAATGCCGGAAGCTGGCTTTGCTCCTGCAACACTACGAAATCCCAGCCGCCCTCGCAAATCAAGTTCATCGATTGGTTGTGGCAGTGCATCTCGAAAGTGCAGCCGCCAGGGGTGTTGCTGCGATACTCCATGTTTTCGCCCATGCTTTGCGCAATGTCGGCCACCATTTGCGGAAGGTCGTTAACCGCAGTGTAACTATTGCCGATGAACAACACGCGAGGCCGTTCTTGTGCCGCTAACATCCCAACCACGAACATCAACGACAACAACAAAAGCGACCTCACCCGTATCACTGAAGCACATTGGGACATACTATTCCAAGATTTGTGCCGTGTGGTTCTTGGTATCCACCTTCCCGATGGCATCGATGATGATGCCGTTTTCGTCGATGACGTAGGTAGTGCGCAGTGTGCCTTCGGTCACTTTGCCGTACATCTTCTTCTCGCCCCAGGCCTTGTAAGCTTTCAAGATAGTGAGGTCGGTATCGGAGATGAGATGGAAAGGCAGTTGATATTTGGCGATGAAATTCTGATGCGACTTAGCACTGTCGCGGCTGACACCCAACACGTTATAGCCCAACGAGAGAAAACGTTCGTAGTTGTCACGCAGGTCGCAGGCCTCGGCGGTGCAGCCAGGGGTGCTGTCCTTGGGATAGAAATAGAGCACCAACTTCTTTCCAGTAAAGTCGGTGAGTTTCACGGTGTTGCCATTTTCGTCCTTGCCCTCAAAGTAAGGGGCTTTTGTTCCTTTTTGTAGCATGATCGTTTAGTTTGTTCAAGGCGCAAAGATACTTGATTTTCTTTTTTCACGTCAACGCAACAGATACACTTTTGGGGACAATATCGCTAGATTTCCTTGAAAATGTATACCTTTTATTCATTCCACTACCATGTTACCTTGATTTCACCCAACTTGTGTAAGAAAGACTCAAAGTAGAGTGCGCCTTATCAACCTAAAACTTCAGGTCATTTTCTATCAAATGAAATGCAAATTTTGAGCTAACGAAAGCACAATACTGCTGAAAATTGTCCTTTTTATGTTCGTCAGCATAATCAGCTGCAGCCTTAATAACTATAGGAGTTGGTGCAGGTTCTAAAGAATGTTTTGCAGCATAATAAAGTCCATAAGCCTCCATCTCTAACCCACCTAGTTTCCTCGCTAATCCTTTAAGAGTACCAACAACTTGTTCGGACTGAGTAACAGCCGATACGGAAGTAACATCTACACAATGCAAATTGAGTTTGTAAGGAGGTGTACCTTCATCATAATTAAAATCCCTAGAAAGCATATCCAAAAATTCTCTATTTCGACAATATTCCACAACAATTGTCTTCAGTTTAGGATCCAAAACCTCATGATGATAGTCTGGTGAAAAAATAGTCTCACCCTCTTTGTTCTCTACCAACTTGCCACTCCCTCCATTCCACGACTGATCCACAACTAATATATCTCCCAGATTAATTTTCTTGTCTGTTGCAGCACAAATACCAGTCATCATAATATATCTCGGGTGAAATGTGTAAATCATTTTTGTAGCCAACAAGGATGACGCACACATACCCATCTGATCAGCATAGGCTGCAACTATCCTCAATTCCTTACCTGTCTTGTTCTTGATTTTTGTAGTGTAGTACACAGTGGTTTGATCATTTTCGATATCTTCGTGCTTTTTCCAAATATATCCATTGACCCTTGTTAATTCAGAGAATTCAGGATTAGATAAAGCAACAACAAATGCCACATCATAATCATAACGGGAATCAGACTGTATCTTTTTCTTCAGTTGGTTGAAATACTGAACTTTTGCTTTCAATGTATCTTTCCAACCATCATCCGTCTGATCATATTTCAGCAAAAAATAAAGATGTTTACTAAAAAAGTCTTTAAACTTATCTGAATCTTCTCGAACAGTATTGCCAATAACAAAAAAAGGTTTGAAAATATCATCATCGACTCGAATGAAATCCAAAAGGTCTCTAGAATTTTCTGGTCTTTCGTCTTTCTTTCCAAATTCTGTCGGGATATACAGGTCTAAAATGAGAATGTCAAATTGTAAGTCTAATAATTTACGTTTGCAGGTGGTTGCATCTACAGCTGTATCTATAAACGTATCAAGCCTTAATTCTTCAATGACTTCAATAATCTTCTCAATTTTATTTTTGTCATCGTCTACAATCAAGATGTTTAACATGGTATATTTTTATTTAAAATTTCCGACAATTTTTGTTTCCAACCATCATCATTGGCCTCAAAGAACACAAAACCGCAATAAGTATTTGGACAATAGGCCCTCATACGTCTATCAAAACTACCTATCGACTCCTCTCCAACAGTTTCGTATTGTGACACAAAAGCAAACTTAACAAAGACATCTTCACTATATAACTCTCTAATTATCATCTCTCCACCGTTGCTCAAAATAGTCTTGTCGCTTTCTCCACGTTCATATTGGGGAATATTCATGTCAAGTATTACAAAGTCATATATTATTGAATAGCAACGATTCACAGATTCTGCATATGAATATGCAGTATCAATGGCCGCACTGGGGAACAAATCTGAAACAAATCGATGAATATCCTTCATTTTCAGGTCTTCATCCTCAACTATTAGTATTTTCATTCGTTTTAATATATGTAGTGTCTATTTTAAATCTTACCTCAAAACGCTTTTCGCTTATACTCATGGTAAAAGCTTCATTATCGGAAGGAAGCATATTATGGATCATGTTATATGCCTTAAAATGGCCAGACCCTTTTTCTTTGCTTGCAAATTGTAAATAATGAGGGTCACCCAGCTTTCCTCTTGTCTCTTCAATATACTTTTCCATTTTGGGTATGTCCGATTCTACAAGATTATTACTGATAGTTATTTTTATTAAATTCTTATTTTCCTCAATCTTAACACTATTATCCAAATCAATCATCACATTGTTCTTATAATCTATAATATTATTGAAAAAAATCATGAACAGGTCGCTAACTTTCCTGAAATATTCACCCTTAATCCATGTCACAGAATTATCGACTATTGATAGTTGAAAGTCAAAGTTCCTGTGAATCGATACACTTTCCTTACACGCATCTACCACATCTCTCAATTGGAAATCATCGTCATCACACTTTCCTCTATAGAACCATTTTTTTACCTTCTCAACATTCTCTGCCATACCTTCTATGGACTTTTTGGCTTTATCAACAAATCCATCAAGTCGTTTGTTTTCACCTATTATCGCAATTACATCATGTTCCAAGTTCTCGATTTTTGCCTCCAAATCAGACTTAACATTGTCTAGGTATTCACGCATTGCCTCCAACAGTGCTTCTGTCTTCTCCCAAAGGAAAGCGAAAATAACTTCTACGAACTCTACATAATCATCAATGTCACTTGTTTTTTCAATATAGAGAGACGTAATATCACGTTCATCTATCATTCTATCATAGTTAAAGATGGCTTGCGGGAATTGTTCAGGTAAATCCATTGCCTGAACCTGAATCACATCATTTTTTATATGAAGAATATAGTCATCTATTTCTTTGGAGAAATCCCTTAATTTTTCAATCACCTTTCCACGTTGTTCACCAGACAATCCCAGTACTCTGTCAACCATTACTGTATTGTCTTTGTAGACGCCATTTTTCTTATTGGTAATCAAATCATTTTCTTCGAACGCACTTCTCAATTGGTTTAGCAGCGTTCCATGCCGAATCCTTGTACTTAGGTAGAAATCAAGCCCATTGTTGTAACTTGTTAGGAATTGCCTTCTGATGTCTAAAAACATCTGACGGAACAGGAGACGCTTGTATTGAACCTTTTCTGTCTTTACTTTCATAGGGCCCTTGTTTATATCATCCACAGAAAACCCTTCAGCTTCTATCATATATTGTTTGGTTTCAAGAATGTTTTCCGTTTGAATGTACACGTAGAATTGTTTTTCTACATCTGTCAATTCAGTTTCTTTTATAGCATTCTCATCAACGAATATCATACGCTGATCCAATTCCTGTACTCTTTTATTGGTTTTTTGCCTACGCTTAATACGTGTTATTTCTCTTAGATATCGTTTCTCCCCAGATTTTTTACTTAGAGAGGTAAGAATCTTTAATCGTTCCTCCAAAACAATGTCAGCTGTAGGAAATAATTTAATATACAGTTTTAGGATGTCCACTGTACACACTCTCTCAAAAAAACACTCTAATAATGGAGAGAGGACTTTCTCTCCATCCTGTAATAATTCGGATGGAATCTGCGATTGTTGTGCCTTGATATATTTTTTAAAAAAGTGATATACCATGTGCCTGGGTGCACTAGTAATTGCATAGAACACACATGTTTCAAGAGCGTCTAAATCTAAGAAATTGAGAATGATATCATGCCTCTCAAGCAACCGCTTAGCATTTATCTGACTAACAATTAAAGGATTGCAAAAAAAAGCATTATTGTAGAATTTTATAAGGATAGCATCTCGGCGCTTTTTTTCCATTTCATTAAATGCAAGTACAGCAGCACGCTGCTTCAAGAAAAGTGGGATTTCCCCTTCGATAGCAGCATTGTCATAATCCCCACTTATGATATCCATGCCTGAAAAACGACTATAGGTGTCATACATCACATACTTGTCAAGTGTATAGTCTACATCCTCATAGCTGGACAGTTTTTCATACAAACAATTACCCACTTTCAACGACGATAATTGATTAGAAATAACACTTAAGCGAGCAAATGCCATTTGCGCCGTTGACTCTTTTTTTAGATAAAAGTATAGATTCTGAAGAATTTGTTCTGCATAGGAGTCCTTTGCAAAAAAATATGTAGGGATATTATCCTTATCATTTAGGAACAGCCATGCTTTCACAAAAACATCCATTGCATCTATATCACATGCATGCTGCATGAGATAGTTTGGCGCTGTTGTCGCCACTTGATGGAAATCTCCCTTATTATAATTGTCCAATAAATCATCATGTTCCTTGTCTTCATATATAGTCTTTGAAAATAAGGAATACTCGTTAAGTTTTTCTATTCGTCTATCATATATCTTCTTACCTAAATCAGACAGCATTGTTCTTACTTGAGTTAGGTCTTCTTTAGAAAATTCTTTTGCTTTATGAACAATCATATCCAAAACGAACTCGTAAATATCAATGACTGATGACATAAGAGCAAATACCATAGAATCTCCGTATCTATGGCCACCGTTATACTTCAGTGTTTTGTAAATATAAAAGGAAGATGATTGATCCGAAAAGCCAATCGAATGTAAAGTAAGGTACAACTTCTGTTCAATAGGTGATAAGGAATAATTTGCATCCACTTTTGACCACAACAATGTTGTCATCAGTTTGGCAAGGGGTGATGCTACATCGCCAATTTCATCTTTATATCCCAATGCAGTTTCTGTACCCTCATGGACTTTTTTTAGCAAGAGTCTGTTTTCCAAGGACCAAAGGGAAAGACATATTTGGTCAATTTGATCCAATGTTGACGCGCATCGATCGTAATTTCCTAATAGAAAATCATTCTCATATTCATTTTTTAAAATCACAAATTGATTCAATTCCTTACGATATGGCATTAACTGCTGAACCATACACCCAAGACCTATCATTTCATCATGTGGCACAAAATTCACTTTTGAAAAAAAAGAATCGTACGAAACGGGTAAAGGATTGTCAATAAAAAGATACTTTTGGAAGGGAGGAGGTATACTATTTATAAGTTTCTTTTGGTCTCTATAAGAAAGATGGCTATAAGCAAATAACGCAGCAGAGTCTTTTCTTTTATTTGGATTACAAAAGCACTGTCTACTCCATTCCAAATCGCTAATCTTACCCATAACAATTAATTTATACAAAATAACGATTATCTACAAAAACGAATTTGAAGATTTAGTTTGATGTATGCTTTGCCATCATCTCCTCGATAGATTTTTCCGAAATGGTGTCTTGTGCGACTGCCACGTTCGAAACGTGTGTTGTTGTATAGGTAATCCTCGACGTCATTGCGATTGTAGAAGTGGTAACAAACTATTTCACCATCGTTGCGAACTACCAGATAACCACCATTTGCATCGTAACGACCTTTCCATTCCTTTGCAGGGGTCATACCCAATGCAGCATCAAGCAAAAGTACTTTCATTTTATGTTCATAAAAGGCCAAGACATCCCTACCAGTAAAGCCGAAAGGATTGTCTTTCGCCACAATCTCGACAGCATCTTTTATTTTCGAGGTAGCATTGGGCATACTATCACATACGAGGCATGTTGCGACAAACTTAGGCATGCAATAGTCAAGGAATATCAAATTGTTTTTGAATGTATTATGCTCAATATCGGAATACTCAAGTTTACACCCCTTATCAATCAATGCCTTCATCCGTGGCAGATGATCATCTATATTGTTAATTGTATCAATTTCAGCATCAGTCAGTTTCTTTCCTGTAACTAGATAACTGATATTTGTGGCTTCTGTTGCATTGAGAAGTGTGGATGCACTACCGAGTTGGGACTTGATACTGAAACCCAACATTGGAGCCATATTGGTTCTCAAGTCATGAATGACGATATGAATATCAGCCTTATCATTTGATGGAGCTTTTAGTTTTGTACAACCAATTTTCCCCATAAAACTCTCAGCACTGGGGACGGCAAACGTTCGTTGTCTGCTTTCCTTAATGGCACTAAGTAAAGATTCCGATTCAACAGTAAACTTATTCATTGGGATACGGGCATACTCGTTTCCATCTTCATCAATCAAAACGATATTTTTCTTGGTATTGGGCTTGTATTCATATCGTTTACTCTCTTCTCGTATAATATTGAGAATTGGGTAATATAAATCCATTTTGTTCAAATTGGCATCGCCAGCATGAACTTTCCCTTCTCCGAGCAGACGAAATAGAGTGTATATTTCGCTCCACTCACCTTTATTTCCTGTTATTGCCATAATTATATTATTCCTAAGGTTTTTAATTCTTCTCTTGCAGTTGCTTGTATGGCAGGTATAGCCACAGAGTTGCCAAACTGCTTGTATGCGGATGCATCGGCCACTACAATTTTGAACTCATCAGGGAATCCCTGCAATCTTGCCCATTCCCTTGGGGTCATCTTACGGATGCCGTCTCTGTTGACCTCCCCTTTGATATTTGTCACTGGCGTGAAATCTGTAAGCCTTTTATCAATCAACAGATTACATTCTCTCCCCATACCGCCAACGACTATTGCATTAGCCACGCCATCGATGTCAATAATTTTGTATCCGAAACCATGACCAGCAGCCTCGTGTCGTTCTTTGTGTCGTACGAGTGTTTCGATATAGGTTGTCGAAAGATAGTATTTAACCGACACCACTTTTTTCTCCATCACATCCCGAAACCTAGGGCGTTTATCTCCTGTAGTTGTTGGTTCAGGATAATGGAATTGTTTAAAGTCAATATGTAAATCCTTCCTAAAGCCAATAATATAAATTCGTTCACGATGCTGTGGAACACCATAATCCATTGCATTGAGTATTTGTGGAGGAACCACATCGTAACCAGCATCGTCAAGATGGCTCAAAATAGTCTCTAATGTGCGACCGCGATCGTGAATTGCAAGACCTTTGACATTCTCCAAAAAGAATGCCTTGGGTTGATGTTTGCGCAATATATCTTCTATTTCAAAGAACAGAGTGCCTCGTGTCTCATCGTTAAAACCTAGGCGTTTGCCTGCCAAAGAAAAAGCCTGGCATGGGAAACCGCCACAGAGAATATCGAACTCTTTTGGAATATAGCTTTTGGTTACCTCCTTTGTTATATCGCCAAAGGGCATCTCGCCATAGTTGGCCAAATACGTTTCTTGTGCTTTTGCGTCAAACTCAGAAGAATACACACATTTGCCACCAAGATTCTGCATCGCAATTCGAAAACCTCCAATACCTGCGAACAAATCAATGAAAGTGAATTTTGGATTTTCTGGAGCTGGGAACGGAACGTTAAAGAATTCCGAAAAAAGGCCATACTGAGCAGGGTCTTCAGCGACCTGCATAACCTCTTGGTCAGATAATTCGTCAACATCTATCTTTTGCCGAAACTCTTTTCTGGAGAGAAAATCGCGAACAGCATCAATAATCTCAGCCTGCTCATCTTTTGAGAGATTTTTTTTATTGTTATGCAAGTAGTGACTCAACACAGCCATCTGATTCTCATAAGAGGTCTCGCCGTAGATTTTCATGCCGAAATTCCCGACAACTGTTTCCTCTTCAGGGAAATCAACCATTGATATTGTTGGCTTTTTGGCCATTAACTATTTGTTGTACTTTTCAGTTTTCAATTTGCAAAAGTACACAATCAATTTGAATTAGCAAAATAAAACCTTGGGTTTCTGATTGATAATCATTTCGACCAACTTTGTGGAATAATGGGATGCATATGAATGGTTCGCATCTCTACACCCAAGGGAACAAGGAAGGCCGATTCCATTCTAGGACGCACAGGGTATTTATAAATTGGTCGACATAAAAAGTATTTTGGCAAATCATCAGCTGGTATTAGATTGCTGGAGTCGATTGGCCAAACCATGAACTGGCTAACTGGCTATGATGACTATCAAAATTTCAGGAAAAGTCACAAACCAGATGGTTAGGAGACCAAAGGAGCAATAAAAGAGCAGTATAGGAGGATCTAAAGAGGATATGACTTGGATAAAGGTACGCGATGAAATTATTCCACAATTCCTTTTCAAGTTTTTCATGTCGCTTTGCCACCTGTTGCTCGCCTACCGTTCGCCTATACTTTATTACGTTTTTTTCTGAATCGCTTGCAAAACTAGATGCAAGAAGACCAGATTCGTTTGTTGTCGTTAAAAAAAAGCATAAAAACACGCTTTTATTCCATATCTTTGCCGCAAATTTAAAACTTATTCAAACCATGAAGAAACTATTGGTTTTCCTGCTGGCCTTCGCCGCCATGCAACTGAACGCGCAGGATTTGGCGCATTACAAACAGATTGTCAAGGAGTTAAGTTCCTCGAAATACCAAGGTCGTGGCTATGCCAAAGGTGGTGCCAATATGGCCGGAAAATACATCCATGAAGAATTTGAAAAAGCTGGCGTGGATGTCGCCGTTTGCCAGCCCTTCACCATCGACATCAATACCTTCGCGGGCGAGATGAAACTCTGGGCCGACGGCAAAGAACTGACCCCTGGCGTGGATTTCTCCATGCGTGAATATTCCCCTGGCGTACATGGCGAGTTCCCAGTGTATCACGTCGACACCCTGAACTTTGACCCTGAAAAGATGTTTGCCGACCTAGCCAAGCCCGAATACGCCAATTGCTTTGTGGTCTGCGAGTTCTGGTTCGCCTATCGCCACGGAAAGGATTTTGCTCGTCTGCAGAAGTCAGGCGAATGTACCAATGCTGGACTTATCCAAACGTGGACTTCGCCCATCAAATTCTACAAAGCATACGGTCATCGCGTAGTGGAAAAGCCGATTATTTGGATGACACCTGAAGCTGCCAAAGGTATCAAGACCTTGCGAGCGGATATCGACAACGAGTTCTTAAAAGGCTATGGACTCTTCAATGTGATTGCTAAAGTGGAAGGCCGTCGTCACGACAGCTGCTATGTGTTCACTGCCCATTACGACCACCTCGGCAATCTCGGCGAGAAGGTGTATTACCCTGGCGCCGACGACAACGCCTCGGGCACTGCTACCATCATTACCTTGGCTGAATATTATGCGAAAAACCGCCCCGAATACGACATGTATTTCATCGCTTTTTCGGGTGAGGATGCCAACCTGCGCGGCTCGGAGTTCTATGCGCAACACCCCCTTGTGCCGCTGGAGCAAATCAAGTATTTGTTCAACATCGACATGATTGGCGACAATAACCCCGTGCAATATTGTGAGGCCAGCGACGAGGGCATGCGCGGCTTTGCCCTGTTTGAGAAAATCAACAACGAGAAGCACCATTTCAAGAGCCTGAACCGTGGCGAGTTGGCCGGCAACAGCGACCACTATCCTTTCGCTACGCGCCATGTGCCCTGCATCTTCCTCGAGAACCAGGAAGGCGACGCTTTCCCGTTTTACCACACCATTTTTGACACCTACGAGAACGCCATTTTTGACAGCTATGAGCCTGTGTTTAGGCTGGTTCGGGATTTTGTGGAGCGGTATTAAAAGAGGAATCTGATGAAAAAATTCAAAACCGCCATCATCCTGTTCGTTGTTTTTGAAGCCATAGCCATATTCCTTTGGCTGTCGACGGGCAACTTGTTCTTCTTGCTCAACTTTACCTATATCGGCACTTGCATTGCTGTCGGGGATGTGCTTATGGTGAAAAAATGGAAATACGCCCGCGAGTTTGTACAGTTCGCCGTGGGAAGCTATATGCTGGTGTTCCTCGGGCTTATTTGTCGCGAGAACATGCAGATTGAAGGTTTCTGGTATTACCTGCTCTCTGGGTTTTTCGGGGCGGGAGTGCTGCATTATGCCATAGCCAAGATTTTCGGGCCGCTGCTGTTCGGTCGGGGTTGGTGCGGCTATGCCTGTTGGACGGCGATGATTCTCGATTTGCTTCCCTACAAGCAGCCACAAGGCCCGCGAAAAAAGATAGGATTCATCCGATACATCGTGTTTGTACTTTCGCTCGTACTCGTCCTACTGCTGTTCCATTTCGGAAAAGCCACCAAGCACTCCATGTTTTTGCTGTTTGTTGTTGGCAATCTGGTTTATTATGCGGTAGGAATCATTTTGGCCGTGGCTTTCAAAGACAACCGCGCGTTTTGCAAGTATATCTGCCCGATCACGGTCTTCCTCAAGCCGATGAGTTATTTCTCTTGGCTTCGCATCCATTGTGATGAGAATAAGTGTATACATTGCGGCAAATGCCTGAAAGTCTGCCCGATGAATGTCGAGGTGAACAACGACTCCCGCAAGCGGCAAAATGCTACGGAGTGCATCCTGTGCCAGAAATGCAAGAAGGAATGTCCCGTGAAGGCGTTGAAATGATTTTGGCTTAATTGTGCACCAGCTTCATCACTTTTACAGGCCGGTCGGAGCCGACCTCCAACTTGGGGCATCGTGTTTCCTCTCCAGTGTCCACGAAGCCACATTTCTCCATCACGCGGCCAGAGGCAGGATTATCAAGGAAATAGTCGCCCCAGAGGACAGTGAAGCCTTTTTCGAGAAAACAATAGTCAACAATCATTCGCATTGCCTCCGTGCAGATGCCTTTTCCCCAATAGGGACGGGCAATCCAATAACCCACCTCACATTGATCTTCGCCAATCTTTAAGTTTGAGACCGATGCAGGAAGATAGCCCACGCAGCCGATGGCCTCGCCTGTTTCTTTCCACTCAACTGCCCACATGGTTTCGGTGCCAAATACGGTTCGTATGATTTCCAAACTCTCTTCCACGCTTTTATGCGGCGGCCAACCGGCACGAGGCCCCACTTCGGGGTCGCTGGCATATTTGAACAGGGCCTCAGCATCGTCTTCACGCCAAGGGCGCAATAGTATTCTATTTGTTTCCATTATTTCTACTTTTTTTCCTATCGTAATATTCCGCCGTGGCAGTGAAAAACACATCGCCACTGCTATTGAGGGCGGTCTCAACAGAGTCTTGCACCACACCAATGATAAAGCCTATTGCGACGGCTTGCATAGCCACGTCGTTGCCGATGCCGAAGAACGAACAGGCCATCGGGATAAGCAACAATGAACCACCCGCCACGCCCGAGGCGCCGCAGGCGCCGAGGGTGGCAATGAGACCCAAAAAGACCGCCGAAGCAAAACTGACCTCTACACCTACAGTATGTGCCACGGCAAGCGCAAAGACGGTGATGGTCACGGCGGCACCGTCCATGTTGATGGTAGCACCCAAAGGAATGCTGACGGAATAGAAGTCCTCGTCAAGGTCAAGCTTCTTGCACAGCGCCATGTTGATGGGGATGTTGGCTGCCGAGGAACGTGTAAAGAAGGCATTCAAGCCACTCTCCTTTAAGCAAGTGAACAACAACGAATAAGGGTTTTTTCGCAGCATGACAAAGGAAATGAGCGGATTGAAAACCAAGGTGTTGACCAACATGCATCCCACCAAAAGCAGCAACAAGTGACCGTATGTCTTGAAGACCTCAAGACCATTCTCCGACACGGTCGTGAAGACCAGGCCGAGGATGCCGAATGGGGCAAACTCGATAATCCATTTCACCACTTTTGAAATCACCGTAGCAAAATCGTGAACCACAGCAATGGTGGTTTTATTCGCCAGTTTCTTGAGGGCAATGCCGATGATGATGGACCAGAACAAAATGGCGATGTAGTTGGCATTGGCGATGGCCATGATGGGGTTGGTGAGCATACCCGTCAGCAGGTTGGTGAACACCTCCGACAGCGAGCCAACAGCACTTTCCACCTCAGGCACTTCAACTAATTGTAAAGTTACGGGGAACATGAAACTGCCTACCACCGCACAGATGGCCGCGATGAAGGTGCTCAACATATAGACTGCAATCAAGGCGGCAAAACGTTGCCCATGGCCTTTGCCCGCCTTGGCGATGGACGAGGTCACCAACACTGCAACCAATACTGGTGCGATGCCTTTCAAGG
>Ga0265298_10008168_pt1 | contig 12607 bp, 13 predicted proteins | sample AusTroGonzalo_MG_3_FD_193486 | JGI IMG/M metagenome (GOLD analysis project Ga0265298, IMG submission 193486) | Bovine rumen microbial communities from tropical cattle in Woodstock, Queensland, Australia - Gonzalo_01 | ecosystem: Host-associated > Mammals > Digestive system > Stomach > Rumen ... | reverse complement strand
CAGAAGTTTGGCAAGAAGAGTAAGAGCAGCTTCTCGCTGGGTCCTGTGGTGAACTTCAATCTTCGCGGTCGCATCAACAATGAGTGGACCGATGATGATATCAATTGGGAGCAGGGCATTAAGGAAATAGGTCAGCGCCCTGTAACTGTCGACTTCATGGGCATCCTGAAGTCTGATGGTTTTGGCTTGTACTGTAAGTACTCACCGATGACCGTGCTGGAGAGTAAGTCAGCACACGGTGTAGAGAATCCTAAGTTCCACTCACTGTCCTTTGGACTGTTCTTCTAAGAGTTCAGCCTCGGTCTTAGTGAGTTTGTCACGACATACCTTGATGAGCTGTTGGGCAGTTTTCAGCTGTACCGTCAGCTCATCAATCGTATATTCATTGTTCTCCATCTTGCGGACAATGGTCTCCAGCTGAGCCAGTGCCTCCTCGTATTTAGCGTTTTCGTTCATTTGACGATAGATATTATTTTTCCTTTCTCTACTCTCGTTTCTATCTCGTCGCCGGCCTTCAGCTGCTGAGGGTCGCGTACGGCACGCCCATTGTGCATGGTGATGCTATAGCCGCGACGCAGCAGTAATTGTGGGTCGTAGCCCTGCAGTAGCAGTTCTATCTGACTGAGGCGGTGCTTCTGATTGGTCATGATGCGCTCCATGGCTACCGATAGCCGCTGCTGTAGCATCTCGATACGATGGCGGGCATCGATGATGATGTGCCCCACCATGCTGATGCGCTGTTGTGCATTATTCAGGCGCTCCAACACTTGTCGCAGGTTGTCAATGAGTAGGGCAGCCGCTGCAGTAGGTGTCTTGACGCGTGTGTTGCTGACCATGTCGAGGATGCTCTCGTCACGGTCGTGACCGATACCCGTAATAATCGGTAATGGGAATTGTGCCACATTCTCTGCCAGTGCCAGCGTGTCGAAACCGCTGAGGTCGGCAGTAGCGCCACCGCCACGGATAATCACGACACAGTCGAAGGCTCGTTGCTGCGTGGACTCGGCGCTGTGGGAATAGATGTCGTTGAGTGCTGCAATAATGCTTTTCTCCACCTGTTCGCCCTGCATGATGGCAGGGAAGAGCGTTACCTCAAACTTAAAGCCATATTCGTTCTCTTCCAACTGTCTGCAGAAGTCGCCATAGCCAGCAGCCCCTGCGGCAGAGATGACAGCAATGCGCTGGGCAAACAAAGGGATGCGCAGCTCGCGCTGCATGTCGAACACACCTTCCTCCTTCAGCTGTCGGATAATCTCCTGACGCTTGCGCTCCATGTCGCCAATGGTGTAGGTGGGGTCGATGTCCGTGACAATCCAGGAGAAACCGTAAGCCTCGTGATATTGTGCATAGACGCGCATCAATACCTTCAGTCCTGTATGCAACGGCTGGCCTGTCACCCGTTCAAAATGGGGCTGCAATACCTGCCACGTCTGTCGCCAGCACTTGGCAGAAGCCCTTGCCACGGGGGTATTCGTCTGTTCGTCCTTCTCGATGAGTTCCATATAGCAATGACCGCCACGCTCACGACATTCTGACAATTCTGCCTCTACCCAATATTCATCGGGCATCTGCATCTCGATGGCGTCACGCACCATCATGTTCAGCTGACGTAGGGTATATCGGTTGTCACTCATCACTTATCACTATTCACTAGGCCGCAGGCCGCCCCTCGTGTATGCTTTCCAGAAGTCGGGTATGCCATAACCGTAGATGTTGTCAGGATGCTCGTGGTTGTCGCTGCTCTGACGTACCAGTCGGATGATCTCAATGGCACTCTTCTCCGGCAGTCCTTGCCACAGACAAGCCACCAGTCCGCAGATGGTGGGCGCAGAGAATGAGGTACCCATATCCTCTATGATGACGCCGCGGCCGTTTACCAGGAAGGTAGGTGCTCCAATGGCTACCACGTCAGGTTTTATGCGACCGTCCTGCGAAGGTCCTATCGAGCTGAACGGCGCTAAGTGGCGGGGCTCGTCGGCTGTGATGGCACCTACTGTCAGGATGTCGTTGGCATCAGCCGGTACGCCAATCTTCTTCCATGATCCCATGCCCGAGTTTCCTGCTGAGTTGACGAGGATGATGCCCTTGCTGGCTAATAGACTTGCCGACTTGCTGATAAAGGCTGTGCGCCCGTCGAGGTGGCGTAGCTGGTGCGACATCCAGGGGTAGTCGTATTCATGGTAGCCTAACGACGAGTTGATGAGGTCGCAACCCACGGAGTCGGCAAATTCTGCTGCCATCGTCCAGTAGTCTTCCTCTACCTCCTGTTCCGTCTGTTGGTCTTCACTGCGTAGCAGCCAGTAGGAGGCTTTAGGCGCTGTACCTATATAGAAATAGGGCGTATTGATGGCCATGGTCGATAATACCTTCGTGCCATGGTCTGTCTCTGCAAAGATGTTGGGCGAGGCAGGGCTGACAAAGTCCTGATAGCCGCAGATGTCTATCTGCTGGAAGGCAGGGATGCGGTTCACATTCTTGAAACCTCCGTCCAGAATGGCTATCATCATGTTCTTACCCGTCAGTCCTATCTGGTGCAGCCTATGACCCTGCAACAGCTTTATCTGACTGTCGTTCTTGCCGTGGAGAATGCCTCCTATGCTGTCGCGCTCTTCAAAGTCGTCACGGTAGGGAGTCTTCTGAGCTGTAGGAATGACGGAGTCTGGTGCAATCCATACCAGTTTGCTGCTGGCCACACACGCCAGTTCTTCCAACCGGTGAATCCTGGTGCTGTCCTTCAGGCGTACCAATACGGTATTCTGCCAACGGCTCTGCCCGACGATGCTGACATCCTCTTGCTCGATAAGGCGCAGATAGCGGGGATTCACGGGCAAGTCGGTAGTGTCGATGGGTAGCTGTTGGCGCTTGCGGCGCTCAATGCTGCGGCGCGACAGGTAGCGGTTGGGATGGGCAATAGAGTAGGGGGAGTTCTTCTTGTCGGTAAGATACAGACGATAGATATATGCCGGCCCGTTCTTATATTTCACGCGCTCAGCAAGATGCGGACTGGCGGCATACAAACATGTTGCCGTCAGCAGAAAAGACCATATCCATATCCATCGTTTCATGAGGTAGTCGTTATAAAGGTTTGCAAAGTTACAAATTAGTGCGCAAAGTACAAAGAAAAATGGAGATAATTTTGGCTATTCGAAGAAATAGCAGTAATTTTGCACATTATTTATTTATGGACAATAAACAAGCAACACTTGAACTGGGGACGAAGCCGGTAGGACAGCTGCTGATGCAGTATGCCATGCCAGCCATTGTGGCCATGTCGGCATCCTCCCTATACAATATCATCGACCGTGCATTTATCGGACAGGTAGTAGGTCCGGAGGCTATCGCCGGTCTGGGCATTACCTTTCCTTTTATGAACCTTAGCGCCGCCTTTGGCGCTGCTGTTGGTGTGGGTTCTTCTACCTGTATCTCAGTGAATTTAGGACAGCGCAACTACAAGCGTGCTCAGATGCTGTTGGGCAATACGGTGACGCTCAACCTCATTATCGGTACGTTGTTTATGGCGGTCTGCCTGCTCTTCTTGGATCCCATCCTGCGCTTCTTTGGTGCGTCGGATGTCACGCTGCCCTACGCCCGTGAGTTTATGCAGATTATTCTGCTGGGTAATGTGGTCACCCACATGTATTTCGGTATGAATGCCGTGCTGCGTGCTGCCGGAAAGCCGCGTCATGCCATGTATGCCACGCTGTTTACCGTGGCCTGCAATATCGTGCTGGTTGTCGCCTTTGTGTGGTGGTTCCGCTGGGGCATCCGTGGTGCCGCTCTTGCCACTGTGCTGTCACAGTCGCTGGCACTCTGTTGGCAGATGTGGCTGTTTAGTGATAAGAAAGAGATTCTACACCTGAAGAAGGGCATCTATAGGCTGAAGAAAGACCTGGTGCGCAACATCATTGCCATCGGTGTCTCTCCATTCCTGATGCAGACCACCTCGTGTATCATCGTCATCTTCATGAACAACCAGTTTGTTCACTATGGTGGCGATATGGCTGTCGGTGCCTATTCCATTGCCAACTCAGTGGTCATGATGTTCTTCATGTTTGTGATGGGTACCTGTCAGGGCATGCAGCCCATTGTGGGCTATAACTACGGTGCTGAGAAATACGATCGTATGTTCCGCTGCATGTTCATCGCCATTGCCTGTGCCACGGGCATCCTCTTGGTAGGATGGGCGCTGTCAATGCTCTTCCCTCGTGAGATAGCCCGTATCTTTACCACTGACGAGACGCTGATAAAGCTGGCTGCCCAGGGTATCAAGATTGATATGCTGGTATTCTTTGTGGTAGGCTCACAGGCTGTCATCACCAATTTCTTCCAGTGCATCGGTAAGGTAAAGATATCTATCTTCCTGTCGCTGTCGCGCCAGCTGTTTATGCTGTTGCCGATGGCATACGTGTTCCCGTTGATATGGCAGTTGGATGGTGTGTGGTATGCGATGCCAGCCAGCGACTTCTGCGCATTTGCCATGACGATACCGATACTCATCTGGTATATGAAGAAGCTAAAAGCCTCCCCAATTTCCTCCCGGGGAGAGGGCGTTTAATGAGAAGTTATAACACAATAGAAATATGATGGAGCAAGACAAGAATGCAACTCAACAGCCAACCAAACATCCCTCTATTGGGGAGGGATCGGGTAGGCCTGTCATCATCTGTGTAGGTCGCCAGTTGGGTAGTGGCGGCCACGACATCGCCCGTATGTTGGCTATGGACTTCAATGCCAAGTACTATGACCGCGAACTGCTTAACCTTGCTGCTAAGGAGAGTGGATTCAGTGAGAAGTTCTTTGAGCAGAACGACGAGAAGAAGGGTTTCCTGCGCAGCTTGCTGAATGTGCAGGCTACACACCTGAGTGGTGCCAGTCTTTATAAGTCGAACTTCTCACAGGAGAGCCTGTTCCAGTTTCAGAGCGATGCCATCCGCAAGGCAGCCGAAGAGGGCAACTGTGTCTTTGTAGGCCGTTGTGCCGACTATGTGCTGCGCGATATGCCCAACGTGGTGACGGTATTTATCACCGCTTCCATGCGCACCCGTGTTGACAAGCTGCTGTCACAGCGCTCCATGACGCCTCATCAGGCCAAGCGCTTCATCCTCGATGCTGAGGAGAAGCGTGCCACTTACTACAACTACTATACGGGTAAGAAGTGGGGTGCTGCTGAGAGCTACGACCTCTGCATCGATTCCAGCATCCTGGGACTGGTAGAGACCGAGAAGCTGATTGCTGAATTCATCCGTAAGCGCTTAGGACTATGAAGAAGATAGGCATCATCAGCGATACCAACGCCTATTGGGACGAGAAATACCTCCACTACTTCGAGCCGTGCGACGAGATATGGCATGCTGGCGATATCGGTTCGTTAGAGGTCGCTGAGAAGTTAGCCGCATTCCGCCCGCTGCGTGCCGTCTGTGGCAACTGTGACGGTGGCGACCTCCGCCTCATGTACCCCGAGGTGCTGCGCTGGAAGTGTGAGGATGTAGAGGTGCTGATGAAACATATCGGTGGCTACCCGGGCAACTACGACTACTCCGTGCGTGGTCAGCTGTATGCCAGTCCGCCCCAGCTGTTCATTGCCGGTCACTCGCATATCCTGAAGGTGAAGTTCGACAAGACGCTGAACATGCTGCATATCAATCCCGGTGCCGCAGGCCTGCAGGGCTGGCACAAGGAGCGTACACTGATAAGACTCACCATTGAAGGTAATAAGTTCAGTGATTGTGAGGTCATTACATTGGGGGCTCCCCAAGCGTTAAAATAGACAACAAAGCAGAAATAATAATAAATAAAACTTGAAATATGAGTACTTCAACTAATCAACACCCCTCCCTTGGGGAGGGCTTGGGTAGGCCCCGTACTATTGTTATTACTGGTGGCGCCGGCTTTATTGGAAGCCATGTGGTGCGCCTGTTCGTAAACAAGTATCCCGATTACCACATTATCAACCTCGATAAGTTGACGTATGCTGGTAACCTGGCTAACCTGAAGGATATCGAGAACAAGCCCAACTACGAGTTTGTTAAGATGGATATCTGCGACTTCGATGCCTTCTACAAGTTGATGCAAGATAAGAAGGTGGATGGCATCATTCATCTCGCTGCTGAGAGCCATGTAGACCGTTCTATCAAGGATCCCTTCACCTTTGCTCAGACCAATGTGATGGGTACGCTGTCACTCTTGCAGGCTGCCAAGCTCTATTGGGAGTCGCTGCCTGAGAAGTATGAGGGCAAGCGCTTCTACCACATCTCTACCGATGAGGTATATGGCGCTTTGGAGTTGACGCATCCTGAGGGTATCGAGCCTCCTTTCACTACTACGGCCTCATCTGCTGAGCACCATCTGGCTTATGGCGACAAGTTCTTCTTGGAGACCACTAAGTACAATCCCCATTCTCCCTATAGTGCTTCTAAGGCATCAAGCGACCATTTCGTGCGCGCTTTCCACGATACCTATGGCATGCCTGTCGTGGTTACCAACTGTTCTAACAACTACGGTCCCTATCAGTTCCCTGAGAAGCTGATTCCACTGTTCATCAACAATATCCGTCATCGCAAGCCTCTGCCCGTCTATGGTAAGGGTGAGAATGTGCGCGACTGGCTCTTCGTTGAGGATCACGCCCGTGCCATCGACCTCATCTTCCACAAGGGAAAGATTGCCGATACCTATAATATTGGTGGCTTCAATGAGTGGAAGAACATCGATATTATCAAGGTAGTCATTAAGACTGTCGACCGCCTGCTGGGCCGCAAGGAAGGCGAGGACATGGACCTCATCACCTTTGTTACCGACCGTGCTGGCCACGACCTGCGCTATGCCATCGACTCGTCTAAGCTGCAGCGTGAGTTAGGCTGGGAACCCTCACTGCAGTTTGAGGAGGGTATCGAGAAGACCGTCCGCTGGTATCTCGACAACCAGGAGTGGCTCGACAATGTTACCTCAGGTGACTACCAGAAGTATTACGAAAAAATGTACGGATAATAGCCTACCCAAGCCCTCCCCAAGGGAGGGATGTTTAGATAGCTGTATGGATAAGGTAAAGAGGATGAAATGGGCAACGGCTGATGCGTTGGCTTATACTGCAGTTGAGAATAATGCAGTAGAGAACCGTCGTCCTATGACTTCTGCAGAAGAAAGATTATGGCAAGAACTAAGAGGAAACAAACTTGGCGTTCATTTCCGTCGTCAGCATGTTATTGGCATGTATATTGCAGATTTCGTCTCTCTTAAAAATCTTCTTGTTATAGAGGTTGATGGAGAATATCATCAAACTCCTGAGCAACAACAAAAAGACCAGTATCGTACAGATTATCTTCAGAGTAAGGGCTATCGTGTTATTCGTTTTACTAATCAACAGGTGTTGTCAGATATAGAATCTGTCATGTCCAGAATAATTAAATCATTAATCGTATAATAATATGTAACCAAACACCCCCTCCTTGGGAGGGGCTTGGGGAGGCTTTGTATGAAGAAAATCTTATTGTTAGGCTCAGGCGAACTGGGCAAGGAGTTTGTGATTGCCGCCATGCGTGCCGGCCAGTATGTCATTGCCTGCGACCGCTATGATAACGCCCCTGCTATGCAGGTGGCCGATGAGCGCGAGGTATTCTCAATGTTGGATGGAGATGCCTTGGAGGCTGTTGTAAAGAAGCACCAGCCCGACATTATCGTGCCAGAGATTGAGGCCATCCGCACAGAGCGCTTGTTTAAGTTTGAGGAGCAGGGCATCCAGGTGGTTCCCTCAGCCCGTGCCGTCAACTTCACCATGAACCGTCGTGCCATCCGCGACCTCGCTGCCAAGGAGTTGGGCTTGCGCACTGCCAAGTATTTCTATGCCAAGACCTTCGATGAGTTCAAGGCTGCAGCCGATGAGATTGGCTTCCCCTGCGTGGTAAAGCCCCTGATGTCATCGTCTGGTCATGGCCAGAGCTACGTTCATAACGATGACGAGCTGGAACAGGCCTTCAAGGAGGCTATGGAAGGCTCTCGTGGTGATGTAAAGGAGGTGATTATCGAGGAGTTTATCGACTTCGATTCTGAGTTCACCCTGCTCACCGTTACCCAGCAGCATGGCTGGCCCACGCTGTTCTGTCCTCCTATTGGTCATGTGCAGAAGGCTGGCGACTACCGTGAGTCATGGCAGCCCTATAAGATTAGCGATGAGGCTTTGAAGCAGGCTCAGATGATGGCCGACAAGGTGACTAAGGCCTTGACGGGTGCTGGCATCTGGGGTGTTGAGTTCTTCCTCACCAAGCAGGGCGAGGTTATCTTCTCTGAGCTCTCTCCCCGTCCACACGATACAGGTATGGTTACCCTCGGCCACACTACCAACCTCTCTGAGTTTGAGCTCCACTTCCGTGCCGTTATGGGTCTGCCCATTGCTGGCATCCACTTGGAGCATGCTGGTGCTTCGGCTGTTATCCTGTCGCCTAAGGAAGCCTTAGAGCCTGTCGACCGTTCACTGCTCGACTATAACTTCGTTGATGCCTTGAAAGAAGACCGTACCCGCATCCGCATCTTCGGCAAGCCAGAGGCTCACAAGGGCCGTCGCATGGGCGTTGTGCTCTGCTATGGCGAAGTAGGCGACGATGTCAATGCTTTGCGCGATAAGGCCAAGCGCCTGGCAAAGACCGTGCTGGGTACCGATCCTTATACTAAGTTTGAGCACTAAGAGATGATTGAGACTCTTCAATCCCTGCGTATCGTGTTTTCGCTGACGGTCATGTTGGCGCATTTCTCCTATGCAGGGATTGAAGGTCATAGTAGCGGTGTCGGCCCCATGTTCTTCATGCTGATGACGGGCGTGGTGATGTCGAGAAGCTATGGCCCCAAGATGAGGAGTGGCAACTTCCGTTTCGGCTCCTATCTGTTGAGGCGCTTCTTTAAGTTCTATCCCCTTCATCTGCTGTGTCTGGTGGCTGTGTTGCTTATCCGACACAAAACACTAACCACTGCCGACTACCTCTCCATCCTGCCTAATGCCCTGCTACTCCAGAGTTGGATACCCATTGAGAGCTACTACTTCTCCATGAATGGAGTGTCGTGGTATCTCTCCGACCTCTTACTCTTCCTCCTGCTCTTTCCTCTCCTGTATCGATGGATAGGGCAGCTTACAGGCAAGGCTTTAGCTTGTAGCGCCTTGCTCTTGCTGACAGGCTATGTGGGCTATGTGTCGCTGCTACAGACTGACAACCTTAACTACTGGCTCTATATCTTCCCACCCGTCAGACTGCTCGATTTCATTTGGGGCATGATGCTGTGGCGATGTTATGAGCTGCATCCCACATGGGGTCGCTTCCGTCTGTCCACGATTGTAGAGTTGCTCTTGGCCGTGCTTGTGGTGCTTACCATCGTGCTTTATCCCCTCCATGAGCGCTGGCATGTGGCACTCATCCATTGGTTTATCCTGATACCCCTTGTGCTCGTATTCATGCAGGGCGACCAGTATGGTGGCTGGCTAAGCCGTTTTCTGAAGACGCGAACCATGGTATGGCTGGGCGGACTTACGCTCGATACCTATCTGCTCCACCAGCTGCTCTTCGCCATCCTGCTGAATAATGCCGCTAAGTATGGTGTGGAGCTTCCCTATGCCGTGATGCTCGTGCTTTGCCTCGCTGTTGTCGTCCTCGTCAGCTGGCTCACGCATCGTTTCTTTGTTACTCCTGTCAACAACCGCCTGAAGGCCTGGTGTAAGATATAATAAATAGAATGGTTTAGCGTTATTCTATTATATGAATCAAGATAAAGCTCGTATTATTGACCTGCCGAAGATTGTCGACCCTCGTGGCAACCTGACGGTGGCTGAGCAGATGAAGAACATTCCGTTCGACATTGCTCGCGTCTATTGGACCTACGATGTGCCCAGTGGTGAGCGCCGTGGTGGCCATGCCCACCGCACCTGTCAGGAGATAGTCATTGCCGTTAGCGGCTCGTTCGATGTAACCGTTGACGACGGCAAGGGTGGCAAGGAAGTTTACCACCTGAACCATCCCTATCAGGGCTTGTATATTGGTACTGGAGTATGGCGCACGCTGGAGGATTTCTCCTCGGGTGCCGTCTGTCTGGTGCTTGCCTCCGAGTTGTTCGACGAGGACGAGTACCTATATGAATATGATGACTTCCTAGAGTTTGTGAGATGTTAAAGATAAGGACTTATCAGTTCTCGAGCCAGGATTTTGACGAGTGGAACGCGTTTGTGGCCCAGTCGAAAAATGGAACTTTCCTGTTAGACCGTCGCTATATGGACTATCATCAGGAGAGGTTCAGAGACTATTCACTGATGTTCTACTCCAAGGATAAACTGGTGGCTGTCATGCCGGCACATCACGATGATGTTACGGTGTATAGTCATGGTGGACTGAGTTATGGTGGACTGATTATTAGCCCTAAAATCTCTACAGCACAGGTCTGCGAACTGTTTCGCGACCTGAACTATAGTCTCAAGTTAGATCAGTTCAAGCGCGTGGTGTATAAGTCTATCCCGTGGATTTATCATCGTTTGCCGTCTGAGGAACCCCTTTTTGCACTTACTAAGGTTTGTGGTGCCACCATCCAGTCGCGCGATGTAGCCTCTGTGGTGATGCTCGATCGTCGTCTGCCCCTTTCGCAGCTGCGCCGTCGTGGTGTCAAGAAGGCTGCCAAGGCAGGCGTCTGTGTTGTCGAGCAGACTGATTTCGCACCTTTCTGGCGCGTCTTAGAGCACAATCTTATGATGCGTCATCATACCCAACCAGTGCATAGTCTCGACGAAATCACGCTGTTAAAGTTGCGATTCCCTCAGAATATCCGTTTGTTCACTGCTTGTTGTGGCGATGAGATAGTGGGTGGAACCGTGCTCTATATCGATCGTGACGTGGTGAAGACGCAGTATATCTCAGCATCAGAGAGAGGTCGCGAGATTGGCGCCCTCGATGAGCTCTTCTCCTCGTTGCTCAACCGTTTTGCCGATGAGGGTTACACCTACTTCGATTTCGGCACGTCAAATATGCCTGGCAGCGACGACCTCCACGACTCGCTCATCTTCCAGAAGGAAGGCTTTGGTGCGCGCGCCGTCTGCTACGATACCTACGAATGGACGCTATGAAATACTTAGACCTGAAAGCCATCAACAAACCCTACGAGCATGCTGCCGACGAGGTGCTGCAGAGTGGGTGGTACCTCAAGGGCGAGGCTACCCGCCGCTTTGAGCAGCACTATGCCGAGTATATCGGCACGCGCCATTGCATAGGCTGTGGCAATGGCCTCGATGCCCTCACCCTCATCTTCCGCGCCTATCTGGAGATGGGCGTCCTCCACGAGGGCGACGAAGTCATCGTACCTGCCAATACCTATATCGCCTCCATCCTCTCCATTACGGAGAATCGCCTCACGCCCATCCTCGTAGAGCCCGATATCAACACCCTTCAGATTGACGACCGCCTCATAGAGCAGGCCATCACTCCGCGCACTCGCGCCCTCATGATAGTCCATCTCTATGGCCGTTGTGCCTATACCGATAGGATAGGGGAGCTCTGCCAGCAATACAACCTCAAGCTCATCGAGGATAATGCGCAGGCGCATGGCTGCAAGGCCCCCCAACCCCCTAAAGGGGGAGTGACTGGCTCCCTCGGCTCCGCCGCTGCCCACTCCTTCTATCCCACCAAGAATCTGGGAGCCTTTGGCGATGCTGGTGCCGTTACTACCAACGATGACGAGCTGGCAGCCATGATTCGCACCCTCGGCAACTATGGCTCCTCGCGTAAGTACGTCTTCGACTATCTGGGGCGCAACAGTCGTATGGATGAGTTGCAGGCTGCCATCCTCGATGCCAAGCTCAAAGACCTCGATGCTGCCAACCAGCGCCGCAAAGAGATTGCCGCTATATATATAAATAAGGTGAACAACCCTCTCATCACCATTCCGCAGTCAGACCGCGACTCCGTCTACCACATCTTCCCTGTGCTCTCACCCCGTCGCGACCAGCTCAAGCAATACCTTGCCCAGAATGGCGTAGAGACAGAGATACACTATCCCATACCGCCCCACCAGCAGCGTTGCTACAATTCTCTTCATTCTCAATTTCCTATCACAGAAAGGATCCATCGCGAGGAACTCTCACTTCCCTGCCATCAGGCTATGACAAACGAAGAGGCCAGCCATGTGGCCGACCTCCTCAACGCCTTCTAATTTACATGCTAATACAGATACAGGATAAGCTAAGCCAGCTCCGTATTAGCTTGTCCCAGCTCTGTATATAGCTATGTTGGCGCGCTAAATAGCTGTAGTAGCAACGCTAAAGTGGCACTTTAGCACTCCTAAAGTAACTGTTTTGCATCGCTAAAGTAGCTATTTACGAGCTTCACATTATTTAACGTGACGCCGTAGAGCAAAATCTTGCAAATCTATTAACCTATTAACATAACGCCCTTCAATCCTCGATAAATAAAGGGCTCAGCTCATGTTAATAGTTGCCGAAACTATTAACATACATGTACCATACTTCCATTTATTCTTAAACCAAAACCAAGAAAACCCTTCTTAAAAGTGTTGCACTTCGTGCTATAGTCTGCTATCGTCATGAATCTGGATGTAAGTACACTTACTCCATCTTCCTGCCGATAACATC
>Ga0265298_10008167_pt1 | contig 12608 bp, 8 predicted proteins | sample AusTroGonzalo_MG_3_FD_193486 | JGI IMG/M metagenome (GOLD analysis project Ga0265298, IMG submission 193486) | Bovine rumen microbial communities from tropical cattle in Woodstock, Queensland, Australia - Gonzalo_01 | ecosystem: Host-associated > Mammals > Digestive system > Stomach > Rumen ... | reverse complement strand
TGAGGTTGATGGTGTCGGGGCATCTGAACTTGAAGAGCTGCTTGATGCTCTGGCAGAGCTTGTCGAGGTCTACCGGTGCGTTCTTGAGCACAATCTCGCCCGACTCCACGCGCGACAGGTCAAGAATCTCGTTGACCAGACTCATCAGACGGCTGTTGTTGCTTTCAATGATTTCGAGGAAGTTCAGCCTTTCCTCGGGCGAGTCGGTTTCAGCAATGATGCGTGAGAATCCTTCGATGGCGTTCAGGGGAGTGCGAATCTCGTGGCTCATGTTGGCGAGGAACAACGACTTCATGCGGCTGGCCTTTTCTGCCTTGGCCGCCTTCTCCTCGTATTCTTTCAGCTTCTTGTTCGCCGCTTCCAATTGCTCATTGGCGGCCATCAGTTTCCTGTTGGCCTCCGCAAACTTCTGAAGCAATATATCCCTCTCGTCTTGATTCATAAAGACATATTTACCGAATTAGGTTGCAAATATAACAAATATTTCTTAAACGCCAACAAAAAGTGTTATTATTTTTTCTTTTTTTTACTTTTTGTTGTTTTTGTTTGTTTAGCTTCTTTTAGCTTTTTCCCATACGCCGCTGGTGCTGTGACTGTTCAAGTAAGCAATGCCTCTGAACACGTTGATGTTCATAAACATAAAGTAATAAGGAATATACAGCAGTTTGTTCTTCCTTTGCTTTAGTGACATGACCCATCCTGCGAGTGCTGCGAGGTAGAAAATGGCCTGCAATACGAGGATGACGGTGTAGACAGTGCCGGCGTTCATGGCCACGAGGGCAATGTTGAGCGGTATGAGTGCGAGCATGGCGAAGGGTGTGATGCTCCACCTGAGCACGCGGTGCGATACAAACTGGAAGGCCACCATGGGCTGGCGGAGCGGGTTCATCATGCCGCGCAGCCACCAGATGCTCTGCAGTCCGCCGGCGGCGATGCGCCGTTTGCGCTTCGACTCCTCATGCATGTCGGCCGATCCGTACTCCATGGCGTAGGCCTTGCTGGTATAGGCTATGCGGTGGCCGTCGCGCACGATGAGCATCGACATCATGAAGTCGTCGAGCAGTGCGTTGCTCGGCGCTTCGCGGTAGTGCTCCATGCGCACGGCGAAGAGTTCGCCGGCGGCACCCATGGCCGAGAAGAGGTCGCTGTCCCAGCGCTTGAGTGTGCTCTCGTAGCGCCAGTACAGGCCTTCGCCCTCGGCGGCTACCTGTCCTTCTTGCTTGGCGGCCACGCGTTTCTCGCCGGAGACGCAGCTCACGCCGGGCTTCATGAACTGCCGCGCTATTTCGCGGATGGCCTGGCTGTTGAGCATGGTGTTGGCGTCGGTGAAGATGACGAAGGGTGCGCGGTTCTCGCCCAGACCGTGCTTCATGGCGGCGGCCTTGCCGCGCCGTTCGGGACTGAACACCAGCTTCACCTCCGGGTATTCGGCCAGCATCTCGTTGGAGTGGTCGTTGCTGCCGTCGGTCACCCACATCACGCAGAGCTTGTCTGCCGGGTAGTCTAACTGGCGGATGTTCTCCATCTTCTCGCGGATAACGTCTTCCTCGTTGTAGGCGCAGATCATGAGCGTCATCTCCGGCAGCTGGTCGTCGGCGGGCAGCACAGGCTCGTAGGGGCGTCCTTTCACAAGACGCTTGAGCAGCCGCAGCACCCAGAGCAGCAAACCGTAGCCGATATAGGTGTAGGCCACGACGAAGAGGCAGATCCAGAAACAGATTTTCAGTGCTGTCATAGTAATAAAAATAATCTATAGTGGTTTAACGAAAGGCAAAGTTACGAAAAACATTTGAATGGTGCAAGAAAAAAGGGAACAATTTTTAGTTGTTCCCTTTCTTTACATGATTCTTTGCATGATTCATTTCGATTCAATCTCCTCTTTCATGTCGATGAACTGGCGTTTGTCGTCGTAGAACTCGTACTGCAGGAATGCCAGTTTCTGCGAGGGGATAATGCGTACTCCGAACCCGTACTTCAGCTGCCACTTGCGCTTCAGCGAGATGACGCCCTGGTTGATGAAGGCAGCCACGTAGGGGTGGACGTGCAGATAGAACTTGCGTATGCCTATCTTGTTGACTAAGCGGTCAATTTTACTTTCGAGCTGGTCGGTGAAGAGAATCGACGATTTGATTTTCCCCGTGCCGAAGCAGGTGGGACAGTCTTCTTCTACGTTGACATCCATGGCTGGCCTGACGCGCTGCCGGGTGATCTGCATCAGCCCGAACTTCGACAGGGGCAGGATGTTGTGGCGTGCACGGTCTTTCTGCATGTTCTTGCACATGCGCTCATAGAGCATCTGGCGGTCTTCTGCCAGGTTCATGTCTATGAAGTCAACGACGATGATGCCACCCATGTCTCTGAGTCGCAGCTGCCGTGCCAGTTCGTCGGCAGCGCCGAGGTTGGTTTCAAGGGCGTTGGCTTCCTGACCGTTTTCTTTCTTGATGCGAGTGCCGCTGTTCACGTCGACCACGTGCATGGCTTCGGTGTGCTCAATGATGAGGTAAGCGCCGTGCTTGTAGTTCACGGTTTTGCCGAATCCCGACTTGAGCTGCTTGGTCACGCCGTAGTTGTCGAAGATGGGCACCGTGCCGCTGTAGAGCTTCACAATCTCTGCCTTTTCTGGCGCTATAAGCCCAACATAATCTTTAATCTGGCTGTGTATAGCGCTGTCGTTCACGTAGATACCGTCGTAGGTAGGATTGAATAGGTCGCGAAGCATGGCCACGCTGCGGCTTTGTTCTTCGAAAGCCAGCTGGGGCCGTTCGGTGGTTTTCTGTACTTTGGTGATGGTCTCTTCCCACCGCTTGAGCAGTATCTTCAGCTCCTGGTCGAGTTCAGCTGCGCGCTTGCCTTCTGCCACGGTGCGCACGATGACGCCGAAGTTCTTGGGCACCATGCTTTGCACGAGTTGTTTCAGTCGGCTGCGCTCCTCGCCTTTTTTGATTTTAGAAGAAACGGAAACCTTATCTCCGAAAGGAATAAGCACCATGTAGCGTCCGGCAAAGCTCAGCTCGCAGGTCAGGCGCGGGCCTTTGGTGGAGATGGGCTCTTTCACTATCTGCACCAGCAGCTCCTGTCCCACCTTCAGCGTGTTCTGTACGCTGCCGTCCTTGGGCAGTTCCTGCTGCTTGTTGGCTTTCTGAATGGGATAAAGTTTCTTTCTGTCGCTCTGTACCTGCTTGAGGTACTTCTCGTAAGAGTAAAATTGTGTGCCAAGGTCAAGATAGTGCAGGAACGCCACTTTCTCGTATCCCACGTCAACGAAGCACGCATTCAGTCCGGGCATCAGCTTCTTCACCTTTGCCACGTAGATGTTGCCCACGGCAAACGACACCGCAGTGGGTTCGTTCTGATACTCCACGAGCTGCTTGTCTTCCAACAGCGCTATGGAGATGTTCTTGGGCTGGACGTCGATGATTACTTCGCTTGTCATGTCTTGTTACTTGGTTTTCAACAAAAGGGGTGTATTGCTTTTCAGCAACACACTCCCTTCATTCTTTTTGTTCCGTCAAGGCTTACTTGCTCTTATGACGGTTCTTGCGCAGTCTCTTCTTGCGCTTGTGGGTAGCCATCTTGTGGCCTTTTTTCTTTTTTCCGTTTGGCATAGTTGTACAATATTAATAATGTGTTACTTCATTTTAGCGATAAAGCTCTTGGCGGGCTTGAATGCCGGAAAGTCGTGGGCATCAATCACCAGAGTGGTGTTCTTCGAAATGTTACGGGCTGTTTTCTGTGCACGGTGCTTAATGATAAAGCTGCCGAAGCCGCGCAGGTAAACATTCTCTTTTGTTACGGACAGACTGTTGCGGATTTCTTCCATAAATGCTTCCACTGTAGCTGCAACGTCTTTTTTTGCTACTCCCGTCTCCTCTGAAATTTTGGTAATAATGTCAGCCTTTGTCATTTTATTTCACGTTTTTTGATCTGATTTGACGTAATAATTGTTTTTTCGGACTGCAAAGATACTGTTTTTCAGCGAGATAAGAAAACTTTATTTGGTTTTTTTTAGAAAAAACAGCGAAATTGTTGGTTTTGCAGCCTGCAAAGGGCGCCTTATTGTGCTTTTGGGGGTGGCAACAGGCTTCTTTGTGTGCTTCCGGCAGTGCAACTACTGCGCCATCAGGTAGCGTTTGAAGTCGTCGAACTGCTTCGTCATGGCCACGCTCTGTTTCGTGCCACGCATGAAGGCGGCCAGACGGTCGGGGATGGTCACGTCGATGCCAAGAATCTCGTCTACCTTCTCCTTGAACTTCGCCGGATGGGCCGTCTCGCAGAACACGCCGACCTCGCCCGGCTTCAGACCGTCGGCCAGCGCCTGATAACCGCAGGCGCCGTGGGGGTCGAGAATGTATCCCGTCTCCTCATAGCACTGGCGCATGGTCTGCCGTATCTGGTCGTCGCTGTAGGTGGTGCCACTGATGAGCGACGTGATGGCGGCGTGGGTCTCCTCGGGCGTAAGCTTGCCGTTTTGCGAGTAAAGGTTAACGATGCGTGCAAAGTTCGACGGGTCGCCTACATCCATGGCGTTGGCCAGGGTCTGCACGCTCGCCTTCGGCTCGTAGCGCCCGGTCTTCAGGTAGTTGAAGAACACGTCGTTGGCGTTGTTAGCTGCTATGAAGCGGCTCACGGGCATCCCCATGGCATGGCCGAACAGGGCAGCGCAGATGTTGCCGAAGTTGCCGGAGGGCACGCACATCACGAGAGGCTGCGACAAGCCCTTCTTCTGTAGCTGCGCTGCAGCGTTGAAATAATAGAACGCCTGGGGCAGGAAGCGGGCCACGTTGATGGAGTTGGCCGATGTGAGCTTCATGTGACGGTTCAGCTCATCGTCCATGAAGGCCGACTTGACAAGGGCCTGGCAGTCGTCGAACACACCGTCTACCTCGATGGCGGTGATGTTCTGGCCGAGCGTGGTGAACTGGCACTCCTGGATGGGAGACACCTTGCCCTTGGGATAGAGCACGTAAACGTGAATGCCATCGACGCCGAGGAAACCGTTGGCCACAGCCGAGCCAGTGTCACCGCTGGTGGCCACCAGCACGTTCACCGTGCCGTCTGTCGACTGGCCTGTACACTCGTCAGCATCCTTGCGGATAAAGTACTGCAGCAGGCGTGCCATGAATCGCGCACCAACATCCTTGAAGGCCAGTGTGGGGCCGTGGAACAGCTCCAAGGCGTAGATGTTTTCCTTCACCTTCACTACGGGACAGTCGAACGACAGCGTGTCGTAGACAATCTGCCTCAGCGCACTGCTGTCCACGTCGTCGCCGAAAAAGGCGTCGGCCACGGTGTAGGCGATTTCCTGGAAGGACTTCGTGCTGAAGCTGTCAAAAAACGTTGTGGGTAACTTCTTGATGCTCTCTGGCATGTAAAGACCGCGGTCTTCTGCCAGCCCCTTGACCACGGCCTTGCGAAGGTCGGCCACAGGAGCTTGTTGGTTCGTGCTATAATATTTCATGATGATTTCCTTTACAGCGTGCAAAGTTACGAATAATCGGCGTAACGGGCAAACCTTTCTCCCTTTTTTTTTGAAAATTACGCTACATACACTATACCTTATTATATATATAAGAGAAAACACGATTATATATATAAGAGAAAACACGATTATATCTAAGAGAAAACACGCCTGCTCACTATAGTGTGCAAAGCGGTTTTGCCGCTTTGAAATCCTCCGCTTGCTGCCCGCCACTCGCCCTACTCGGACTAACCAAAACGATGGCCGTTGCTGATGCAACGGCCATCGCTATACACTCAATAATGCAGCTCACGTCCTGCATATCGTCCGTATTAGAAATTGCTGTACGGCAGCTCAATCCACTTGATGTAGCAGAAGTCCTGGCGGTGGGGCAGGCGGTTGTTCTTCGGATACATGCGGATGGCGCTCTTGTACTGGCCGGCCTGCTTCGGGGCAAGCTTAGCCTCGAAGGTGTAGTTGTTGCCTTCGTGCTTCACCATCTTCAGCGGCTCCACGGAGAAGATGTGCTCTTCGCCATTCTTGTCGGTACATACGTTCACCTTCTCCAGGCCGATGGCGTCGTCGAGACCCTGCTCGTTGATCACCACGCGGATGGTGTATTTCAAGCCTGTCTCCGCACCAGAAATGGGCATGTCCCACTCTGAGCTTACCACGTTGATGGCATCCCAGCGCTCGGCCACCGTTTCCTTCCACTGAGCAATCTCCTTGGCTATCTGGTTGTTGTTTGCCGAGAGCTCCTTGAAGCGCTTGGCCTCTTTCTCGTAGAACTTGCTATAGTAGTCGTCCAACTGGCGCTTCATGGTGTAGTGCGGTGCTATCTGGGCGATGGAGTTCTTGATAATCTTGATCCAGCCCTCGCTGATGCCCTGCTCGTTCTTGGCGTAGTAGAGAGGGACGATCTCGCTTTCGAGCAGACCGTAGATGGTGGCAGCGTCCAGCTGATCCTGATACCCTTGGTTCTGGTAGGTGCGCTTCTCGGTGAGCGCCCAGCCGGCACCCTCGCGGTAGCCCTCTAACCACCAGCCGTCCTTCACGCTGAGGTTGACCACACCGTTCATCTCGGCCTTTTCGCCACTGGTGCCGGAAGCCTCTAACGGTCGGGTGGGGGTGTTCATCCAGATGTCCACACCACTCACAAGGCGGCGGGCCAGCAGGAAGTCGTAGTCCTCTAAGAAGATAATCTTGCCTAAGAACTCTGGACGCTGGGAAATCTCGAAAATCTTTTTGATGAGCCCCTGTCCGGCACCGTCGGCGGGGTGAGCCTTTCCTGCAAAGAGGAAGATGACGGGATGCTCGGGGTTGTTGACAATCTTAGAGAGACGCTCCAGGTCGGTAAACAGCAGGTGGGCACGCTTGTAGGTGGCAAAGCGGCGGCAGAAACCAATGACCAGCGCATTGGGGTTCATCTTCTCCAGCAGGTTCACCACGCGCGAAGGATCACCCTGGTTCTTCAGCCAGGTCTCACGGAACTGCTCCTTGATGTAGGTGAAGAGCTTGTTCTTCAGGATCATACGCGTAGACCAGATCTCCTCATCGGGCACGTTGTAGATGGCTTCCCAGATCTTCTCGTTCGACTGGTCGCCCATGAACTTCTTGTCGAAATACTTACTGTAGAGCTGGCGCCACTCGGCGGCTGCCCAGGTGGGGAAGTGTACGCCGTTGGTCACGTAGCCCACATGGTTCTCCTCGGGATAGTAGCCTGCCCAGATGTTGGCAAACATCTTCTGCGACACCCAGCCGTGAAGCTTCGACACGCCGTTCACCTCCTGACAGGTGTTGCAGGCGAAGGTAGACATGCAGAACTTCTCGCCGTGGTCGTCGGGGTTGGTGCGTCCCATGCCGATGAACTCGTCCCAAGTGATGCCGAGCTTCTGCGGATAGCCGCCCATGTACTTGCCGAAGAGTCCCTCGTCGAAGTAGTCGTGGCCGGCGGGAACGGGGGTGTGGACGGTATAGAGACTGCTGGCGCGCACCAGCTCAAGAGCCTGGTTGAACGTCAGCCCCTCCTCAATGTAGTCGCACAGGCGCTGCAGGTTGCAGAGGGCAGCGTGGCCCTCGTTGCAGTGGTAGACGTCTTTCTTGATGCCCAGCTTCTTCAGCAGCAGCATGCCGCCGATACCCAGCAGAATCTCCTGCTTCAGGCGGTTCTCCCAGTCGCCGCCGTAGAGGCTGTGGGTGATGGGCTTGTCGAACTCAGAGTTCATCTCGTTGTCGGTGTCGAGCAGGTAGAGCTTCACGCGGCCAACGTTCACGCGCCACACGTAGGCGTGTACCATATAATTCGTGTAGGGCACGTCGATTACCAGCGGGTTACCCTCGTTGTCCATCTGACGTTCAATGGGCAGCGACCCGAAGTTCTGGCTCTCGTAGTTGGCAATCTGCTGTCCGTCCATCGCAAGGCTCTGCGTGAAGTAGCCGAAACGGTAGAGGAAACCCACGGCGCACATGTCGACGTTTGAGTCGCTGGCCTCTTTCACATAGTCACCGGCCAGCATGCCGAGGCCGCCGCTGTAGATCTTCAGGGCCGAATGGATGCCGTACTCCATGCAGAAGTAAGCCACGGAGGGACGCTTCGTGTCGGGCTTCACGTCCATGTATTTGCGGAACAGGCCGTAAACGTCCTTGATGCGCTTCATCAGCGCCTTGTCCTTCACAATGGCTTCCTTGCGGGCGTACGTCAGACGCTCCAAAAGCATCACGGGGTTGTGTTTCACATCGTGATAAAGCTCAGGGTCGAGGTCACGGAACAAATCGCGAGCCTCGAAGTTCCACACCCACCACATGTTGTGGGCAATCTCGTCCAAGCACTTCAGTTCTTCAGGCAGTGTTGCCTTTACGGTCAGCATTCTCCACTGCGGAGCGTTTGCATAGTCAGTTTTTATTTTCATCATCTTACGGGGGCAATTATTAATTATTAATTATTCAAGTTTCGCAAGCTCAACTTGCAAGTAGTAAAGGAGTAAGGAGTTGTGGAGGTAAAGTAGCAATACTACTATTCCTGCCGTTTTCCTGACTTATCGGAGTGGAACCATGAGGGTGTAAGTAACCTACTTTACCTCCACAACTCCTTACTCCACAACTCCTTACTCAACTTGCGAAAGTTGAGTTATTAATTATCAATTCTCACGTGCTCAGATCGTCAAGCACCTTGATGAGACGCTTGTCGAAGCGCTTGTCGGTACGGATGCACTCCGAGAAGGGCACATAGACAATGTCGCCCATGCGGTAGCCAATCATGACGTTGCGCTGGCCCTGCCAGATGGCATCGACGGCACCCGCACCCATGCAGCTGGCCAAGATACGGTCGCGGGCCGACGGACTGCCGCCGCGCTGCAGATGGCCGAGGATGGACACACGTACGTCGAATCCCGGGAACTCATGCTTTACACGGTCGGCATAGTAGAGAGCCCCGCACTTAGGACTCTCCGAGACGATGACAATACACGACTTCTTCGACTTGCGGATGCCACGGCCCATAAATGCAGCCAGCTGGTCGACATCGGTTGTCTCCTCGGGCACAATGGCAGCCTCGGCACCACAGGCAATGGCGCAGTTCTGTGCCAGGAAGCCGGCGTCGCGGCCCATCACCTCAATAAAGAAAATACGCTCGTGAGAGTTGGCCGTATCGCGTATACGGTCCACACACTCCATAATCGTGTTCATCGTCGTGTCGTAGCCGATGGTGGCGTCGGTGCCATAGAGATCGTTGTCGATGGTGCCGGGCAGACCGACGACGGGGAAATCGAACTCCATGCCGAAGTCGCGGGCACCGGTCAGCGAACCGTTGCCGCCAATAACAACCAGTGCGTCGATTTCTTCCTTCTTACATGTTTCGTAGGCCTTTTGCCTACCCTCCGGGGTCATGAAGTCCTTGCTCCGGGCTGTTTTCAGAATGGTGCCGCCACGCGTGATGATGCCGCTGACATCCTCGGTAGAGAACGACTTCACCTCGCCATGGATAAGACCTTCGAACCCTCTGTAAACACCCTTGATTTCGTAACCTCTGCAGATGCCTGAGCGCGTCACGGCGCGAATGGCTGCATTCATGCCGGGAGCGTCGCCGCCCGACGTCAGAATACCGATAGTCTTTATTTTACTCATAGTTATTATATTTGGGGTTAAACGTTATCGCTTAGAACTCATATCCGAGATTAATGAAGAAGTGAACCTTCTTGGTATGGTTACTATAGCCCAAGGTAGCGCCGACAGGGCCGAACACCGTATTATAATAGTAGGCACCCTGGGCACCCACTATCGTGCTGCGGTCGAAGAGCTCCTTCACCTTTGCCGCCTGTTGGCCGGCAGCCACACGCAGCAGCACGTAATTGTTTTTGCCTATTCGCTGCTGAGCCTGAAGCTGGGCCGCCACAAACTGACGGTCGACATACTCCATATTGCCGATGCCGGCAAACGGCATCTGCTGCTCGATGTAGTGGCCAAACCACTCGCCGCCGATGGTGTTGCTGAATCCGGCGGGAACCACCGAGCCAAAGAGCATACGGCCATACACCATGGGCTGGAGGGTGAAGCGGCTGTTGAAGGAGAACGACATGCGCCAGTTGGCACGCACATCGCTCATGCCCATCGTCTTCCCCTGTTTGTTGCCGTCGGCATCGCGCACGTTGAGCTTGGCAAAGTCGTTGGTAAGATAAGCGTATTCAGCGTTAAAGCGGGCACCACGCGTGGGGAAGTTCCAGTTATCCTCACTGTTAAAGGCCATGCGTCCACGGTAGCTGAAGAAATGCTCGTTTTTGAGGAACCCCATTTTAGCCGACTCCGACCCCAGCGTGTTGCGGTAGTGGAAGAAGTCCCATCGCAGCCCTAACTGCAGGTTGAAGTGGCGCAGGTCGAAGTTGATGGGCAGGAATTCAGCCTGCAACTGGTTGTAGCGGATGTTATAGTCGAGGTCGCCCTTGTTATATACGTCAACATCTTTTCTGCGGAACGTATAGCTGAAAGTGGGGCGCGTAAACGAGCGGGGGTGGACGGTAATCTCGCCACGGGCCATCAGCCGCTTCCCCAGCCGCAGCGCCACGTCGGTTTCCACGGGAATGGCCGTCTTCAGCGGGATGTCGACACCCAGCTGCAGCGCAGCATTCTCCTCCGTATCGTAGCGCACACCCACATGCAGCTGCATCGACTTGCGGTTACCGGCCGAGAGCACCACCCGCACGCCCTTGCCCTCAGGCACCAGCAGACACTCGGCCGTCTGGTAGAACAGATCCATACGCATGCTCGTCGTCAGTTCCTGCTCCATTTTGGCATCAATGCTGTCCACCCTGTTCAGATGGAATTTCTGTCTGAGGAACTGCTCAGCCTGCGGGGTCATGTTTTCAAACGAGAACCCTACTACATGCTGGCGCTCCGTCATGGCATCTGGCCGCAGCGGATAATGCACCTCGGGGCGGAACGAGTCGTCGATACCAATGCGCTTTTTCAGGGCGATGATCTCGTCCCAGTGGCTCATCGCCTCCTCCTCGCCATAGCGTATCAGCGAGTCGATGGCCTCGGCCGTAAAGCTGGCGGTGGAATAGCCATGGGGGTTCACATTCATCCACAGGTCGCTGAGCGCCTTGTTCTCGTCGTACTTATTCACACAGTTCACATCGATAATCTGGCCCACAATCTTCATTGTGCCCGTGATGTCCTCAGCCGTCTTCGGCCTGCCGTTCAGCGTGACGCCGATGATAACCTCGGCGCCCATCTCGCGGGCCACGTCAACGGGATAGTTGTTCTTCAGGCCACCGTCCACCAGCACCATGTCGCCCATTCTCACAGGCGAGAAGGCGGCAGGAATCGACATCGAGGCCCGTATGGCCTGAGGCAGCCGTCCGCTATGGAACACCACCTCGCTGTTGTCCATGATATTTGTGGCCACGCAGGCAAAGGGGATGCACAGGTCTTTATTAAAGTCGAGCGAGTCGGTGTAGCCCACAAAGAGTTTCTGGAACAGCTCCGCCAGGTTCTTGCCCTTGATGAGTCCACCGGCGTTTGCGTCGAACTGTCCGATAGACAATCCTGTGGTAAACAGATAGGTGTTCGCCTTCCTGCGGTCGAGAAGACTCTGACTGCGCAGGTCTTCCTTGTCGGTAATCACGTAGGTCCAGTCCTGCGCCCTCACCATCGAGTCGAGCGAATGGGAGTTGTAGCCAATGGCATAGAGACCGCCCACGATGCTGCCTATCGACGTGCCCGTTACGATGTCGACGGGGATGCCCGCCTTCTCCAGCACCTTCAGCACACCGATGTGCGCCATACCCTTAGCGCCGCCGCCGCTGAGCACCACGCCCACCTTCTTTCTTTCACCCCGCACATTGTTTTCCTGTGCGTCCACCACCTGCCCGGCCATCAGCGCCACAGCAAGTATCAACATCATCTTTTTCATCTTCAGTCTCCTATTTCAGTCTTTTGCAGTAACTGTTCGGTTTTTACCATTCAGAGTGCAAAGTTCGACAAAAATATCCGAAATCTACTGTTCTATACAGACAAAAATGTGTCCTATCACAATCTTTTTGTCGCCAATCGTAGTTATTGGACATTCTTCGGGAAATATCAGACAATCACTTCATCACAACCTTTCTGCCATTGTTGATATACAGGCCTATATGTAATTTACCATTGACCATTGATCATTGACCATTGACCATTGACGATTTTCCTGCCGTCAAGGGTGTACCATGCATCGGAATTCGTGTAATTAGTGTAATTCGTGGTCGTTATTTCTGTAACGCCAGCGGCGGCGGCGCCGAAATGGAGCACGAAGGAGCGGACGTTGACGGCTCCAGCGAGGTCTACGTGGAAATGGGCGCGGAAGGCACCGAGCTGATAGTTGGCTACGCTCGGCCAGAAGAGCTTGTCGCCGGCACCGAGGAAGAGGTTCGACTGGTCGTTCTTGGCAAGGGGCACAGGGGCGTAGGTGCCGATGAACTGCAGGATGCCGTCGGCGCTGGTCACCGTCTGGCGGGCCTGCGCTGCGGTGCTGTTGTCGATGGTGATGCCGGTGAAGCAGGGGTTCTCCCAGTCGTCGCTTTCCGTCCATTTAACGAGGTAGGGCTTGCCTGCCTCGATGGTGGTGGCTGGCTTGAAGTATAGGTAAAGCGTGCCGTCGGAGGGGTCGAAGCCAGCCACC
>Ga0265298_10008166_pt1 | contig 12608 bp, 18 predicted proteins | sample AusTroGonzalo_MG_3_FD_193486 | JGI IMG/M metagenome (GOLD analysis project Ga0265298, IMG submission 193486) | Bovine rumen microbial communities from tropical cattle in Woodstock, Queensland, Australia - Gonzalo_01 | ecosystem: Host-associated > Mammals > Digestive system > Stomach > Rumen ... | reverse complement strand
GACAGCGCTTTTATTAGTTCCAGTCTTCGTAATATCTTTCGATCTTAAAATCATGCAGTATTTCCCGGCTTCCTTCAGGAATAAACTGTATCGCCTTCATAATGGCTGTCGCTTCGTTTGGTTGTGTGACTATGTAGGTGTGGTACATATCGTCCAAATAGTAAGATATTCTGTAATCTTTCATGTAATCTCCTTCCTATGTTTCCAAAATGTCTTCCCGGATGATCTTGATAAGTTCCTGAACTACCATGTACGGATCGTTTTCCAGGTCTTCAAACGCCTGCCGCAGGCCGTAGTCCGCATCCTGATATCCGTAAAAATCATAGTCATACATGAGCTTGTCAAGTTCTCTTGCCGTCTCCATAATGTCTGTAGGTGTTTCTGGTACTTTGTAGTTAATCATGCGTTTTCTCCCTTCTGATCCTGCAGCGCTTCCACTTCCCTGGCGTGTAAAAGCTGCAGCGCATCCCATAATGTTATTAGTCCTCTTTCGTAGTATTCGATGGGTTTATCCCCGTATTCCTTCACGAATTGCCTTAGATCCTTGTAAAAGTCTTTCATGGTTAAATGCTCCTTCCTATGCATGATATAGATATGTTCGTGTATCCCTGTTTGTAGTAGTCTTTTATGGTCTCTTTGTAGTCAATCCAGGCGGCCTTGATGTAAAACTCTTTTTGGTCAGTCTTGACGCGGTATACATTCAACGCGCGCTCCCTGCAGCGCTGCCAGGGTGAAATAATATCAAAGTGGTTGTATCGCATTTTTTGCTCCTTCCCGGCCGCCGGGACTATGCCCGGCAGCCCGTGCTGATATTTACATTTTGCTCGTGATATAGTCGCGCATTGCCTTTAGTGTTCCATTGTTGGCCGTATACCATCCCTTGCCGGGGATAAACCCCAAAACCTTGTAATGCAGGCCGCTGAATTCCGGGTGATCCTTTGCAAATCTTTTCAGGGCCGTATCCTTTACAAGCCACATTTTTGTTGTGTTCCCGTAGTTTACGTTTACCGTATCGCCTAGTTTAATCATGCTTCCCTTCCTTCCTTCCTTCCCGGCAGCACTCCGGCCGCCGGGATCGTGCTGTGCCTTATGCAAATGTAAAGCGCATAACGGCTGTTGTTTTCGTGTACTGTGCCGCGATGTTTGGCAGGTCTTTTTTTAGTGCTGTTGTGTCAATCCTGCTGCTTTCGACGGCCTTATATATAGCTTTGTGTTCGTCGCCGGTCAGGGTGTCCAGATTGTTCTCGGTCATGTATGCCTTGATTTGGTCTTTCAGGCCGTCGATAATTGCTGCGGTCTCTTCCTGCATTCTGTTGTATTGCGCTAATTGCTGCATGATCTCGTTGATTTTTTCCATTGTTTTCACTCCTTTTGTGCTAGTTTTTAGTTGCTGCCGGGCATTTTATAGGCTGCCCGGCGTGCCTTTGTTGCTTAGTGCTTATAGAATGCTATTGTTTCGCCTTTTTTCAGTTCCCAACATCCGACGCCACGACACGCGCATTCCGTGCAATTTCCGCCACATATTTTCCAGTTGTCCGCCGGGACTGTATCCCTGAAAATTACGGCTGCCGTCGGTAAATTGTGCGGATTTTCAATGGTCGCGCCGTCAAAAGGTAAACTGAAAATCAGTTTCAAGTTTTTAGGCTGTTTGTGTGTCTCAAAATACGCGTTTACATCTTCATAGTTCTTAGTGAATGCAAGGAATTGTGTTCCCTTAAGTTCACGCGCAATTTTAACCATGCGATCCAGATAGTCGGCGTCGATGATATCGCCGGAAACGTGAAAGCGGAAAAATCTTGTTGTTACTGCAGCAGCTTTTACCTGGATAAAATACGCGTCGCGGTCAGTTTTCAGGATATTCAAGTTGCGGTTGTACGCGTCACGTACCGACGGACGTAATTTGCATAACTTAGCTGCATAACAGTCTTTTTTACACGTGCTGCAGTTTTTACAAGTGACGATAGGCGGAAGAGATACCGACGGGATCGCGCCCATCTTGTTATTGCCTTTACTGATAGATACCTGGTTATTGTTTGTCATTGTTTTTTCTCCTTTTTGTGTGCTATATAACACGCCGTCGTGTTATTATTTTTTTATGCCGGGCATTTTCGGCGGCCCGGCGCGCCGTTGTTATTAAAATATTTTCCTGATTTGTATGTCGGCCGCGTCGGCGTGTACGCTTTTCGCGTATTTTCTAAAGGCCGCCGCATCGTCCGTCCAGAAAATGCCCAAATTGTCAAACCATTTTTGTCCGCCTGCCATGCGTCGCGTGCCATCCCATGTGTGTACGCTGTATGAGTGAACTTGCTTTGCCCATCTTTCGGCCGTAAAATCTTCAGTGCCGGTCTGTTTCAGCGTGCCATCTGGTCTAAACTCTTTGTACTCTATTTCCCAATATCCAAAACCTAGATGTTTTCTTTTCCCGTAAATTTTCATGTGTGCGCTCCTTCCCGTGCTTGTGTGCTTGTGTCTGGCGGGCCTTATGCCCTGCGGTTTCGGGTTGTCTCCCCCGACCGCAAGGCAATCATAACACGCCGTCGTGTTACTTTGCAAGCGAAATGTTGCACAAATCGACGCAAGCCGCATGGTTGACACGAAAAATCGACATCGACGTCGTGTCACAAGCCTGATCCGGCATAACACGACGGCATTTTTCGTCAAGTTGCACAATTTACGCCGACGGCAGGCCGTGCTAGTATAGGATTACAGGAAACTATGGAATAATATATAATATATACAACCGGGTGAGTTATGGCACAAAGCAGGGCGCATATACAGGCGACTACGCGATACGAGCATAAAGCCTATGACAAAATAACAGTGAGGGTTCGCAAAGATGGGGATCTCACAAGGGAAGATATAGCAAAGAGCGCGCAAGCGCACGGGGAGAGCATGAATGAGTTTATATTAAATGCTATCCGCGCGCGGATAGAAAAGCAATAGGCCGCGCGATATTGAATACTTAAGGCGTGTTAGTCCTAAAGACTGGCGCGCTTTTTTGTTTGGTGAAAACATGGCAGATAAACGAGACAAGGAAAAACGCCGCCGGGACGCGGCCAGGGAAGCAACAAAAGACGGGAAGACGCTATATGAGAAAATCCGCGACGGGGAGATAGAGCCTACAGGATCACAAAAGGGATGGCTAAATATAAAACCTATTCCCTTGACTGAAAGACCAGAGGAAGAAGCACGCGAGATCAGGCGCAAAGGCGCGGAAGCGGTAAATAAGTTACACGGTGAAAAGAAGACCGCGCGCGAGAGCCTGCAGCGTATGTTGTCCATACTGGCAACGGATGAAATAATAGCAAATGCTGATATGGATAAGGCATTAGCCGAGAGGCTGAGGAAAGAAAACCCTGATATGACTGTATACGATGTATTAAACGCGGCCGCAATAGGAAGGGCAATTAGTGGCAATGTAAAGGCAGCGGAATATGTGCGCGATACGGCAGGAGACAAACCGACGGAAAAAATCGACATTACCGGCCAGATCATGACCGACCAAGACCGGGCATTGCTTGAAAATGTGCAGGCGCGTCTCGATAAGTCAGAAATAACAGTGATTCAGGATAACACGCAAGCATGACACGCGCAACTATTCGCAAAACTTTTCTTTAACGAATAGATTGCAAGGAATGCCGTATTTATGCGGCTTTTCAGGAAACGGAAAACGGGGAAAGAGACTGCAGGTTGACATAAAACACACGCATAGACCGGCCTGAATAATTTTTTTAGCAGCATACCATAACAGTATAGGCCCGTACGCACCCCCACCCCGGCACACCCACCCCCCATGCGTGGCGCGCGGATCAGCGGAGCAAGGAATCCACCGTCCCACTAGAAAATTTTATATAAAAATAAAGTCGCTTTACCCAACTAAAGTATGGAATACAAAAGGGAAGATAATTCCTAATTCTTGCTATTTTATATCAAAAAACACGGGGGTAATACCTAATTATTGCTATTGGAGTAAAACTAAACGAATACAATGCGACCTTTGAGGAAGGGATATTTGATGTCATTTCCAGAGGTAAACTGTACGAAATCCGCGAGGTAAACAGCGGAACTACATTTTTCATTGAGAAAGGGGTATTTAATGACGAGGGAAGAAGCCAAGAGGGAATTAAGGCCGTTAAAGGAGATGCAAAAAGACATACAGGCCGTTGAGGACGAGATCAATCGCCTGATGACCGTAGCGACCAAGATGACCACCAATTTAGACGCGTTACCGAGTGGCACACCGCAGAACAAGATCGAGGAAGCTTTAATAAAGATCGAGGAATACAGGGGGCGGCTGACGAATCTTCTCCTAAAGAGTCTGGAATACAGGACTAGATGTCTGGCGAAAGTAGAACTAATACATCCTGCGTCACTAAGAAAAATCCTTATTTACTACTATTTCCAGAATTTTACCCTTGAAAAGACCGCAGAGGAGTTAGACAGGTCGTATCAATGGACACATACCATGTTACAGACTGCATTGGATAAATATTCTGAAGTTAGTTGATACTTTTAGATAAAATTTTATGATAGTATGGAAACCGAGAAAAGAGGTCTTGATACTTCTTCGTTATCCAATACTCCCAAAGAGGTCGTCGTAATGACGGCCTTTCTTGTTGTATGAAACCAAACGAACTAAGAGAACTAGAATACGACTACTGTAGGAACAATTTAGAGTATTTCGTCGAACAATACGGGCATATTGAGGACAAAGATGCAGAAACCTTAATTCAGCCCTTTAATTTGTGGGACGAACAAAGGAAAGCTCTAAGACAATTCAGGGACAATAAGCTAAATGTTGTCCTGAAAGCCCGTCAGTTGGGGTTATCATGGCTCGCATTACACTATGCAGCGTGGAGACTTATAAACCCCGGTCGTACAGTTATCGGATTATCAAGAACCGAAGACGAAGCCCAAGAGTTAGTCAGAAGGATGAGTGTGATTTTTGACAACATGAGGGCTTTATTTGCGCCTAAAAACGATCAGCCTATAAATTGGGTCAATGCTACATGGGAAAATACTTCTTTAATTCTGACAGTACACTTCCCTAATATGCCAGATAGCGTATTTAAGTGCTTTCCGAGTTCACCAAACGCAGCCAGATCGTTCACAGCGGACTTAATTATCTTTGATGAATGGGCGTTTCAGCAGTTTGCTGAAGACATTTGGAAAGCCGGTTATCCCACTATAAACAGACCGACAGGTGGACAGGTAGTCGGGTTGTCGACTATAGAACGAGGATCGTTCTTTGAAAAGGTTTTTACTGACCCGGATAACGGCTTTAACAAAATCTTCATCCCGTGGTATGCCGATCCCCGAAGAAATGAGGAGTGGTACGAGCAAACCAAACGCACTATGGGTGACATGATAACCCAAGAGTACCCTGCGACCATTGAAGAAGCCTTAACAGTACCCGGTGGATCGTTCTTCCCAGAGGTAAAAAGGGACACCCATCTTGTAAAAGACGAGTTAGAGGGCAAAGTCACAAGGTATGTTGCCTTAGATTATGGTCTGGATATGCTCTCAGCGCATTGGATTCAGGTCGATACGAAGGGAAATGCCCAAGTTTATAGGGAATATGACGCTCCTGACAAGACCATTGGTGCAGCTTGTGACATTTTGAGGTCACTTAGCGACGGAGAAGACATCAAATATTGGCTTGCTCCTAGTGATTTGTGGTCTCGTTCACAGGAAACAGGTAAAAGCAGGGCCGTGATCTTCTCTGAAAACGGGATTACGCTCACAAAAACCTCTAGGGATTTTCCTGCAGGCTGTTCTTCCATGAAAGAGTGGTTGAAAGTCATTGATGATAGGCCCAAATTGACGATTTTAGACGGGTCTGCGCCAAACCTGTATAGATGTTTGCAGAAAATCCAAAAGGACAAGAAACGGCCTAATATATACGCTAAAGACCCACATGATTTGACACATGATGTCGATTCATTGAGGTCTTTTTGTGTTTGGTGGGTAAGAACCCCGGAAATAGAGTACGAAAAGATCGAAAAAAGATGTCACGACTCCATCTTAGAGGACATCGAAAACGCATCTGAGGAAGACAGAAAGTATTTGTTAGCGAAATATGGTGAACCTGCATGAGGAAAAAAACAGTAATGGATAAGCTCAAAAAGTTTATAGCACCTACACCTAAAGACAAAAAGCGCGATAAGTGGCGTTCCAAACTTGAAAACTCCAGGATTGCGTACAGTTCCACACTAACCGAGATCAAAAAGATGCAGGGTATCTATGAAGGCACTCGTGAGGTCAATGGAAACCCTAACACGGGCGTAAGTGCTAAAGATTTGGCTATCAATGTGCGGAATATCGCCTATGAACTTGTTGAGTCTCAGGTAGATTCTAGCATTCCGATGCCGAAAGTCACGGCTTTACACGATGGCGATGAGAATTTAGCCAGAGCAATAGAAAGAGCCTTAGTCAATAAAGTCAAACTTCTCAGATTATCCATCTTAAATGACGGCATGGAGAGAACCGTTCCCGTACAGGGGGGAGATTTTTTCTTAGTGGAATGGGACAACTCCATGGGATTCCACTCTAATTACGGCGATGTGAATGTGTTAGAGGTCGCTCCGAGACAAGTCATTCCTCAGCCCGGCGTTAGCGACATCGACAAAATGGACTATATCTTTGTCCAGACTTCCCAAACAAAAAAGTATGTCAAAGACAAGTACGGTGTCGATGTCGAGGACGCTAGTGAGGAATATAAGGACATAAGAGGAGCAGAAGGGGAGTCAAGTCTTGATACTGATTTGGTGACTGTTAATACAGTCTATTACAAAAACGATGGTAAAATCGGAAGATTTGTATGGGTAGATGACTATACCCTTGAAGATTTAGAGGACTATCAGGCCAGAATTACTCGCAAGTGCAAAAAATGTGGATATGTCACAGAAGAAAAGACTTGTCCACAATGCGGCTCTAAGCAGTTTGAAGAAACTGTGGATAAGATGCAGACCATCACGATTCCCTTAATGCGCGACATGGGGATGGATGAGATGGGCAATCCTGTTCAGGTAAGTGCTGAAGAAGTCATCGAGATTGAGTATTATCAGCCAAATTGTTACCCGATCATCGTCCGCAAGAATGTTTCTAAGAACAATTCCCTGCTAGGTTTTAGTGATGTCAAAGTCATTGAAGACCAACAGGATTTGATTAAGAAGGTAGGTAGTAAAGCTGCTGAAAAGACTCTTAAAGGCGGTTCGATAGTCACCTTACCAAGAGGGGTTAAATTAGAGACCACCGACAGGGAACTTAAAATCGCTCGTCTTGACGATCCTCAGCAGAAGTCCATGATTGATGTCCTGAATATGCAGGTCAATATCAATCAGGACATGACGATGGTAAACAAAGCATACGAAGATGCCAGAAGTACATTGGGTATCACGGATGCTTTTCAGGGTAAATACGATCCTTCTGCTGTATCTGGTACGGCTAAACAGTATTCGATCAATCAGGCCGCAGGTCGTTTGGAATCCAAGAGGGTTATGAAGAACGACGCTTACGCGAAGTTATATGAATTGATGTTCAAGTTCTGGTTGGCCTATGCTGACGATCCGTTGCCTATTACGGGCAGCGGCATAAATGGTGAGCAGGAGTTTGAAGTCCTTGACAAGAGTGACTTCGTAAAACAGGACGCAGCCGGTGAGTGGTATTGGAACGATGAGTTCTTATTTGAGACTGATCCCACATCGACCATGATGGCTAACAGAGAAGCTATGTGGCAGCAGATTGACATGAAACTTCAGTCTGGTGCGTTTGGTCAGTTAGGGTCTCTTGAAACCATGAGACTGTATTGGTCGTTAATGGAGAAGAACCATTACCCGAATGCAGGAGATGTTTTGAGTCAGATCGAAATGATGCTTGCACAACAGCAGCAGATGCAGGCCATGATGCCACAGGAAGGAGTACCGAATGAAATGCCCGGAATGCAGTTTGGAGCTTAGGATCACCAACTCACGGAATGTCGTTGAGAACGATGACACTCCGAACGAACCCACAAAGCTGTTCGTGGTTCAGGATTTGTCCTGCATGAATAAGAACTGTTCAAAATATAACACGGTAGTTGAATCAGTAAGAACTGAATTACCGATTGGCTAAAAGGGCTTAGGCCCTTTTTTAGTTGATAAATTCGCAAGTCCGAAAGCGTAAACATGGCAAAAAGAAAGGAAAACTAAATATGAAAAACAATCTTCTTGACTTCGATCTTCAGTTATTCGCTGAGGAAGAAGTTGCAGACGCAGAAGTGTCGGAAGCCGTCGAACCGACAGAAGAAACCGCCGAACCTGAAGGTGAGGAAACAGGAGAGCAAACAGGAGACTCCGAGCCTGCCCCACAGTCAGATGAGGAAAACGCAAGGTACGCAGCCATCAGGAGACGAGCTGAGGACGAAGCGCGTAAGAGATACGACGCTCAGGTCAATCAGATGAATCAACAGGTTGTAGCCATGTGTCAGGGTATTACCCACCCTGTAACGGGTAAACCCATTACTAGCGCTCAGGAGTATTTTGATGCTCTTGCTATTCAGCAGAGACAGACTCAGGAGCAGGAGTTACAGGAAAAAGGCATCGACCCGTCCATGATAGACAGGATGATTGCCACAAACCCTGTTGTAATGCAGGCTCAGCAGGTCATTGAGAGATCAAAGGCCACCGAAGCTGAAGCCCAAGTACAGAGGGATTTGGAAGAACTGTCAAGAATTGACCCGTCCATCAAAACGATGTCAGATTTGGCAGCACTTCCTAACTTAACTGAGATGCTTGACATGGTTGCTACGAAGGGAGTGTCAATCGTCGAAGCATACAAAATGTGCAATTTTGACACCTTCATGCAGCACACAAACGAAGCCGCAAGACAGCAGGCTATCAACCAGATGAGAGGGAAGTCTCATTTGCCTAGCCAGGGACAGAATGTTGCCACAGATGATGACGATGTAGATGTTCCTGCTGACATCATGGCTCGTTTCAAAGCAGACGGAAAAACAGAAAAACAGATTAAGGAACTTTACAAGAGAGTTCCTCATTAAACGAAAGGGGAAATAGTTATGGCATTTGAATTTTTAAGAGCAGAAAACAACGCTGCTCCGATCGAGAAAGAATTTCCTGCCACCACGAACGAAGCTTATGTTCACGGCGAAGCTGTTAAGTTTTCTAGTGGCAAGCTGACGAAAGAATCCGGGGCAAACAAGCCTGAGTTCATCTATGTCGGCAAAGCAATCACATCTGCTATTAGTGGGCAGATTCTTAATGTAGTTCCCGTTCTTCCTGAGTACGAGTGGGAAACCACATTCAGCGCAAGCGCAACTTCTCTGAAGAAGGGCGCAAAGGTAACTATCAACTCTGATGGCGCACAGGTAACGGCTACCACGACAAACGGCGTATTTGAGCTGCTTGAAGACGGTGGCGCATCTGGCACAAAGGCCGTTGGAAGATTCGCATAAGGGAAGGGGGAAAAAGACATGGCAGTAACATTTAGCAAGCATGGTGGACTGAATGATGAAGCTTGGAAAACCATTGATACCGAGTTATCTATGGTTATTCAGGACACAGACACCGAGAAAAACAAAGATGACGAGCTTGTAAAGGCTCTCTACAATGTAAAGACTTCCAAGAAGTTTGGTGAGAAGCAGGGCAGCATGACCGAGTTTGGTAACTTCGTAGAGGTTGCAGAAGGTGACAACGCTGTTGCTGATGATATTCAGATGGGATTCTCCAAGCTCATCGAGCATACGCAGTTCATCAAAGGCTTCACCTGCACACGCGAAGCAAAAGATGACGGCGAAATCGACATGATGAAGATTGCTGCTGCAAACTTCGTAAGAGCATATAAGAGAAGTAGAGCGCAGTTCGCATCCGATTGCCTTGTAGCTGAAGGAACGACCTTCCTGTATGGCGGCAAGACTCATGACAAGACCACGGGCGATGGCAAAGGCTTATTCGCTACGGATCATCCGGGAACGAGAACCGGCGTTGCTACGCAGTCCAATGTATTCACGAATGAGTTTGGTTCTAATGCAACGATGCTTTACACTCTGGCTAACAAGGGTCGGAACTTCAAGAATCAGTCTGGTAATGTCATGGGTTACACCTTTGACACCATCGTAATCCCGGGTAATGCACCGGCTCTTGAAGACCTTATCAAGAGACTCATCCATTCCGAGAACATTGTTGGTTCTCCGAACAACGACATCAACACACAGTTCAATCAGTGGAAACTGATCGTTGACCATCGTTGGGAAAACACACAGACGAAAGTACCGTACATCCTGATCTCCTCTGAAGCTCTTAAAGAGCTGAACGCAGGCGTATTCTATGATCGTGTTCCTCTGGATGTTGCAAATGAAGTTGAAATCAACAGCAGAAACCTGAAGTGGTCTGGCTACACCAGATTTAGCGCAGGCTTCTATGATTGGAGAGCATTCATCATGGGTGGCGCACAGGTAGGTACAAACATTTCGTAATCCGTTCTTTTTCATCATAGAGACCCCTGCCTTAGTTGGTGGGGGTCTCACCTTTAAGGAGTATTTATGAAGATTGGAGACACTTTTATAGAAGGTGGCGTAATGCACAAAATCATCGGAGAGAACGATAGTGGGTTAATCGCTCAGGTGATTGACGGGGATATTGTCAAAACCACCGAAGAAAAAGAGGAAACCGAGGAAGTTTCCGACTACGAATCCATGCCTTATGCACAGCTCAAAAAGTTATGTGCTGACAGGGGTTTGGATGCAACAGGCAAAAAGGCTGATTTAATCGCAAGATTAGAGGGATAACAATGGCTACATGGTATGATCTTAAACTCGCAACATTACAGAAAATGTTTTCGGCTGATGATACGATAGTCATCGACGAATCTACGCAAGGCTATCTGGCCGCGATGCCGCATTGTGCAAACGAAGGTTTGGCCTTACTTGCTACGGCAGGGAAGTTTGTCACAAAGTCTATTAAGATCGCTCAAAAAGACATTAGAAACATTATCCCGGAATCGGTCTACGACTCTATTACAGAGTTTTCCGATGTCAAATCATTCACAGCAGACGAAGGGCATTCATATTACTTTGAGTGTTCAGGTGTTGGTAGTTGTGAAATCTATGTCGATGATGTCTTGGTTGACACATTGGCAATCAATAATTTGACTTCTTATGAAGTATTCAAGGGACTAATCTCAAACGCTAACAACAAAGCAGTAAGGTTTACCTTTACGACTCTCTACCCGATGTCCGTAAAGAACTTTGCCGTATATCGTGAAAACTTCCCTGATGCAGAGGATGTTGTTCCGTTCACCAAAAAGATCAAATATCCCATGAAAGAGTTAGCGGAAGACTTCTACATGATTGATCCGCAGGGTATTTACTTTGAGGGGGCATACAGTAAATACCTTCAGACTTCCGACTTCTTTCAGGAAGGTACAAACATCCTTATATTGGATAGGGATATGATCGGGAGCTTCACGGTATATTACAGGGCATATCCTACTGAGATAACAAAAGAAACGGGCAACGACACCGAGTTGCCGATTGATCCTGAAGTCTATGCCCTTCTTCCTTTGTATATGGCATCACAGCTATATAAGGATGATGATAATGGTATTGCGACTTCTTATAGAAACGAATTTGAGGTTGGTTTTGACAGGCTAGTCAATTCGGCTAACTTGTCAGCGTATGAGAAATTCACTAGCGAAAGCGGTTGGGTATAAATAGATGGCTGTTACTTTCAAAGTGCCTGCATCACCGAAAAGGAATATTTTTAATACAGATCAGTTCCTCGGCGTGGATATGACCAACACAGGGACAAGTGTAGACGAGAGAATGTCCCCGAATGCGCCGAACATGATCCGCGAAGTACCGGGGAAAGTGCGTAAACGCATGGGGTACAAGGCCGTCAAGGACTTTGGAAACGGCATAGTTTACGGCGCTCATGTACTCAAAAGCACATCAACAAACACAGGAGACTTTGTTGCGAACCGTAACATGGCTTCCACTTCGTCCGTTGAAACCAGAGTTCCGCACAATTCCTCTGTATATATCTATTCCGAAATTGAAATCCCTGTAGGCGTAGGTTGTCATATTTCATTCACATATCAGACGGACAAGGTACTTACGATCCATCCTTACATAACCGACCATGACTTGTGTGATTACGAATTAGATACCATCGGTCAAACGCAGGAGTTTCACAAGGCATTTGGATTCACGGGCGATGTAAATGAGTGCTTTAACGCATTTGAAATCACGAACGACAATGCCGGCGATGCTACCCTCAAATTGTCCGACATTATGATTTATATAAATTATAGTGCAACGGATGTTATTGGTGAGTATCGTGGATTCCAGACCGTTCTGGAAAATGATCTATACAGTTCTAGTGGGAATGCTCAATCCGTAGCAGACACCACCGAGAGTATTTCCGCATCCACGGCAACCGAGGAAGTATCGTTCTCTGTAAACACTAACAACATTATGGGGTTAGTTGCGGTTGATTTTGACATTAGCGTTTCTAGCCTTACGAATGCCACGCTCGATTATGTGTCCATCAAGTATAACTGCGACCACGATGGGACTGAAGAAGAAATCGCCACAATAGATTATTCAAACCAAA
>Ga0265298_10008165_pt1 | contig 12609 bp, 5 predicted proteins | sample AusTroGonzalo_MG_3_FD_193486 | JGI IMG/M metagenome (GOLD analysis project Ga0265298, IMG submission 193486) | Bovine rumen microbial communities from tropical cattle in Woodstock, Queensland, Australia - Gonzalo_01 | ecosystem: Host-associated > Mammals > Digestive system > Stomach > Rumen ... | reverse complement strand
CAACGGGTAAAAAAGTGGATATTGTGCGGCTTCAGAAAGAATGTCAAACTTTATTGAATACATATAAGTATCTTGAAGCTTGAAAGAATTTGAAATTACGTTAATATATAAATATACTAATTAAGTATTATTGAAAAATACTAATTAAATAATGAAAAAAATTATGTAACTTTTACGCGCAAACGTAACTAATTACATATTATAATAAAGACACTAATTAAAGTGTAGATTGAAAATTAAGGTGAAGGAATTCATTATGTTAAAGAATGAAGTTAGATACAATATAGCAGTTTCTCAAATAAAAGAAAATAATGCAGTTGTATTGTCATCTTTAGATAATAATGATGTAGACCCTAGATCATATAAAGATTATGAACCTGGGAGCTTGAGCTGAGATACGTGTTAAAAGAATTTGCGTGTTTCTAGCTCAGGATAAAACCTGAGCTTTTTTATTGCATTTTTGGTTTTTACATAAAATGCAACTTGATTTGGGATATTGGAAAAATGGTGCATTCGGGTGACTGTCACTCACCAGAGCGCGAGTTCAATTCTCGCATATCCCGCTACGGGGAGTTCGCATAGCGGCAATTGCGGCGGACTGTAAATCCGCTCCTTATAGGTTCGGGGGTTCGAGTCCCTCACTCCCCACTATAGTTTCTAGCTTCTATAAAAAGTTGGTGGTGCAAGGAGAAATGTATGACTGTCTATTCTAAGATGGTCCAGGCATATCCACGAGACTCTGGTTGGTGTGAATATCCTGATGGACACTTGCGTGTTAAGATTTTCTATTCTGGCTCATTTAATAAATGTCCAGTAGAAAAAAAGCCTTGGTGCATCTTCTCTGTTTGGGGATGGGATGACACGGGGTTTGAAATCAACGAGTATGTTTCTGGTGATAAGGAAGCAAACGACTTGATAAATAAGTGGCTTGAAATCTATCATGATATGCCAAAACATTTATCGATGGAATGGCTTGAAGATAGGGGATTTGAGCCGGCTTAATTAGATTGGGAACTTAGCTCTAACGGTTAGAGCGGAGGACTGTACTAATTATTATATGGAAAATATAATAATTAAATGCGAGTTTTGTGGTAGAGACTTTGGAACTAAAAACGCTTGTAATTCTCATAGGGGTAAATGCAAGCAAAATCCTGAAGTTGCTCGCAAAGGTCCTAAAGAAAAGTCAGAAGCTTGGTACGCTGCGATGCATGCTAAAAAAGGACATGCAATGAATCAGTACATCAAAGCAAAAACGCTTGGTTTGCCAAAGCCAGTAGTTTCAGATGAAACACGAAAGAAGTTGAGTTTATCTTCAAGTAAGCGTAGAGCTTCTGATGAGACAAAAAAGAAGATTTCTGAAGGCATGAAAAAGGCTCATGCTGAAGGAAGAGCTCATAACATTGGTGAGTGTAGATGGAATAATGAGCCATCTTATCCCGAACAATGGTTTATGAAAGTTCTTAAAAATGAGTTTGGTCTTGAAAAAGATAAAGATTATAAAATGGAATATTCATTCCATAAGTTTTCTTTAGACTTCGCATGGCCAGAGAAGAAAATTTGTATTGAGATTGATGGTGAACAGCATCAAAGATTTCAAGAACAAAAAGAAAGAGACCTTGAAAAAGATAAGCTTCTTAAAGAAGAAGACTGGGTAGAAATAAGGAAGTCTTGGAAAGAGATTTTTAATAATCCGAAGTCTTTTATTGAAGAAGTTAAGAATTTGGGACTTTAGCCGAGTGGGGAGGCAATGGCCTGTTAAGCCATCTCAGAAATGACGGGCTGGTTCGATTCCAGCAGGTCCCGCTTGTCGCGTTCAATGATGAAGCGAAGGTTCGTTACTAAGTGGACTTCATCAACTCCAATGTCCTAGTGATATAGTTGTAGAGTATAAAGTATCAGATGGCAACTAATGAGGATATTTCTGATACAAATTTCGGGCAATAGACCAGCTGGTTAAGCCGCTGCGCCTGGGACGCAGAGATCGGGGGTTCGAGTCCCTCTTGCCCGACTAAAAGAAATGCTGTAGATTAAGAGTTACTTAGCCTATCACGCTAGAGGTTGCAGGTTCGAGTCCTGTCAGCTCCGATTATGGGAGCTGTAGAGCAAATGGTTAGCTCGCTTAAAATACTTTTTTTCGATTTTTGCTTTCTTTTTATTTAATTTCGGGCAGTCGGCTAGCGGCGATGCCACTTGGTTTGGGACCAAGTATTCAACGGAGGTTCGAGTCCTCTCTGCCCGACTATTTTTTATCAGGAAGCGCTCAGTAAAGGTAGCTACTACTGAGAGTACGACATGTGTGTACATGGATAGGCGTCTGGTGCGCGACGCTTGCAGGATGTTCGAATCATCCCTTCCTGACTATTTATGGGGCTATGGTGCAGATGGTTAGCACGCCTGCCTGTCACGCAGGAGGTCACGGGTTCGAGTCCCGTTAGTCCCGCTAAAATGAATGCTGTAGAATGAGAGTTACTTAGTAATTTTGGGTTTTACATTTAGAAGCTCTTTTCGCTTTTTGCTTCATTTTTTATGGTGCCATAGATCAGCGGTTAGATCACCGGGTTTTCATCCCGGTAACCCGGGTTCGATTCCCGGTGGCACTACTAAAAAGCTGGTAAACAGGGTAAAGCTTTTCTCGTAAGAGATTTCCATAACACCCTAAAACCAAATGTATATTTGGCGAAATAGTTTTTCCTGAAAAGGTTTGGCTATGTTAAGGGTGTGTTCTGACCCAGTTACTTACAAGCGATACGGGATGTATGGTAGCGTAAAGGACTAAAGAGAAAACTTATGCAGTAGTTACTAAAAGTATGCCAGTTAAGTGGGCACCCCGCTTCTGGAGAACTGCCAAGGCATGGCCTGCTTTATCGCATGATAAAGTACCGACCGGTGAAGGTGATATGAAGAACAAAATAATTTATATCTAACTTAAATGTTAACCATAGACCTTGCGAGTTAGGCGTGTGCAGTAGACGAGCGCCTTTCAAGTAGCGTATCTACATCGGGCAATTTTTTTGCTCCTCTAGCTCAGTTGGTTAGAGCGTCTGGTTTACACCCAGAGGGTCGGGAGTTCGAATCTCTCGGGGAGCATATTTATGGTTGGTTCGAATATCGGTTTAGTTCGCCGCCCTCTCAAGGCGGAGAGACGGGTTCGATTCCCGTACCGACTAAAAAGAACTTTGAAAGAATGTTGTAGTGAAGGCTTACTTAGGTTTCAAGTTTGAAGCATAGCTTAGTTGGTTAGAGCGTCGCTGCATTCGCGGTGAAGACCTTGGTTCGAATCCAAGTTTTAGGTGCTTTTACGATCGTTTACTTCTTAAAAAGTTTTTTGAAAAATTTTCAAAATTTTCACGCAAAGTGAAATCTTGAAAACATAATATATAATACATACAGCGTATAGCTGGCGAGTGAAACGGAATATCATGCTGGGCCCATAACCCATGCGATACTAGGTTCGACTCCTAGGTCAGCCATAATTTATAGCAGGGTAGATTAGCTTGCTAGTCTTTCGGTTCGAAAAGTACTAATTACTATATGAAAACTTATGGTAATTGGGACTGCGTTCATTGTAATGAACATTTTAGGACGAAAAAGCTTTTACAACAGCATATAAAGCTAGTTCATAAAGACCCTACTAAAAATAAATTCGCTGGTGACCATTCTATACCAGAGAAAAAATGTCTTTTTTGTGAAAGAACTTTTACACAATCATCCGCGTATACAATGCATATAAGATGGTGTAAAAGCAATCCAGAAAGACAAGAGTCATACTGTAATAGGGATTTTAAAAATGTTTCAGAGGAAACGAGAAAGAAAATTTCTAATAGTATGAAAAAGCATTATTGTGGCTCTTCTATATGGAGAACTCAAATTGAAAAAAGAAAGTCTTATGCAGAACAATACTTTGATGATTGTTTTCCAGAGGCTGAAAAAAATTATCATGTAAATAGATTCTTTTTGGATTTAGCTTGGCCAGATAGAAAGGTTTATCTTGAAGTTGATGGTGAGCAGCATTATACAAAAGATGGTTTAGAGCGTGATAAAGAACGAGATGCTATTTTAGAAAATGAAGGCTGGACTTTAATTTCAAGAGTTAGATGGTCTGAATTTCAAAAATTATCTCAAGAAGAAAAAAGTGATTTTATATATCAGGTTGGAGCACTGGTTGTGGCTCACAAGCCTCATAAGCTTGACATCGGGAGTGGTTCGATTCCCTCACCTGATAGATTATCAGAAATGCAAAAAAAGAAAAATGAGCGATGGAATATAATTCAACAATCAAATATTGATTTTTCAAAATTTGGTTGGGTAAAGAAGATTTCAAAGTTATTTGGTATTTCTGAGAATAAAGCAGGAACTTATATAGCAAAAAACTTTCCAGAGTTTTATAATACTTGCTATAAAAGGAGTTAGGTCGAAGGTTCGAATCCTTCCCCTGCAAAAATCAGTTCTCATACGACTGTGGACTGGAAGCCCAGAATGTTATGATGTGGTATATGCGAATACCGAGAGAGCTTGACAAAGTTAAAAATTCGCAAACTCTAACAACGGTTGGAATAGGAGAAAAGAGAGGAGAAGCTGTTACCGTTGACTGAAGGCTTCCATCTCGCTAGAGCTTGATGAGTGAATTTGCCATTCACGATTAAAGTATTAGAGGCAACGACATAGTTTCCGAGCTTTTAATAGCGAGACGCTCTCGATAGCTAGACTTACTTATTGATTTTTCTTTAAGTCGGTCGAGAGTGGCTTTTCTAAATTTGGAGCGTTACCAAAGCGGTCGTACTGGGGCTGACTTGAAATCAGTTGTATCTTCGGATACCGGGGGTTCGAATCCCTCACGCTCCGCTAAATGGTTTCTGGTAGAACTTCTTACCATATAAGAAGTACCGTTTGTTTGGATACGAAAATCTAAACAGCTTAGCCCTTTGCGATAATAAAGGTGCCAAAGCATATGAGGCATTCAAAGTATAGACTTTGAATATATTATGCTAGGTAGTGCGAAAAACCGAGACATTAAGCTGATGTCCCAAGTGCGACAAATTAGGGCACTTCGATAGGATTGGCAAGCCGACCCGTGAATACAAAACTTGCAAGTAACATAGCGTACGAATGTTGCGAATATTTTTATTTGGGGCTTTAGCTCAGAGGCCTAAAGCAAGCGGCTGTTAACCGCTGATTCACAAGTTCGAATCTTGTAAGCCCCGTAAAATATCTTAATAGGAGGCCCAGTATGAGGGTAAGATGTGGAAATGGCTGCAGCAATGCTGTGGCCTTAGATAAAGCTCGTTAGTTTGTTTGAGTATCTAATTGGGCCCTTAGCTCAATAGGTAGAGCATCACATTTTTAATGTGAATGTCACCAGTTCGATTCTGGTAGGGCTCAAACAAATAACGGGCCGTTAGCTCAGTTTGGTTTAAGAGCAATGCCCTTTTAAGGCATGGGTCGTGAGTTCGAATCTCACACGGCTCAAAAATCTTTGAAAAATCTTTGAAAATCTTTATGTAATTTTTGAATAAATTACATATTATATTTACAACGCTACTGGATAATTAGACATTAAGTCGCTCTAAGTCAATATAGGGGAGTATGAGCGCGGTCTTATAAACCGTCCAGTATAATGCGTCTAATTGGTGGATGTGGGTTCAAATCCCACCTCCCCTACTTCGGTTTGTGGTGGAATTGGTAGACACACTTGCCTCAAAAGCAAGCGCTGCAAAGCGTATGGGTTCAAGTCCCATCAAACCGACTAAAAAGAATGCTGAAGAGTAAGAGATACTTAGCCTTTTAAGCTCGTGGTCGTAGGTTCGAGTCCTACCAACCTCTGAATGTAGTAAGAGGTTGTAGCTCAGAGGTAGAGCACGTAAATTATTCTTTTATTCGCTTTTTGCTTCTTTTTTATGCATCAGTGGCGGAACTGGTAGACGCCCAGGACTTATACAATTTGAGCACCTAGATAGGAAACTTCTAGCGTGAATGCTATCTAAACGGGAAACACTGTAAAATGTCAATCCCGTACTAACCGAATAAGAATACTCGGGAATGCGTAGAGACTATATGGTAGCCGCCTAAACAGAAATGCAGGGTGAAGAGATAGTCCAGACCACCAAACCGAAAGGGTAGCGAAAGCTATAGTGGTAAGAAAATCCTGTGCCAGCTTATGGCGTACGGGTTCGACTCCCGTCTGGTGCACTATATTTTTCTAAATATAACTGGCTAATTCGCATTATGAATGAAAAATGTTGGTTATGTAAAAGAATTTATGGTAGATGTCCAGTTCATGGAACTATAAGCCTTAAAGCTTTAAAAGAACTTTTAATAAAAATTAAAAAATTCTTTTTTCTAAAAAAGTTAAAATAGCGTGCTAATGTGAGCGCTCCTGAATCACATAGTCCGGTAACTCTTAAGCGATGGCGAAGTTTAAGTAGGCGAGGTCCGGCGATTTTTGGTAGATTTCCCAGCGTGAAAAATACTGGTTAGTGGCAACTAGTAACCTATGACTAGCCATCTAGTTGTATTTACTTCTCCATGGCCTAGCAGGTAGGGCATCTGGTTTTGGTCCAGAGTGGTCGGGTTCGAATCCTGATGGAGAAAATCAGCTGTGTGGACTTGTACATTCAGGTCTAAGCAAGACATTATTTGGTCGAGCCAAAAGCTATGACACTGAATAAATGAGAGTCTACTAGACACAAGCACAGTTTTTATATAATGACTAGAATGTATATAATGTATGGCTCATCGAAATGAGTAGAAACATTCGGTAACTCATCGAGGGCGCCCTATGCCTGACATACATTATGGACTGATTGATAATAAGAATGTAGGGAAAACTGAATGCGAGCAGCCAGCACTTAGAATGTTGGATGGTAGTAGTTCTACCCGTGGCAAAGACTAGCGTACAGCCGTAGACCGATAAGCACTAGTACCGGACTGGATTATGCAAGGAAACTTGGTTAGGCCAGAAAGGGAAAAGTCGCTGCAAAGGAGCTAGTTCGCGTGAGACTGCGCGAGTATGAAAGTCCAAGTAGTGGCAGAAGCCCATAAAGGCGAGGGAGCATGATGACTTTCTAAAGCTAGAGTCGTGACCTATTTTTGGTGATTTGTTAATTTATTAGCAGATTGATTACTTGAGTCACATAAGTTGGTAACTTACTTTTCGAGGCTTAGTGCTAGACCTAAAAAGTTACAATTTTTTGGTGCCATAGCTCAGCTGGATAGAGCATTTGCCTTCTAAGCAAAGGGTCGGGAGTTCGAGCCTCTCTGGCATCACTAAAGATACTGCGCATACAAGTCAGTATGCATGCCTTAAAAGCAGCGCAGAGTATAAACTGTTGGTAGTATTTTTTCAGGTAGTGGTATACATTTGGTAGTATGCTTGTCTTAAGACAAAGATGGTTCAATTCCATCCTACTTGATTACGGGGCTGGTTTCCGGTCCCACTTGAAGAATAAACCGCGAATTCATAAGCGGCGAAAGTCCGGCTCATAATGGCAAGGCGGTGATTTCGGTCACTTCGCGAGAAAACAGCATGCTTAACGTAATTACGGCGCTGACCAACGGGCGAACGTGCAAGAGGTCAGTAGGATTACGGGTTGGCTGAGAGACAACCTTGAGTCAAGCGCAAAAGGCAAGACTGACAAAAAGTATGCTTGTTACCTGGTAGGAACGGCTAGGTTCTGACTAAGGTAGCAACGACAAAGTAGATTCTTGAAGGAAATGGAGAGAATTGAAATCATCAGATTGAGTAGTGTAGCAACGAAAGAAGAATGGCGATGTTTTCTAAGGTATCCAAAAGGTACTATGAATTCGAGATTAGCCTCGTCGTTCAAGGGAATCTCACCGAAAAAGAATTAGCTCAGCAGGATAGAGCGTCTGCCTATTAAGCAGAATGTCGATAGTTCGAATCTATTATTCTATTACACAGCAAAAGAGCTAATCACGGTTAGATGACAATAGTGTTATTCAACTGTAATATGTTGACTGGATGAGTACCGCAAGGAAAGTTCAGAAGGGAACGAAGTAATCAACTAGTAGGAGCCAGCAAGCTTCGTAGGCCGCAAGCCGCTAGGGATGAAAAGGGAACTTATAAGTTTAGCCGTAGTAAAAGCCTATAATTAGGTCACTATGCAGTCTACACTTAGAAATAAGCGTGTGGTTGAAGGCGCGAAAGCGCTAAAGATGATTGCGTTAAAAGGTCAATAAATCTCAGCCTTTTTCTTTTGTTTTGGGCCATCCTAAGGAAGGCCCTAACCTAAAGCCTACAATGGAAAGGTTAGGAATAAGTGAGTTCGATTCTCATATGGTCCACAATTTTAGGATTGCAAGCCTAGAAGAGTAGACTATGATATAAGTTGCAAATTATTATCATAAGTTGAAGTTTACACTGTATGCCAATATGGAAGAGCAGCGGCGCGAATCGTCGTGGATTGTAGGTTCGATTCCTATCAGTGTGGTATAAAAGTAGTGAGTGGGCTTAGAAGTAGCCATCTCTTAAAGAGTATGAAAACTGCATGTATGAGCGCAAAATGTTAAGGTATTTGGCTGAAAAAGAACCTTAATGAAGTACTGTAACATGCAATGCCTATAGCGAGTAATTTAGGTGTGATAACACGCTATTTTTAGTTTTTTAGTAGAATATAAAAGTTATACTGGAAAAGATCCTGTGTAAACGTCATAGATAACATAAAATGGAAGCTAAAAAGGACGTCATTTTTATCGGAAGTTTTTGTTATAGGCCCTCGATGCGCGCAGCTAGAGGATAAGGTACCCACGCGCTAGCGGTTATACTCTGCAGTGACGGCCGCTGGGAAAGCCGAATAAGTGTTGGTCGGCTGAAAAAACATCAGGTATAACATTTATTTTTTTACTAATTTTTACATCGGTCAGTGGCGCAATTGGTTGAGACGCACCAGACTTACTTTTTATAGTTATCATACTAATTTAAGTATGAATAATGTAGAAGAACTTAATACCGGGATTACCCGAATTGGTATAGGGGATGGGTTTAGGCCCCATTGCGAAAGCATTGAGAGTTCGAGTCTCTCATCCCGGATATGTGAATTTTGTGGAAAGTATCATGATGGCTCATATGGCAGTGGACGTTTTTGTAGCTATAATTGTAAACAAAAATATACGTCTATAAATGCTACTGCTGCTTCTATTAGAGTTCGCAAAGAAAAACGTGGTATAAAATGCCAATGTGAATATTGTGGTAAAAATTTTGATGCCAAGATAGATTTAAAAAAGCATTTATCTAAATGTGATAAAATTCCAAAATATAATTCTAGTAAGCATGGAAATTGGACTTGTAGGTATTGTAACATAAAATTTACAACAAGACGTGAGCTTTATTCACATAAAAAAACTTGTGATAAAAAGAATTTAGTAGCTGCTATAGATGGCTATGATTCATTAGGTAGAGTAAAAAATCCTTTAGCATATTCTCATGCTCATGAGACACTTAAAAGAAAATATGCATCTGGTGAAATTACTCCAAAAGGGCATAAACATACAGATGAAGTAAAAAAGAGAATATCTGAATCTAGGATTAGATATTTAGAGTCTCATGGTAATTATGGACTAAGATGGTTTGAAATTGGTGGTATTAAAGTTCAAGGAACATGGGAAAAGCGTTTTGCAGAGTATCTTTTATCAAGAAATATAAAATTTGAAAGATTTAGAATTAAATTTTGTAGAACACACACTTATACACCAGATTTTTATTGTCCAGATTATAATATTTATTTTGAAGTAAAAGGTTTTAGAAGAGATAGAGATATCTATAAAATGTACCTTGTTTTGGATGAACATCCAGAGATTCATATTAAAATGATAGAACGAGTTGAATTAGAAAATTTAGATAATATAGATATTTTTAGTTTACCAGATTTTCAAGAAAAATATAAACGTGAAGATATCAATATGTCAAAGTTTAATAATGTATGGCAGTCATAGAAATTAAAACTTTTTGTTAGTTAAGTAAGTATTATACTAACTAAATAGTATAAACTAAATATTATATAGGTAGGTTGCCAAGGACCGGTAACAGACGCTCCGGGGCTCCTTCGCTCCAAGAGGGTGGTTGTCGACAGACAATCTTAATCTATTAAACATGCCGATGAACGGTGTCGGCGGACCTACCTATTTCATATAAGCTTTATTTAAAAGGAACTCAAATGAGAAAATTCGCAGTCTTCTAAGTTAAACTTAGGAGATTATATGAGTAGAAGTTTTAGAAAAGTTTATCATCCAATTTGTTCTTCTTATGGAGACAAATGGTGTCGTTCGCAGTATCATCGTTCTTTTAGGAGAAAAACAAATCATCTTCTTAAGGAATGCATGTCTTTTTATGACCTTTGGTCTGGTGAAGAAACTCCAGCAGAGAAAATAGTTAAAAAAGGTAAAGACTACAGCTTACATTATGCTGATAAATGGTCTTGGGCCTCTGATGGTGGTACTCACTGGCAAGAAGATAAGTCGTCTCTTTATAATGATTTCAATAAAGAAGTATTAAGCAGTTCATCTCATATCTGGGAAGATTATGTTAGCTGCAGAAATTGTAAATTAAATAAGCAGCCTAGAGAATGGATAATCTATTATGATATGCCAGATAAAGAAGTTACAGAATATTCATCTAGATTTGACCCTGAGTCTGGAACTGTTTACTTTGAAAAAGAGACATATATGACTTATAAAAGAGAATCAAAAATCGTATCACATAAGCCATTATGGTCTGATTTACCTGAAGGCACTATACTTAAAAGATATTATAGACATCGTAAAGGTAATTTTAGCCGTTATTGGTATGATTATGATTTAATTGATTTTCTTTTTCACAGGAACATAATACCTACTACATTTAATTCAAGAGAAGAGCTTACCAATTGGCTTCTTAAGAATGAGAATAGTATTATTAATAGCTGGTATAAAGTTCATTCAAAGAAATAGCTTAGTTTTTATACAACATAAAAGCTAATTTACATATTATATAAGACGGAGCTACATAGTGAAATTGTCACTTTGCAGAGTGTATAAAGTAGCGATAAAAAAGGTGTGTAGGATATAAGAATTAAGAGCTGCAACTTTTAAGACAAGAGCAGGTTCGAATCCTGCCTCCGTTGATAATATTTTTGGGGTGTCTGGTAACTATCGGCAAGTTACGGCTAGATGTAAACTAGTTGCTCGTTTCATGCATGTTGAAGGCCTAATAGCATGATGAAGTTGGTATTTAAGGTAGTAACAAGAGCTATGCGTGTTCGACTCCGTGGCTCCCCACTTATATGGTGTGTCAAGTAACATCGGCGATTACTACTACGTCGTTAAGACGTAGGGCTTAAAAATTCCCGAAGACGTTCGGGCGCTATTTTGGTTCGACTCCAAACTCACCACTATTAACGTTTTAGTTATTATCGTAAAATAACTTGGCGGTCGGGGTACCTTTGGTATTCGACTAACAAGGAAAAGTTCAAACCCGTCGGTAATTTTAAGGTGGCGTGAAGACCTTAAATCACAGCTATCGCGTTGGTTCAGATTTTGACGAAGGACGATATGTCGCCATTTAGTGGTACGTGGAAAGCGTATAGCGAGCGAGTATGAAGCATGTGTGGCAACATGAGGAAGTTCCTCATTATCAAAGCTTAATGTCTGTGACACTTGAAACAGAAAGCATGAATAAGCCGTTCTTTGACATTTATAAGGGAAGGTTTTACTATAAGTATTTTAAGGTTTCTACTAATTAAGTAATTAAAATTATAAGTGAGTAACCTTAGTTTCAGTACCTCGACCGGTCAATACTGATGCTGCTTATTAAGAAATAACGTAAAAATTATTTACGATTTTGAAATGACCGATGTTTTAGATTATGTTAAAAGTACTTATGGTAAAGCCTTCCTGAATAAGTTTAAAAGACGGACGAAGGCCAAATAACGGTTGTTCTAGAAAATGTTGTGCATTATAGCAGTTGAGTTTTTTAACGTAGCTGAGTGATTCCTTCAAGAATTACGTCTATTTTTCTAGATTAGAGTTTACCAATATGTCACTCAGAACGCTTCTAAAAGAGACAACATTATTTTAACGAAGCGGACAGAAAACTCTTGGATTTGTAAAAAGCTGTATGAGATTATATCAACAACTACAGTAGCCGTCTCGGACGTGCAATTGGCACTATCCACGACTGGTGGCCACGAAGGTGAGAATAATAGTGCCTTTCTTTTGCAAAAGTTACTTAAGTTTTTGTTCTTTTACACTAATTTAAGTATATTATAATAATAAATTCCCCTGATTTGGCTAAGATGGGAGAGTAGCGATACGGTTGTTGCCAAAACAGCGCGGTATCTAAGGTATAGTGGGAAAACCTTTAGTACTTCTCAGTGAGAAGAAACGGGTGTGGGCTTCGGCAGCTATGCTATTGAATGTGGGATTCATTCATTTTGACTTACATCTTATCTGAGATGTAAGTAATAAAAACTTGGGGCCAAAGAAGTTTTTAGGATTCGCTGACTTGAACAACGATTACTGGTTAGGGCTTGGCTTTTTCGTTAATATAAAATAATAAGTGCTGAAGAATAAGAGTTACTTAGTCCGATTTTATACTATAAACACTTTTATTCGTTTTTT